>Ga0265780_10011845_pt1 | contig 10280 bp, 10 predicted proteins | sample P1T30metagenome_FD_192432 | JGI IMG/M metagenome (GOLD analysis project Ga0265780, IMG submission 192432) | Plant litter microbial communities from East Loma Ridge, Irvine, California - P1 T30 | ecosystem: Environmental > Terrestrial > Plant litter > Unclassified | place: USA: California... | reverse complement strand
TCCGTACGGTCCAACTCGATATTGAAGCGTGGCGGCATCATGACGCCGGATAGAGGCGACTGCGCCATCCTCGTGGTGTTGAGAATACACGATGCATGAGTTGAGATGGTGGCGTACACATGAAAGAATGTCGCGATCGAAGGGTCCAGATGACGTTAGCGGCATATCAATCTGGACCCCGCCAGAGCACGATAATATCTCGGAGCTATCTCGGGAATATCGCAGCTTCATCGACAGGCCAACGTCTTCTTCTAGGGTGCGCTGTCCATTCACGAGGTTTGACACCTATACATTGGCGCCAGAGTATCAAAGATTGTATCACTGCATTTTTGAGTGCTGGATTTTGAATTCGATAGAGACTTTGGCATCGAGGAATGGGTTCCATTAATGAGATTAATTGACGTACGATGGACCACATTACGCCAATACCTCATACCTGAGGCGTTTTCGTCAGTACTTCAGTATTGGGGTAATGTAGTCCATTATTCGTCATTCAATTTCATCAAATTCGACAACTCGTTCCTTTAGTTCCTCGCAGCGATACATGTCACGAGATTGCGCCCGCCAAAGCCATCCTCGTCGTCCATCATTCGCCGCCGCCATACTCGATCCTAGACGATTCTTCGCATGAAGCATCTACCCCTCTACAACTTGCTCAGCACCTTCTCCTCCCTCCCCTTCAACCCCGGATGTTGCGTAATAACCGGCCTAGTAACCGCAAAGAAAGCCGTTCCGCCCGATTTGCTTGAGAACTGCGCCTTGGAGCCAACGTGGAAGAAAGCAAAGTCGCCAGCGACAAGGTGGTGTGTGACACCAGTCGCCTCGTCTAAGACGTCGATTTGGCCGTTGAGAACGTACTTGGTTTCCTCGTAGTCGTAGGTGGGGATGTTGCGTGTGGGGCCCGCTTTGATGCGGTAGAAGCCTGAGGTCAGGTATGTGGGGGAGTCGGTGGTTTGGGTGCGGATGCTGGGGGTGCGTTAGATGGGAAGACTAGGAGTTTGGTTTGGAGAAGAGGTGGGGATGTTGATGTTGTGAGGTGCAGTGGTTGGTGGACTTACGAGTGGAAGTCTGCGACGATGGCGCTCTCGCCCTCGGGGATGGGGATGTACTCATGGCCCGCGCCCTTGATGATGGTGAGAGGTACGTATTTCTGAGACACTATAGAATGGTAAGTATGTGTTTCCTAGTCGACGCTGAATTGATTAAGGTGGTGTCGCTACTTACTGGCTGGTGATGTGTGGGGTTGTGTTTGAAGGAGAAGTTGGGGGATTTGGAGTTAATTATCTAATGTTCAGCGACAACTACCGTTCTTCATATACATAGACCAAGCTACGACTGAGTACTACTTTGGCCCCGTTGAGCACTGATTGCTGCCTACCCCTTCTTCTCCTCTCCGTGATATTTGTCCGCATTGGGTAAGTCGTGCCGGGCAGCCTAGCGTAGACAACCTGACCTTGTACTCGTCGAATGTAGCTTGAGATCCACCTCACATCAAAAGCCGATTGGAGACCCGACGTCAGATCTATCGTGTATTGCGTGATATGCGGTGAGATTCGTTGTGCAGGTACGGGGAAGGGACCTGGCGCTAGCGCAATCTAGAATGAGCTGTCATCACATCTCCATCTTTTCACGCGACATTGTTCCCACATTTCGTGACCGTCCCCTAAATATATAGCGAACAGTAGTATACATGCAGAGTAAACACGAATACGAAATGACCAGAAGGCTAAACACAAGCCCCATCGCAGCTCGGACAGACAAGACAGTAAAGACGTCACAGCCCAAACATCCCCCAACATCACGGCGCCAACCCACCATCCTCATAATGAAACAGCTCCCTCAGCCACCTCCAAGAACCCGCATACAACCGCTCCACACCATGCGTCTCCAAGAAACACAGCGCCTGATCCCACGGCAAACCTCCCTTCCTCATCAACCCCTCTTCCAGTATACCCTTAAACTGCGTATCCAGCGGCCGGAAAAGACGCGTGATCTCTGCAGGTGAAATAATGGAGGTGTGGACACTGTTCTGCATAAAGGTTGTACCGGTGAACTTCCAGCGGACGGCGGTTTGGATCATCTTGAAGGCTATCGTGTAGCGGGAGTAGAGGGTGTCGCCGGGCATTTCGTATAGGTGGGTGATGTGTCGGTGCATGAGGTCTACGAAGTTGGCCATCGAGCCGGCCGTACTCGGGGCGCTGGTGGGGATGTGAGATAAGATCTTCTGGCTTTCCGACTCGATCGCGGAAGACTTGGGGTCGATGTGCCAGCGGGCGAGGGGATCCATTGCTGTGGTTGACAGTCAGGTCTTAGTCATTTGTGGACTTGGTTCAAGGCGTCTTACCCGCTTCCGCAAGGCCAAACGCTTCGAGTTTGTGAAAGATGGCAAGGCAATATTTCTTCGTCGCGTTAAGATGCTGTTTCCTCCGCGTTAGTCTAAGGCTTGAATCCCGGGTCACCAGGACTTGGTCGCTGAATATATTGGCAACCTTTTCGTATTCATGTACATGTGTGTACTCCTTCCCCGAGGGTTCTCTCCACCCGCGAGGTTCTGGACGCTGGAGTTCCAAGGCATCGGCTGTGTCCTGGCGATCGCATGCTCGCAGCAGACGTAAAGCATCGTTGCAGCGACCTTGCCAGTCTAGGAGTTGTATCTCGACATCTTTTCTTTCGTTATATTCCTCGCTCTCACATGGTGTTGCATTTACCCCATCTGTTGACTGGGTACGTAGCCCTGTGGTGGAACTTCTCGTGCTGATAGTGGGGAACAGCCGCCGCAGCGGGAGCGAGGACCAAAAGGCTGGTACACTTGACGGAGGGTTGCTTTTGCGTATCAAATTGTCACAGTCGCCGCTGAAGTGATCTCGACGAGGACAGGTGAAGCATACGACCTTCTGCAGATTCGCGCAGTCCAGTTTAGAAGTGGTTCCCTGCTTGCAGCCGTCGCAAAAGTGCCTTGTTGGTATAACCGCATCGGGATCGTTTGGGGTGTATGACATGCTATGTAGGTGGTGAGAGGTAGGGAATAAGAGATGCTGATGCAGATGCGACCTGTAACAAAATTGATTAAGTGAGAGATGTTGACGTGAGGGCGAAACAAGAACGCAAGACAGGACGCGGGTACCCGTGACGCCAAGCTTATGTGTTACCCAGGTAGCAAACGGACCTTGAGGTTACCGCAAGTTGGGCAAAGCGTGACAAGTAAGGTACTGAACGTCGTGGCCGTGAATCTCTCGCATTTTGCACTTTATAGCGAGATCGACGAGACTTCCCTACGAGCAAACGATTCATCGTTTCCTGTGAGCATGGCCAAGACGAGTGGTCGAGCTAGAAAGGTCCCGGACCGACACACGCTATCATCCTTATTCTCGAGGGTGAAAAGCCACGGCTTGTTCGGTTGCATGTTAATTCGTACTGTCGTAACGCGTGTTTCCTCGTCCTTCTCACGGGCCAACGATTACCGCAACGGGATACCTTCATCCCCATCATCATTCAAAGTGTCCATCTCGTCTCCGCCAAAGCCTTCACTACCCACATCATCGCCGACATCAAAGCGCATAAACTTCTCATTCTTCGCCTCAGCTGCATAATGATTAGCAGTGTCTTCTCCACAAACCGAATCAGGAGATACGTACTACCCCACTCCACAACCTGTCCATCCTGAACCTCGCAGTCCTTGAGAACAGTCTTGTCGCCGTCTTTAGCATCGCCACCCTCCATCTTACATCTCCGGCCCAATATACAGTCTGTGAGTTGTACGTTGGGTCCGATTTCGACTCCGTCCATCAACAAACACCTCAACAACCTAGCGCCCTCGCTGATCTTGCAGTTTGGACCGATGACGCTTTCCTTGATGTTGGTCTTCTCTTCTACGATGACGTTGTCCGCTAACAGTGAGTTCTCGGCTTCTACACGACACTTCCGGGGGATAGACTCCTTGTGGACGATTTTCGACTGATGGGCGAATGGTGATGCTGCTTCTTTGCCGACCTCCTCGATCGACTGTAGCTTTGCTAGGCGGAGTGAGACGGTAAGCAAAAGATGTGAGTCGTCTACACGGCGAATGAGGGGTTCGGCAGGTCCCGACGGTTGGACGTAGGCAAGGATTGGTGGTACCGTAAGCTTCGTATTCGAGGTGAGCGATTTCGCGGATTCGGGTATGCTGGACGATTTTGTGACTCTCGACGCGAGTGTCGTGGGAGCCTTTGAGTCGGATTCTGTGTTACCGCCTGAGTATGTGGTGCTGAATTTGGATACATCGATCTCTTCCTCGACAACCTGCGACCCATGATCCGACTCCTCGTCCTCGCCCTGAAGTATTTGTCGCAAACCCAACTTGTCTCCCAGACCGTTTTGCCAGCCCGCCTTCGCCCACCACCCCAAAACCTCCTCGCTGATACTCTCGAATTTCTCGTTCTTCTTGATCATCTCAATAACCCAATATGGGAAGAAGTAGATGTGTGCGTCGCGATGGGTCGTAAGCATTCTTATCCGCGCGTGCTGGCGAATGAGGGAATGTCGTAGCGGGAATGTCTTGTTCTCCTCGGTGATGTCGTTCAGCGTGTCGGTGGGTACGGAGTAGACCAATTTCGAGATGTTGCGGCGCAGCGAGTCTGTCGGAACAGGGACGATGGACGTAGGTAGCGGTGTTGTCGCAATGAAATCCGTCTCCTCCTTCTTCCTGCTGCCTTCTCCCTTGGCCTGGTACCACACGCCCATGCCGCCTCTTCTTCCGAGCTTCTCTCCGCCAGCGCCGAAAGCAATTTTGCTGCCGTTGTGATCTAGTCCACCGCTAGCTCCTGCGAATCCGCCCTGCTCTACCATCCATGCGTCTGCCAACGCCGTGCCGTCCAGTTCGCATACGAGATCGCATGGCAGTACTATGAAGTCGCCTTTAATCGCGTTTTGTAGCTCAGGTAACCGGAAGAGGTCGCCAGTACTCGTCTGATGTGAAAGGTCTTTCGGCGCAAGGATATCTGGTTTCGGCGAGGGGAGGGTTGTGAGGTGTGGGTTTTGCGACATGGCAGCCTCGATGGCTTCTAATGACTCTGGCGGTGTCACGACTGTGATGTCTATAAGATATTAGTACAAAATACAAAAGACAGATGGGCGTAATGGTATACCTGTGACTCCCATGCGGTAACACCATTCCAGAGGATACCAGACCATAGGCCTGTTCGCAATGGGCAGCAGGGCCTTTGGTATCTCCTTGGGCGTAGATGTGAAGGTACTGAAGGAAGCACCAGGTCCGCACAAAATGAGGGCCTGGAAGCCCGGCGCGGGCAGACTCGTCGCGTGAGGCATTGTGGTGTGTGCGGTGGGTGTCGCGATGTGAGTGTAGAGTTGCAGCACTGGCCTATTTCGATATGGTTTAGACAGGAAGGTCCTGTTTCTGGCTTCGCTTGTGAAATGGTATTGGCGTATATCAGCCGGGTGATGCTGCAGGTACAAAGGCGTGTGGGGTGTTAGAGTCACCCCGCCGCCAAAAGTTCGAGGGCGGCTGACTCGCGCACACTCCCCGAGGGCCTGTAAGCGCGTGTCAGGCAGGCAGGCAAGCTTCAGCTCCCAGCCACTCGCCCTGGCGTGCCGGCCGTCAACAACAGGGAAGCAGCCGAGCGGCAGCGGCTGACGACCAAAACAACGCCCGACCCGCCACGAAACATTTCACGATACCATGACCTGAGACGCCATGTCGTCCTTCAACTACGACCGCTACGACCGCCGCCAGAACAACTCGCGCAACCGCGGCGCCCTCGGCTTCTACGTTCCTCTGATCCTCACCGTCACCGTCGCAACCGCCGGTCTCGCAGCCTGGGTCTGGAGTGCGCGCGAGGACAGCCGCGACTACTCGTCCGATGACGATCTCTCCTATGGCGAAGATTCGGCCCACGAAAAGCGACAGGGCAGGGCGCCTGCAGCACGCGATGTCTCTGGGTTTCCTGTAGGGGAAGGGGGCGGTGAGGGCTATGGCTACGGCGATGGCACGCTGCTCGGCCGCGCACAAGGCGTCATTCGTCGCACACCATCACCACAGCAGCTCTTCGATACCGTGAGCAAGAAGACAGCTGCGGGCTGGGCCGCGGCAGGTGCTGCAGCTGGTGCCGCGCTCGCTTCTATCCGCGAGGAAGACAAAGACGAAGCTTTTGGCGACCACTCTCGATGGAATGAGGAGGCCACAATTAGAAGGAATGTCGAGGCGCAGAGCCGGGACAGCAATGCTGCAGTCGACGTGCAGGCACGAAGCTTCGCGGAGAGCGTGCGGAAGGCTGAAGGCAGAGGCCAGGGCTACGGAGGAAGGAGGAAGACGGTAGTCTTGGTCGTCAGCGCAGAAAGCCTGGACCGGTTGGACGATGACGAGGGCTCGTACCGCGAAGAAAACGCTGTAAGCATTGCGTCTCATCTCTCTCTTCACGTGCCAGAAACTAACAGCTCGCAGACCATCCTCTCTCACCTCCCCGACACCGACTTCTCCCGAACCAAGCTCTTCGTCCTCATCTACTCCCCATCGCTGCGCTCGCGCCCACAATCCCGCGCTAACTCACGCACTGGCTCGTCTTCGCTCGGCGACTCATACTCTGCCATCAGCACACCCGCACGCACACCAGGCGAGGAGCTGTCGTCCGTCGAACCTGTCATCTACACACCCGCACCAAGCACCAGGGGCTCTGACAACTCACTCTGGAACACCCTCCACTCTCAGGCCCTCCGCCTCGTCGAGGACCCAGCCATGGTCATGCCTTTCAACACCACCACTGGCTTCGTGCATATGCTCAGGCACCTCGGACCGGAGCTTGTCTACGTAGTCGATGCGTTGAGCGGCGTGAACGGTCAGAACATTGATGACATCAGGAAGTGGGTTGGACAGACAATTGTTGTTGTTGGCGGTGATGGCACTGGCCTTGGTGGGCTTGTTGACACGGACGACGAGGGCCCCATGCGCAAGGGCAAGGAGAGCGAGCACACTGTTAGGTGGTGGCAGGTTCGCAATGACATGATCGGGCTGGGCAAGGGCGTCGAGGTGGTGGATGCTTCTAGGCTTGAAGACGACTACGAAAGGAGGGTCGGTGGACGCGAGTAGATTCGCTTGCTTCTGTACTGGCCTGGAGTTTGACGATGTTACCGATGTGTATAGGGACCTTTCGCGATGCTTGTATCTGATTAACGACGAATATACCATGCTTTTTGACAGACTGGGCTCATCACGAGACGACGTTGTGCGCAACGAAAGACAAGAACGTGAGAACAGTGAACGCCTGCGCAAAGCCCATGACGCGGGCTTTGCTGCGTACATAGCATTTTGTCTTAACAACAACCTAATCCCTAAGACCATATAGACTCCTGCCTAGAAAATTTCCTTGTGAATCCCGCTTGGAACGCCTCAACGCCGATTCAAGAGATGATCGCGCTGGGAATCTACATCTGAACACGGAGCAAGTAACGAAGCTTGACCTGAGCAACGTTGTAGGCGATGTACTCGTTGTACTGCAAGTACGCGTTGGGTACATTGGTAGCTCCAGGCGGTGTCGATACATCGGGCTAGTATGGTTAGCTGTGAAACTAGATCTGGGAATGCGAGCTTGCTTACCATCATGCAGCCCTTGAGGGCTGGGTTCACGCAACCCGCGTCCTTCCACTTCTTTGGGCCAGTCTGTCCCATACCAAATGTGCTGTGTAGGCCCTTGTTGATGGCGTCCTCCCCAGCAGTGTACGACGCGTTGGTAAGCTCGTGCATTGGGTTGCCGAGCTCAGCTTCACAGAGAAGAAGCAGTGCAGTGCCTCCAGAATTGTACGAAGCGCAGTAGTTGGCGGATTTTGAAGACATATCCGCGAGATAGATACCTTTGCCAAACATGTATCCGCTGACAGGGGCTTCCGGTGGAGCGATTCTGAGACCTTGACCTAAGATACCACCATAGTTGGTGACTCGGGATCCGTGCCAAAGCAAGCGGCGGTTGCTTGCGATCTTCGTATACTTGCTCTTGTCGAAACGGTCGAATTCTCCTTGACGCTCGATGCGGAAAATCTCTTGAACTTTGTAGCTGACATGATGTGTCTTGCCCTTCGAGTTGTTGAGATACTCGTCGATCTCCACGAATTCGCGACTCTTATGTTGAAGAGGGGTCATCTCGTTCATGCCAAGTCCCTGGAATTGTTTGTCGAGCTTGTTCACATCGCTCTTGTCCTTCAGTTGGTCTTTGAGCATAGCAGCAGTCTCCTTCATGTCCGACAGGCTATAGTGAAGTCAGTATACGCCTCGCATGCATGTCATACAGCAATGACTTACCTCTCAAGTAGTTCAATCTCCTTCTTAAGGAGTGTGATGTCTCGAATGACCGGCGGACGATTGCGACCGAAGGCGTGTGGGATAAGTGAGAAGTACTGGTTCGACAGACGTTCAACCTCTGCCCTTGAATCGTTGTCGTTCTCGTCGATAAGCACGGACAAATCCTTCAAAGTTTGGAAACCGCGAGCGATGGTGCCTTTACTGAGCTTGCCCAGTGGGAGTTTGTTTGCGTCGTAGTTCAGGGCAGTCATGGTTTGGTTGAAGTAGTCCTAGTAGATGTTAGTTTGGGGCATACATATCAGTATATCTTGATGGATGAACGCGTCCTGAGGCATTGTCGTCGCCAGGCTCCATTATGAATTTTTTTCTTCAGATGCGACGCGGGTTGTAGCCACCCGGAAACTCCAAAAGCACTGGATTCTTACCTGGTTGAAGATGAGCTTCATGAGATCCTGGACTGGAGGAGACAAGGTGCTGTCAGGCGTAACGCCATTGGTCTCGTTGGCATCAGCACCAGCATCGGCATCGCCGTCGTCATCGTCGTCCGAGTCAGGGTTGTAGGAGCGCTCTACGTAGGCGTATTTGCCAGCCTTCGGCTCGTCACCGCGGTTCGCCCACTTGAGGCCAGACTTGTCCTTGAACTTCTTCTCAAACTCCTGCATGGCATTACTGAGGCTCCCATCGCCAAGCATCTTCATCTGGCCACGGTCGCCGACTCGCCCCCAGCGTGTCCACGTTCGGTAGCTGGAGCCATCGGTGAGAAGCTGGACTTTGTAGAACTTGTCTAAGGTAGTCAGCATACACGCTCAAAATCTGTGAGTGACTGCCGCAACTCACTGTTGTTTGCAGACGAGTTTGTTTGGTTAAGTGACGCGTCATAGATAGTGCCGTCGTTGTTGTCAATGTAGACGCGCCAGCTAGCCAGAGGGCAATGCTCGTCTACGGAGATGGCAATCTGCTTGGACTTGGCATTTTGTCCATCTCCAACTTTGGCATTCTCTTTGATCTTGGGCTTCTTGGTCTCCTGTTGTGCAGTTGGTGGTGATGCAGATGACGCCGCGCGCTTCTTTGACCCGTTCTGGACAGGGACAGGGGCAGAGGCAGGAGCTGGCGCCGCCGCCGCAGAAGACAACACATATTGCGACTCAGGAACATAGGAATCTGCTCCAACCGTTAATTCGAAGTTCTTCGTTGAGATTTGAGAAGCATGTTGCGGTTCTGAGTGCGTCGGAATGTTCTGGACTTACCTGTCGCCTCGCACTCGTCGAGCCATTCGAGGCTAACGATCGACACGTTCTGAGCAACAGCAGTCTTGACTTTCGTGGAATTGCTCTCGAAGTCTTTCTGTGTTGCGATGAGATGGGTTGTGTCCGGTGTGACGCTCGACAGGTACTCGGCGCCGAGTGACGTTATACGCGTCTGTAGCGCTTTCTGGGTTACTCCACTCGGGAAGCGGCCAGATGCCGCGATGGACAATCCAGTAAGTACCATTGATGCGATTGATGCGCTTGATGCGATTGACTTCGATGAACCTTGGAAGACGCGATGCAGCTGGATTGGGGGCGCAGAATGGCTATTTGAACATTTGGTTGAGACGGAACCAGGTGGCCGATGAGACGGTGGCCTGTGTTCAGAAGGAACGCCCTTAGGCATCAGCGCCCAAAGCGGACTAGCCCCCATTTCTGCCTTCGCGAACGGCACGCGTGCACACATGATAAGACGGCCTCGGGAGTCGTGCCACAAGCATCTGCATCAACCACGACAGCAAACTTCGCTCACATAAGTCACTTCCTATCAAGATGGCATCACTACTCACCATACCGCTGGAATTGCTGGTCGCGGTTTCAGAATACCTCCCTACTGAAGATCTTGGTTCACTGCGTCTTGTATGCAAACAAACCGAGAAGTCGCTCTATGAATGGTTTTCCAAAGAGTTCTTCTTCAAGAAGCAGTTCATGCTCACGCACAAGAGCCTGCAGGCGCTCATCGACATATC
>Ga0265780_10011842_pt1 | contig 10282 bp, 10 predicted proteins | sample P1T30metagenome_FD_192432 | JGI IMG/M metagenome (GOLD analysis project Ga0265780, IMG submission 192432) | Plant litter microbial communities from East Loma Ridge, Irvine, California - P1 T30 | ecosystem: Environmental > Terrestrial > Plant litter > Unclassified | place: USA: California... | reverse complement strand
TGAATTTCGCTCATGGCAGATAGGGTAGCCTTTTTAGGTGATTGTTCTCCTTCGTCGAGTTTGGCGTGCACCGCCTCGACGACGACAATGGCATCATCCACTACAATACCAATAGCAAGGATCATTGCAAACAACGTAAGCATGTTGATCGAGAAACCGGCAAGCTGAAGGAAAAAGAATGTACCCACAATTGCTACAGGAACGGCAATTGCCGGAATTAAAGTAGACCTGAAATCCTGAAGGAAAACGAATACTACAATAAATACAAGTATAAATGCCTCAATTAGGGTAGATATTACTTTGTGTATAGAGGCGTCAAGGAATATTTTAGTATCAAATGGAACTACATAGTCTATACCTTCGGGGAAATTTGCTTTACTTGTAGTTAAGATCGAATTTACCTCGTCGATAATGTCATTAGCATTAGATCCTGATGTCTGGAAAACACCAATAGCCACACCATTTTGACCCATCGCAAAGTTTTTCTGACCGTAGTTAAAAGCACCAAGCTCAATTTTAGCAACATCGCTCAGGTGAACAAAATTACCTCCGCCTGTCGATTTTACTACGATATTCTCATAGTCTTTAACCTCAGAAAGACGCCCTTTATATTTAATTACATATTCATAAACACCTTCAGCGTTTTCACCGAATTTACCCGGAGCAGCCTCAACATTCTGTTCCTGTAATGCAGCCTGAATATCGGCTGGCGTAAGGCTAAATGATGACATTTTTTCCGGATCGATCCAGATACGCATTGAGTAATCTTTCGCACCAAATACGTTTACCTGACCTACACCTTTAACACGTTGTAGTTTAGGCACAAGGTTAATTTTAGCGTAATTCTGTACGTAGGTTGCATCATACTCAGGATTCTTAGAGAATAGTGCCAGGAACATTAGGGCACTCGTCTGGCTCTTAACTGTTGTAACACCCGTTTGCACTACCGCCTGCGGCAGTTTTGCTGTAGCACGCGACACCCTGTTTTGTACGTTTACCGCAGCAATATCGGGGTTTACACCAAGTTCAAAAAACACACTTATGTTGGCAGAACCATCATTAGCAGCACTCGATGTCATATAGGTCATCCCTTCAACACCGTTAATCTCTTCTTCCAGCGGAATAACCACACTGTTAAGTACGGTCTCGGCATTGGCACCGGTATAGGTTGCCGTTACCTGTACGGTAGGCGGCGCAATTTCCGGGTACTGTTCTATTGGCAGCGATAATAGCCCCAATACACCCAGAATGGTTATGATTATCGAAATTACGGTACTCAGTACCGGCCTTTCTATAAAAGTTTTTAGCATTTGTTCTCGTTATTTTTTGGTAGCGTTTTCTGTAGATGTTGTTTTAGCTGTAGTAGCCGTAGAATCCTGTGCAGCCGGAGCTTCTGTTGTAGCTTTAACAGGTTGTGGCGCAATCGCCATACCGTCTTTAAGCTTAGATGCGCCTTCTACAACAATAACTTCGCCTGCTTCAACACCGCTTTTAATGATAAAGTTGTTACCCGATGTAGTTAACACTTCAACAATTTTAGATTTTACAGTGTTGTCTTTATTTACAACATACAGCATTTGTTTGCCCTGCATATCAAAAACAGCGTTTTGAGGCACTTCGATAGCGTCTTTAATTTGTATTGGCAGGCGAACCATACCTTTACCACCGCTTCTTAGTACCGCCTGTGGGTTTTTAAATTCTGCCCTGAACTGGCTTGTACCGGTAGCAGCATTAGCTAAACCTGTAACAGCCGCAAGTCTTCCTTTTTCTTCATACTCGCTGCCATCAACAAGTACAAGGCTAACGTTTGGTGTGTTTTTAAGTTTTTCCTGAAGCGAAGCACCTTTAAATTCCCTGCTAAAGTTTATCATCTGCTTTTCGTTCATACCAAAGTACGCACGCATAACTTTAGTGTCGCTCACTGTAGTAAGCGGCATTTCGCTGGTAGCACTTGCCAATGCACCTTCTTTATACGGAAGGCTTCCAATAACACCATCTACCGGAGATGTAATAGTACCATAGTTAATATTTGCAGCAACAGAACTGTATGATGCTTTTGCCTGAGCAAGCTTGGCTTTCGCCGTCTCTAACTGAACGTTAGATATAATTTTACGATCTACCAGTGGTTTAAGCCTGTCTACCTCTACCTGTGCAGCAGTTACATTTGCTTTTGCAGCAGCAGCATCCTGGTTAAGTGTTTGGGTTTCCAGTTTAAATAGCAACTGGCCTTTACGCACAACCTGACCTTCATCAACATATATTTTCTGGATAAAGCCATTAACTTTCGGGCGAATTTCAACATTTTGCTGGCCTTCAAGATTGGCTGTGTATTCTTCATATATTGTAGCATCCTGTTTTGCTACTGTTTGTACCGGAAAAGGTGCCGGACCCTGTTGTGCAGGTGCCTGTTCTTCTTTTTTTCCGCATGATGCAACTATTAAAAGAGCTGCGAGAGCTCCTATAAAAGACTTGTTCTTCATTTTGTGGACTTGATTAAGTGTTCGTTTTATGGTGATGTTTATTTAGATTTATTTTTTTTCCAGGGCTTTAAAGTCGCTGATACTTTTATTTATTACCCTTTCCATTTCAAGGATGTGGCCTTTATACATCTCTACCATTTCTCTGTCATAATTTGATGTAGGCTCCTGGGTAGATTTATCCCGGTACGCCACCATTTTATCTATGATTACCTTTTCGAGAGCTATCATTTTAAGGTAATGTTCAAAACGGTCGCTAAAAGGTGTAGGCTTATAGTATTTCTTACGGTCTCCCGGCAGTGTATAATAGGTTATTTTTCCTGTTTTAAGCAAAAGGTTAAGATTTGTAGACACAGAGCTTTTGCTGGCTCCCATGCGTTCTACAAGGTCATCGAAAGATATTTTCCCGCCGAATTTTTCCACGATAATAGCACCCAGAATGCGTGCGCCCAGTGGTGGCATATGATGTGTGCTCTCAAAGAAAACACCAAACAATTCTACCAGTTCTTCGCGGTCTTTTTCTAAATCTGACATCTTTTATTTGAAATTTTATGCAAAGATAACACTTAGTTCGGTTTCAACCGAACTAAACGAACTAATTTTTTTGTAATAAAATTGCGTAAGGAATTTGAGGCAATAAAAAATCTCTCGTTTATCAGTTGCAAAAAACTGACAAACAAGAGATTAAAGTTATTACTATTCGTTAATTAAAAAGTAGGAAGCCGACTTAAATTAACAGTTTTTTAATACTTGGCCGCTGCAATGATATCTTTAATTATCAGCTGTGCATGTACCCTGCTGTTCTCTATAAACCATTTGTGAGTTTCCATGCCACCGCAAACCACTCCGGCAAGGTAAAGCCCTTTCACGTTGGTTTCCATCGTTTCAGGATTATAGTGGGGTACGTAGTTTAGCCCTTCGTTAAGATTAACTCCTGCACTTCTCAGGAAATCCAGGTCAGGGCGGTAACCTGTAAGAGCCAAAACAAAATCGGCCTCAATAAGAATTTCACCGTCAGACGTGTTAAGTATAACTTCATTTTCGGTAATCTCAGTAATTTCAGAATAAAAATGGGCTTTAATGCTGCCTTCAGCGATACGGTTCTCAATATCGGGCTTCACCCAGTATTTTACCCTGTCGTTAATTTCGCCTTTGCGGATAACCATTGTTACATCGGCACCTTTGCGGTAGCACTCTAATGCAGCATCTACAGAAGAATTGTTTGCGCCAACAATAACCACTTTCCTAAAGGCATATTCATGCGCCTCTTTGTAGTAATGACGCACATGCGAAAGATCTTCACCCGGTACATCAATATAAACAGGAATATCATAAAAACCTGTAGCAATAACCACGTTTTTAGATGTATATAATGTTTTGCTTGTTTGTAAACGAAACAATCCGTCGTCTTGTTTATTAACCGCCTCTACCCTTTCAAACAGGTTAAGGTTCAGATTAAAATGGCGGTGTATGTTGCGGTAATATTCTAACGCTTCCTGCCTGCCCGGTTTTGGGGCGATGCAGTTAAACGGAATATTGCCAATCTCCAGTTTTTCGGCAGTAGAAAAAAACGTCATATACAGCGGATAGTTAAACAGGCTGTTTACCAACGATCCTTTTTCTATAATAAGATAATTAAGTCTCTTTTTCTGCGCTTCAATAGCGCACGCCAAACCAATAGGCCCGCCACCAATTATTATAAGGTCGTAGGTTACTTGTTCCATGCTGAGTAGGGATTATTGCTCAGGTAAGCATTATAATAGCGTTCATCGCCTGTAACCTCTTTACCAAGCCATGCAGGTTTTTCAAAGCTTTCGTTTTCGGCAGTAAGTTCTACTTCGGCAACGGTAAGCCCTGCATTATCGCCAAAAAATTCATCAACCTCAAACATATGGCTGCCAACTTTTACTTCATAGCGCACCTTATCTATACTGCCTTTTTCGCAAAGGGCAAGCAATTGTTCGGCATCCGCCACGGTAATTTCTTTTTCCCACTCCATACGGCTTGTGCCACTCTCGTTGCTCTTGCCTTTAATGGTTAAAAAGCCCTGCGACCCTTTGGTACGCACCCGAACGGTACGTTCGGGGTTAGAATTCAGGTAGCCCTGTGCAATGCGCTTTTGGGTAACAGCCTCATTTTTATAGTCATCGGTAAGTACAAGGAATTTACGTTCAATCTCAATCATGTTCTTGGAAATAATAGCTAAGGTAGGGATTTGTGGGGAAGCTATGAATTAAAATCACTAACATAATTTCCCGTATTGGGAACTTTTTAGTATCTTTGAAAAAAATATTGTATTGAGAGTAATTGCAAAAAAAATACTCAGGGAGTTTTGGGAAACCCATGCTGATTGTGAACAGCAATTAAAATCATGGTTTCAGGAGACATCAAATGCCGAATGGAAAACTCCTTCAGATGTAAAAAAAGAATATCCAAGTGCAAGTATACTTGCTGATAACCGGATTGTTTTTAACATTAAAGGAAACAATTACAGACTAATCGTAAAGATCAATTACGATTATCAGATGGTGTGGATTCGATTTATTGGAACGCATGCCGAATATGATAAAATAAACGCTAACGAAATTTAAAGAAAATGACAATCAAAGCCATTAAAACTGAAAAAGACTATGACGAGGCAATAGAAAGGCTTGAAGTGCTTTTCGACGCCAAGAAAGGAAGTCCCGAAGGTGATGAACTTGAAGTAATGGGCATTTTAATTGACCAATATGAGAAAGAACATTTTCCTATTGGGTTACCTGACCCGGTTGAAGCTATAAAATTCAGGCTTGAGCAGCTAGGCTACAATCAGACTGACCTTGCTGAAATAATTGGTTTGAAAAGCCGTGCAAGCGAAATATTAAATCGTAAAAGAAAGTTATCGCTGGATATGATTCGCCAATTACACGACAGACTAAATATTCCTACTGATGTACTAATACAGGTATATTGATGACACAAAATCAAATCGGAAAATCTATCAATACAGGAAAACTTCAACTTTCTACTTATCATAAGTTTTCGCATTATGGTATACTACTTATTTCTCTGTTATTAGTATTAGTTTCTTTGTATGCCATTTCAGAAAAACTGATCCTTAACCAACCAATCAGGCTGGAAAGAGCTTTAATTCTTTTCTCCGGAGGTATCCTATCCGCAATATTTTTCATATGGCTCCAAACGAAAAGATTCAGATTTAAAAAAATAGTTATATCATTTCCAACAGATGAAACATTCGCCATTGCAAATAAGTCAATAAGAAAATTAGGATGGAAAATAAGTTCTAAAGATTACAATTACATTGTTGCCAAAGTATACAACGGATGGCTGTCAGGAAGTTGGGGAGAACAGGTCACAGTCATTGTAAATTATGACAGTGTTTATATAAATAGCATTTGTGATCCAGATAAAAAATCTTCTATAGCTTCCTGGGGTAACAATCGAAAAAATGTTCAGAAGCTGATAAACGAAATGAAAACAATTGCAAAAGAACATTACTCTTAACCAAATCCTAAAATCCCTATTCTTTAAGGTTTTCCGGGTTTTCATTTGTATTTTTACAAATCAGCCCCCTACTAAAGCCCATGAAGTTTAAAAAAACGAAAGCCCGTATTACACTTGCAGAGTTCTTTCAGATCAATTTTGATGACAGGAATCTGTGGGAATACAAAGCTGAAGAAACCGACCTGCTTGCAGAACTGGTTAACCTTATACGCCCTAAAAACCTAAAGACAATACTGTCGGTAGATCTTAGCGAACTACTACAACTGCTGGAAGGCAACGAACACTACCGAGATGGTCTCTCGCTATATGTAAAAGGGATTCTTAAAAACAAAAAATTCAGTAAGATACTGACCGATGCCGGAATATTAACCGACTCCGATTTTATCTACGAAGTTAAAAAACGCCTTTTTGCTAAACTGATTCCGGATCAGCCGGAACAGGACACATTAGAATATCTTTTAAACCAGGTATTTTTTATGAAGTCCGATCCGCAATGGTTAAGTATCATTCCACAAGAGCAGATAAGCGAGTTGTTTGACCTGCTTAATTTCCATGCCATATATGTTACCAGTAAAGCAGGCAGCCCGCTTGCCGAACTGCTGTTTGCTATGGAAGTTATCATTCACCGTATTGCAGGGCGCGCACTGGAAACCGATGTCATTAAAATGGTGCCCGAGTACGAAAACCTTGAAAGTCCGTTTTTAGCCTTCCAGAAGGAATTTGCCCTTATATCTGAAAAACTTCAGGAAGAACGCCTCAACTTTATCACTTCTGAAGATCTTGGTTACAAACAATTAATGATACTGCACCGCCAGTGCCTGGATTACGTTCAGTTGGCGTTTCGCAACAGCGATAAATACGGGATATCCCTTCGCGTAAACCAGAATCTTTTACGCATACACCAGCAATTACAGCGTTTAGAGACACTTTTACCGCTTTTGCTTATTGAGACGCCTGAAGATGGCAAACACCACACCATAGAGCTCGCTATAGATCTTATTACTTATAATTGCAATAAGACTAATGTGCGCAGGCTTATTAACGAGAGTACACAGCTATTGTCGTATGAAGTTACACAGCATACCGCCAAAACCGGCGAGCATTACATTACCAAAGACCGTAAAGAATATTTTAATATGTTTTGGCGCGCATCGGGTGGCGGACTGATCGTTGGGATATTATGTATCATTAAGGTATTCATCTCTAAAATGGATGCCAGTGCCTTTGGGTTCGCGTTCTTTTACAGTATGAATTACTCGTTAGGTTTTATTGCTATTTATGTCATGGGTTTTACGCTGGCTACAAAACAGCCGGCAATGACAGCATCTGCACTGATTAGCGCCCTTGAAGCCGACCGCAAAAACAAAGACCTCCCGGATGATGAGAAACACAGGGCATTCGCCGAATTTTTTGCCCGTGTATTCCGTAGCCAGTTCATTGCCTTTGTGGGCAATGTTATCGTGGCGTTCCCGGTATCGCTATTGGGCATATGGCTTATAGATATTACATTCCATTACAACCTGGCACTTACCAAGTGGCAGCACTTAATGACAGATCTCAGCCCGGTACACTCTATGGCAATTTTTCATGCCGCCATAGCAGGGATTTTTCTTTTCCTATCGGGAATTATTGCCGGAGCCGTTGCCAACCGAGACAAACACCAGCACATGTACTACCGTATTCAGGAGCATCCGGTGTTAAAAATGAGCCTTGGGCGTACCCGCACAAAAAAACTTGCAAGCCTGTACGAGAAAAAATGGGCAGGCATCATCTCTAACTTCTGGTTTGGGGTATTTATGGGAAGTACTGTAATAATCGGGGTATTCTTAGGGCTTAATATCGACATTCGCCACATTACATTTGCCAGTGGTAACCTTGCCCTTGGGTTGTATGGCGCCAACTGGAATATTGCCAACGAACTGCTTGTATGGGGCATTATAGGTATTGTTGTTATAGGACTCGTAAACTTTTTGGTAAGCTTTGGGCTGTCAATGGGATTGGCTTTCCGCTCCCGAAACATTCCGTTATCCGAAATGCGCCTGGTAGCTGCTTCTATATGGAAGCACTTTAAGAAAAAACCCGGATCGTTTTTTTTCCCTAATTTTATGTCTAAAAGCCGGGATTAAATTACGTCGCTACTTTCCCTCTTCCGGAAGGGTGGCTGAAAGCCAGGGTGTGGAATAGGCTCCTTCCTGAAAATAAACTACCCCGCCCTGCGGGCACCCCTCCAAAGAAGGGGAAGCCTACTCTTTTGTTGCAATAGGTACTATAAATTGCGACTGATTACTGCAAACTAGCTTCCTATTTCCCTAATCTTATCAGACGTTACAATAACATTCTTATACCCGTTATTAGCCAGTTTAACCAGCGCTTTAGCAATAGTTTCGGCTTTAATGCTTTTGTATTTTGCCGCATTACCAAACAGTAACGGATTGATAAGCCACATAAAACCTTCGGCTGCCTTTTCCATAATACGGGTTCCTTTACGATGGGCAACGATCAGCGAAGGCTGAAGAATGTGCGTTTTAAAAATACCCTCGCCTAACACTGCATCCTGCATTTCTCCTTTGGTTCGATTGTAGAAAATACTGCTGTCGGCATTAGCACCTATGGCAGAAATTACCAAAAAGGTCTGAATGCCATTATGCTTTGCCAGTTTTGCCGAAGTTGCAGGAATTCCGAAATCTATCTTTTTATAGGTTTCTTTATCCGGAGTCTGCGATTTTGTTGTGCCAATGCAGCAATACACTTCATCGGCTAAAAAAACATCGGCATATTTATCCAGTTCAAATAAGTCAATTACATGTTCCTCGATCTTTTCGTGAGTAATGGCGCTCTTGCTCCGCGAAAAAAGCACAACTTTATTGTAGCGTTCATCGGCAAGCAGAAGCTTAAGCAGCTCACTGCCCACAGCCCCACTAGCTCCCAGTATAATGGCAGATTTTTTCATGATCAAAAGATTTAACACATGAAGGTACGAAAAAAGAATCTGGAGACAATTCATTTTATGATTATGTAAACGTAGTGGTAGTGGCATATCTTACACACCCACAAAATAGTTAAATCAAATTATCATTACATCAATAACACTAACTATATTGTAATTTTGCAATATGGAAATCAGTACCATAGAACGCAAAATAATCCATGTTGATATGGATGCCTTCTACGCCTCGGTAGAACAGCTTGACAATCCCGAATTGAGGGGTAAAGCACTTGCTGTGGGCGGTGGCGAAAGCCGTGGTGTGGTTGCAGCAGCAAGCTATGAGGCGCGTAAGTTTGGCGTGCGCAGTGCTATGAGTGGTTTCCTGGCGAAGAAAAAATGTCCGCACCTTATATTCGTGCGTCCACGGTTTGAGCGTTACCGCGAAATATCGCAGCGCATCCGCGAAGTATTCCTTGAATATACCGACCTGGTTGAACCATTATCACTGGACGAGGCCTACCTGGATGTAACACAGAACAAAAAGGGTAACCCGAGTGCGTCGCTCATCGCTAAAGAGATCAGGCAGAAGATATTCGAACGTACAGGATTAACGGCTTCGGCAGGTATATCTATCAATAAATTTATTGCAAAGGTTGCCAGCGATTACAATAAGCCTAACGGACAAAAAACAGTAACCCCTGACGAGGTGCTTGAGTTTCTGGAAAATCTGCCGATTGGTAAATTCTATGGTGTGGGTAAGGTTACCGAAGAGAAAATGTACCAGCTTGGCATTTTTACGGGAGCCGACCTGAAACTAAAAACTGTTGAGTACCTAACAGATCATTTTGGTAAATCGGGAGCCTATTATTACCATGTTGTCCGCGGTATACATAACAGCCAGGTGAAACCCGACAGGCTTGTAAAATCAGTAGGTACTGAACATACTTTCTCTGAAAATCTGGTATCGGAAATGTTCATGCTCGAAAAGCTCGACGATATTGCAGGTGAACTGGAACGCCGGCTAAAAAAGAAAAAAATCGCAGGTAAAACTGTTACCCTCAAGATAAAATACTCCGACTTTACCCAGCAAACCCGCAGCAAGACCCTGCCTTATTTTATATCAGACAAAAGCCTGATGCTGGAAACCGTAAAGGAACTCTTGTACCAGGAAAAACCTAAAGATTCCGTTCGATTATTAGGCATATCATTATCGAATCTTAATACTGAAGAATCGGGCGTTAAAAAACCGGTAGCGGTGCAGCTGAAGTTTGATTTTTAAAACGTTACGTGTTATGTTAAATTTTAAAATATTTAAAAATGTAGCTTTTTTTTTATATTTTTGCATCTAACCAATTTAAATACCAATTATATGAAA
>Ga0265780_10011841_pt1 | contig 10283 bp, 7 predicted proteins | sample P1T30metagenome_FD_192432 | JGI IMG/M metagenome (GOLD analysis project Ga0265780, IMG submission 192432) | Plant litter microbial communities from East Loma Ridge, Irvine, California - P1 T30 | ecosystem: Environmental > Terrestrial > Plant litter > Unclassified | place: USA: California... | reverse complement strand
GAGGTTGAGGGCTGAGGGAAACGTGTTCCAGCGCGGATGGCAGGGCGGATAGAAAACCTCTTGTGTATTCGTCATCTGTACGCCCGCTTTGTGCATGTTTTATAGGTGCGGAATGGACCACAAGTCCGCTCCGAACGGCCCCCTCCGCATCCATACCACCACCTTCCCTTGTGAGCATCAATGAAGCATTTGCAGGCACTCCCAACGTGAACGTATCAAATGGCCCTGAGTGACATGTATCAGGGACGGTTTGATCGAAGTGGGTCGTAGACGGACTCTCCTGACTGATTCTAGAGCCACATACGATGGGCCCCTCGTTAACAATACGCATACTGTATCCAGCTGCCGTCAATTCTTCTAGTAACAAAGATAAAATATTTTGGAGATGTAACTCTCAATGGTCAGTTGGGCAGTATTTCTATGAGGTGTAGTAGGCCAAGGTGGGGATCTCTAGTAGTAGTCGTGTTCGAATGCTATGAGCTTACGAAAAAAACAAAAACTGGGAGAATCAAGGATGACTTGGGGAGGTTGTTGAATGTATGGAGGTGCGAAGAGAGAAGTGGTGGGCCAGAAAGGCAAGCACTTATGCTACACTGCTTGTGAAGTGCACATGCTGAATGGCCTTCTCTGCGCTGGCTGGCTGTGGTGGTATGCAGAGTCAAGGACAACTAAAAGGACATGCATGATCCGGATGTGCCAGCCCGCATCAATTCGCGACATGGTGCTATACACTCCAGGCTGGGGTGTACGGCAGGCAGTCACGTCGAGGTAGAGTGATGTCAAGGGGCGCGTGCCACGTGCACTGTGCCAAGGCGGACTACGCGAGACGATCCCTGTCACGCTTGCGCTGGCGTGCGTCTTGGGGAAAGCGTGGCCGGTCAGGTAACTTCCTGGATTGCGCGTGCGACGTCTTCCGCGTATTGGCTGACCGGCTGCTGTTGCCTTCCTTTGTCTTCTCTCTCTCTCGTTGCCGGCTGCCCTCACCGATATACACTCCTTCTTGTCTGCACCGGCCCGCTGCGTACCCCGCCTTTTGTCTGCATTCACCCACCCTTTCCTACAAACTTTAGTTAGCGCCGCCGTTATGTTCGTTCCTGGAAAACCGAAGATCAAGACGAGAACCGTCCTCGTCAAGAAGGCGCCCGTCCCCGCCGCCAAACCGTCGCCACAGCCACGCACACAGTCGAGACCAGGCAACGGCGGACGCAATTCCAGCGCATCAGGACCGCCATCAAATCGGTTTCAGTCGACCCCTCGTTTGCAAACAGGCTCGCGGGAACCTGCCCGCACGTCGGTATCCGTGTCGCGTGTCGACACCCGTAAGCGCAAGGGCACCGATACTCCCCAGTGGGCGAGCAGCGATGAGTCTAGCGACGACGAGGACAGCGATCACCTGGGCGTCAAGCGCCGAAAGACACGGCCGGCCAGCAGCAGCACCGAGCCCATGAGTCTGAACCGCGCCCTCGAACCGGACCTGAAGCGACGTATACGAATTCAAGACCCGGACAAGAAGGACACCGCAAACGGGACGTCCAATGGCGATATCCACGACACGTCAAATAGCACACCAGACCAGATGATAAAGCTGGCGCAGGAGAATGCCACCTTCAGGAAGAAAAAGGCCGTAGCTGGCAAGAGCACCTTGAAACACGGCTACGAAATGACAAAAGATGATGGAGCAAAGGCCTACAAGCCAGCCTTCCCGAGCAGTGACAAGAAGTTTGTCGTCGAGCTACAATATCCCAGCCAGTCCCGTCCAGAGAAGTTCGAGGCAGTTGCGCGCAAAGAAGTAGACGAGGAATACAGTCCGCTGGAAGACATATACTTCAGCATCGAGGAAATCATCCAGCACTATCTCCCACCAGACCTCTCCGCAGAGCTATCATCTGATGCGCTCGGCACCGTCCGCCTGCTCAAACGCGCCGTAACCAAGGATGATCCCGACTTGTTCAAACAGGAGCTAGCCAAGTTCAACAAGCTGATCAAAGACCGATACAGTGACGGCACAATACCCCGCATCCTCGACGATATGCACGCCATCCCCCTCAGCCTCGTCAAACGAATCACCGCCCAAAGCTACAACCGCATCGTATCACCCCACGCCCATCGCTTACGTAAGGTTGAAGGAAAGGAAACCACGTACGGAGAACTCCTCACCCCTTTTGTCCATAAGATCTTCGCCCAAACAGGCCTAAACTCCACCCACACATTTGTCGATCTCGGCTCCGGCGTCGGCAACGTCGTCCTCCAGTCCGCATTGCAAACCGGAGCAGAAAGCTGGGGCATCGAAAAAATGAAGCTCGCCGCCTCGCTCGGCTCGCAACAAGCCTCGGAGCTCAAGGCGCGGTCGAGACTCTGGAACATTGCACTCGGCCGTATCGAACTCATTGAAGGCGACTTCCTGGAGAGCCCGGAAATCGACGACGTGCTACGTAGAGCAGACGTGGTGCTTGTCAACAACAAGGTGTTTGGCGAAACACTGAACAATCTTCTACTACAAAAGTTCCTCGACTTGAAGCAGGGGTGCAGGGTCGTTAGCTTGGAGAGCTTTGGCGGCGGTGCCAAGCAAGGCGTGCGCAACGAACAGAGCATTGCGGGCCTCTTTGATGAGGAGCGTTACGAGTCTGGGACTAACAGTGTTAGTTGGGCCGGAGAGAGCGTCGAGTATTTTATTGCGACAAAAGCGCGTTGAGGGCAGGCATGGATTGACCTCGTTTTTGGCCTTGTTTCCTTGCCCTTTGTTTAGATGTGGGTTTAGACATTTTGTCTCCGTTGTATTATATCAGTAGGGTTTTGGTGAACATTTTTTTTTTGGCTTGGGCAGCTCTCTTTCTCTCTGTCTCCCTCTTATTCTCTTCTGTGTCATTCATGGCCAGATAACCAAGGAAGGTTGAGCATGCTTTTGAAACTAGCATTTGCACATGGGGCGGGCAAGCGAGCAAGTCGAGTATTGGGTACAGGTGTCACAACTCTCATCACTGCCTTGGTATGCATACCATATTGGGCGTTTTTGCATGTTATAGAAAAAACACTTCAATACCCATCCGCTTTCACCGTGACTTTTGTTGTGTTTTGAACCAGACAGATCAAGTCCGCATTACAAGCAAGTGTTCATCATCACCATCATTTGCGCATATAACAGAAAACTACAGTAGTTGCAAGGGTTTTATCCGTTTCATTTCTTTTTGTCTCTTTGTTTGTTTTTTCTTCTTCTTATATATTGGATTGATATCCAAGGAAGATAACAAGCACACACTCCGTGGAGTTGGATAAAAAGTAATTTTCCACCATGTATGTAATGTCATATCCCAATACCATATACATGCCATTTTATGTGCCAACCTAGATGGCCTCCTCCGTTGAACCCCCTTATATATTATCCGGTCCAATTTCCTCCCATAACAAAAGCCCGACCAAAACGCAAACCATCCCATGAATATGTATTTTATCTAAAAGGAGCGTGGATCTGGGGTATCAAAAATAAGGAGTGTTGTAGTTCGCTGAAGTGCTGTCGATGATGAAGGAGATGAGAAAATTTCGTGTTGCTCGTTATATGTACATGTACTAGCATATTTAGAACAAGAAGGCCAATGCGCCAACGCCAACGGCGGCGTACTGCGCTGCGTTCTTGACGGCTGCACCGGTTTGGAGTGAAGGCTTGCCAGTTGGGGTCGACTGGTCATTAGTCTGTGTGGCTTGGATGGGATCCACGAATGTGTAGCTAGTCATGGTACTAGGGCGACCCTCTGCATCCGTGGTGGTGATGAGCTGGATGCTGCTGACAAGGCCGCCGCCAGGGGTGTAGGTAGTCAAGAAGGTCGAACCCCCCTCGTCGGTTTGGGTCTGCACTTCTCCAGCGGTCGGCGCATAGTTTGCGGCAGATGTGGTAACGGTGGTGCGGCCAGCGTCATCGGTCACGGTCTTGATAACAGCAGGGCGGTTTTCGGTTTGCGTCACAGTGCTGCCTTGCTGGTTTGTGCGGACTATGGTGACAGCTACAGAGGCTGTGACAGCGCTGAGTATCTCGGTTGTCTTCACAACCGTGGTGCCATCTTGGGTGACAGTGGCTACAACAGGAATGAGGGCCGGGCGTTGGGCAGTAGTCGTCTTCTCGGCAGTAGTCGTGACGGTGGCTGGTGGCGGGCTCGCTGTGTTGCCAGGGCTGGATTGAGGCTGCGAAGCCGCGGCAGAGCTCTCTGCTGGTGCGGCCTGGCTGCTCTGAGCCGGTGCTGTGTTGCTGCTTTGGGCAGGTGCTGCATTGCTGGTCGCAGCAGGCGTCGACGCTTGCTCCGTCTGCGGCGCGGGTGAGTTTGACTGGGACGAGGATGCGGCAGCCTCGGTAACCGTGGTCGTGCCGTTTGAAGGCTGGGGTGCCTGTCGCTTCCTCAGGTCGTTGACCGCGTCAATGATGAGCTTGGTAGCAAGCGCTGGGTTGCTGTTGTGGACATGTTCGACGCCGCGGTGGTGTGACTCGAAGACGCCATTCTTAAAGTCCTTCAGTCCACTGAGTGCCGCTTGGAGCGATTCCTCGGGCAGCGCGTTGAGCAGATCCTGGAACACATCCTGTGCACTTGCGTAAATGGTCTTGGGTTGGTCGGCTTGATCATCTGCAGAGGCAACGACAGCAGCGCTGAACAATGGAAGGGCCAAAACGGCCAACTGGCAAAAGGAACGCATCGTGAGAGAGATGTTTCGTAGATGATCGGAAAGCGAAAGTGGAGTGAAAGCGAAGGTGGGTTGCTTCTCAACGAAGGGAAACAAATACTGCACAGATGGTGTTAGCAGGCCATCTTGTTGTAGTTAAGACCACGGTCGTTTTACAAGAGCAGCATACGCGCTGCTAAAGCTTACGGAACAGTGGTGGGTGCTTGACGTGTATGCGCAACTGGGAACAAGGGCTTACTTACTGTCTGTCGCTTCCGAGTGGCTGGATTGCAGGTCAGACGCCACTGGCCGGAAAATCAATAGCCCTCGTTGCTTGTTTTTCGGTTCTCGTCCAGGCCTACAGGCAGGAGTTTCTTTTCAACAGAAGAAAGCGAGTGTATTGAAGTCCAAGTTCAGGTCCGTTCGGAACAACTAGTCGGGAGCGAGTGGAAGTCGGAGAGTCACAGGAACCAGGGTTTTTTGGGCGGAGTCAAAGGGTCGGTAAGAGAAGATCGGTCCTCAAGGCAGAAGGTGGTCCCAACTAAAAGGCTGCTGATACATGCACTACTTGACAGAAACACGAAGTTTAGGCCCGCTTCCTTCGCCTCTCACCACGCCTAAAATAGCTAAGCCACGTTCACATGTGCCCCGACCCTTGCGCGCACCTTATGCTTGTCCGCATTCAAAGCGGCTCATACGACATGTTCCCATCACCAGCTACCATTAACCCATTCATGCCCATTCGAAATCGCGGCACAGCGGCCATTCACCCTGAAGCGAGCGTGGATGATAACGTGACGCAACCAAACCATGAAACAGACAGCCATAAAGTTGGCACATACAGTTCAGGGTCGTTATATGCGACGCCCTTGTTACGTTATACGGTACCAACTGCGCCTGGTGTCCAAAAAAACGTCATGTTTGGTCCGCACGTTGGTAACGCTACCGGCGCCGAGGCTGCTTCGTTCGAGCTTGAAGCCGTGCTGAGACTGTTTTGGGCACCGTCGCTCCACAAACAATCTCTAGACCGCATGAACCTCCTATGATCAGCATCAGCATCAGCATCATCGTAATCTAGCCTTTGCTTTGTTCTGTTGGCTTTGTCTTCACCTCGTACCCAACGACGCGTTCATAGCTGCGGTCCAGAAGCTTTTGCCAATCAGCAACCCCTGAAAAACCAAGTGTAAAAATAGCCTTTCTCATCATCCAGAACTGCCGCAAAGCCACCACCCAGATCGTGTCAGTAGCCCGGCACTCGTGCTCTCACTGGCTAGCTTCTCGGAACACCGACATTGAGCTACGGTTCTTCGCCACCAGCCCACCGACTTTGTTGGCGCGGGAACACGGCTGACGCGGCAGAGCGGCCTTAGATCCGCGTTACTCAACACCACCACAACGTGGTGTACAGTAGTGGTGTGCTAGTTTGCCCCAACGTTCAACATCACGTGTACTAGCCAGGGGTGAACCCCCAGCACATCACCTTGCCCATGGTCGGAGTATGGAAAGAAACAAAAATCGGTTGCGCCTACATGTGCGCGCCTTGCAGCGACACAACACTACTAAATTGCTTGTATGCAAAACACGCTCAAAGCTTACACATTATGGGCTGGAAGTGCCCATTGCATTGCTGTACAAATCATTCAATCCCTGCCGAACAGACAACGCCCATTGGTATCTCTTACGTGAACACATGCATGCGCCTCCACGGCTTCAGCCTACGGAGCGGGTTGGGCAGTTGGCTGAGAAGGTTTCTCGTCAGCTGGAGGTGCGCCCGAGGCTGCCTCTGCCTTCATCGTCTCGGGGGTGACGGTAATGGTAGAGTTGGATGAAGCGTGATGAGGTCCAGACGGCGTCGAATTCGACTCCACGGGCTGTGGCGAAGAAGCTGATGCGTTATGCTGAGCTGGTGCTTCGTTGATAGCCTGGGGTGCACCATCGCCATTTCCAGTGGTAAGGAAGGCCTGAGAAGAGGACTTTGGTGCAACAGGCGATGACACTTGGCTCCTGTCTGGAGATCGAGCGATTGATCTTGGTTCAGTCAAAGCAGCTGGAAGATCTGTTCGTACTGCCATGGAGCCGAGTCGAGGCTGCGGGCTCTGTGGCTTTGGGCTAGAGGTTGCAGCTCCCGGCGGCGGAGTTGGACTTGTACCAGTAGGTGTGACATCGTGGGATTTGTCTCCTTTAGCCTGCGCATCATCCGTCGAGTGTTGAGTGTCCGATGGCCATCCACGAACCGTGAGTGTTTCTGAGGGCTGTGTCATACTGTGTGGAGGAGGCAAGAAGCCAGAACTGCCAGGCGGGCTCTTTGCTCTCTCTTTCTTGTCTGCGCGGTCTTTGTGTTCGTGCCGGCGCTTGTGGAACCAGTCAAACGTACCCCCCTTCTTTTCAAGCCTGTCGTGATCAGGAGGACTGCCAAATATCATGGGCGTTTCTGAACTCTGGTCAAACTGCATACTTCGTCGACCACCACCCGTCAGCCCAGAGCTACTGGCAAAGGAGCTCATACTCCTATCAGCGCCAGGTACAGAGCCATGCAAGTCTGTCTGGCTTGCTGTTGGCGTTGCCCGGCTCTCCCCACGCTTATGACCTTTCCAAAAGCTGCGCTTCTCCTCCTTCGGCTGCTCTTCCGCCAGCTCAGTCTCAGAGTACTCTGTCGCGGTCGAATGCGATCTAAAGGAAGCAGAGGGCGACATGCTAGGCTTCAGAGTATTACCCGAAGTGCGCGAAGAGCTTGCATCGTGCACCGCCTCTCTTGAGCTGCTTGCTTGAGACTGACCATGAGCGAAAGGAAGATGCGGCGGCTGCAAGGGTGAAGGAGGCGCTTGGAACAGATGACTCGCCCCGAATCCACTATCACTGCCACCGAGAGAATGTGTGGAACTGTGCGTACTCTGGCTAATGCTGTTTGGCAACCTCTTCTTTTGCAGTTTGTTCGGTTTGCGTGAATCCTTCATGTCCTTTGAATCACCTGTGGGCGAAGCCGATACCTTGGCAAGAATCTGGGTGAAAGTACGCACAGCCGGAGTTGGTTCAATGAACGGACCAGAGTCGACCGCTCCCTCCAGGAACTCTGATCTTTCTCGTGTGGGTGTATTGAGAGGACTGCGCTGAGGGCTACGTTGACCGGGCGTAGTTGATCGTGGAGGCAACAAAGCTTGGGCAGTTTGTGCGGTAACATTTGGAGTGGTAGGCTGGCTTGGGGGAATAACTCCAGGAGAAGGAAGTGGGAATGCTCCAGGCATGTCATTGACCAAAGGTGTAACCGAGGCCCTTTGCTGTTGAGAGAAAGCAAACGGCAGAGATGTCTCTCGTGTGTGAGCGAGTTCGTAGGGCCTCGGCATCTCTATCTTGTTTGGTGGCATCGTCTGGGATCGCTGTGGCAATGTCGGTTCCGGTTCCGGTTCGACTGGTTGTATGACTGGGGTCGGTTCCGTTGTAGGGGCAATATACTGTGGAACTTGCTCTGGACGTGGTGGTTCAGGCTCTTGCTTTGTGTGAGCAACAATGGTTTCAGGATCCACAGGTTTGGGCTCAGGAAGCGGGCTCTTGACCTCATCCGCAGCAGTAGGAGAGTAGCCAGATTGTTTCGGAGGAGGAAAGCGAGGACTGCCAAGTGTCGTGCCACGCTTCGACGGCAGTGTATTACTCCGATGTACTCCAGATGCAGTGGGCGAGGAAAACGCTGGTGTGATTGGACTAGGTACGGCGCCGGAATGACGTGAGCGTTTCGAAGACGTGGAGACGTTCCGACGGATACCACCATTCATGCGGAGGCTTTCTGCTCCAGCGCTAGAAGTGGTCGAAGCAGAACGTCCAATGCCCGAGTTGTTGCGGCCCGGAGTGGTGGGTGTTCTGGCTTGCGGAGTAGACGGTCCGCTTTCAATGTGCTTCACCGTGCCCTCGTCGACAGCCGTGCCCTCCATACCGATCAAGAAGTGATCCTGATTATCAATGAGAAAGATGAGGACATCTTGACTCAAACGGTAGTCTTGCGGAGACATGTCGTGCTGGGGATGCGAAAGGAGCCCTGGTTGGAAAATGGCAGCAAGATTCGAAGTCGTCATCTTATTGACATCGGCCTTGGCGGCAAAGACGGCAAGCAAGTCCAGGATGTATAGCAACAACTGTCGGTTCAACGATGGTAGCGCTTTGATCTGGTGTTGGTATATGCGAACGGCAGCATCTGGATCGAAGCCTCCGACCGAGGGCTGCTGTCCTTCGCTAGGTCCTACAGCTTCCGCTTGGTGGCCTTTTAGTGGATTCCGGAATGGATCGTAGTGCTGCAGCGGTATTATGGGTTCCGGGAGGTTGTTGAAGTAGCGGCGCAGAATATTGGCGGCGTCATGTACAGTATAGCCGGACCAATCCAGGCCTTTTCCATATCGTGGCGGGGTGTCGAACGCAGCCTTGAGCTCCTTGATGCGTTTTTCCGAGCCCGCCAACCGAAAGATGCCCTCTACGTCGGTCGCTGTGCGCTGTTAACAGCTGATGTTAGGTAAAGTCTGACTTGACTGACCCTTTTCCTTCAAGAATACACCACACTTGGCGACGACGATAGGGACGTAGCCGTAGATGTAGCTCTCGCCATGTTCGTTGAAGAGCGAGATGGCGACATTGGCATAGGGTATGCTTTGTATCAGGGGCACACCAAAGATGCCGGGCAGCGCTTGTTCTATGTACGACGACAGCAGTCAGTGAGGGCTCGCGACAAGCAGAAGTGGGAAGGCTGCAGGCGCGTTGGGCCATGGCTCGGCCTTTTCTCAGGGCAGCAGTGCCGTACCTTTGTCGTCGTCCTTTTTCGCGGGGCGCTTGCTAAACTGCCTCCACCACGAGGTCAAGTCGCGGCGCGAGGATGCAGGCTCTGGAGTTGCGACGGGTGTGGGCTGGGGATCCCCATTGCGCACGCGCGGAGTGTGGGGGTTTGTTTGCGTGCCGGCGGGCATGGCAGGCGTGCTGAAGAGCGGCGCAGCTCTCCAGACGACTGTATCGCAAGCGTTGGGGCGATCGCAGCGTCGTGTGGAGTGGTGTTGTCCAGGCACAGGTGGGCCCAAAGTGGGCAGGCGGCAGCTGTCTGGGGCGGCCGCTACGTGACGTCGACGTATGGCGATGGAGCGCGCGCTGTCAGCGGCGGGGCTCTGCTCGTATTCCTGCCCGAGATTTGGTGCGCAGGGCGACGGGTGACGGGCAAGCAGGGCAGCAGGCCAAAAATGCTGAAGACGAACGGGCGCAGGCGCAAGCGCAGAAGCGGATGTGAGGCTTTGGACGTCAGCGTTTGGTACGCGACTTGTGGGCGGCAGTGGTTAGGGCCCTAGGGGTGCAGCTGTGCACAGATGTCGGGGGCGAGGCTGCGTTGCGTGCGAGGGCGCAATATCGAGGCGCGCCGTGGAACAGCTGGTCGAAGCGACACGGAGCATGCAGGGTCGCCGTCTGCTATGGGCAATGATCGCAGGCGTGCGAAGAAATCGAGTGGCAGCCCAATGCTCGACTGACGAAGAGCAACGGCTTAGCGGCTGTGATGTGTGGCTGCCGGCCAATTGTGAGCATGCAGCGAAAGACGGCACAGCGTCGCCTGACGTCCTGCTCTGCCTGTGTCGTTGTCCTTGTTGTTGTCGTCGTCGTCGTCGTCGTCGTCGCCGTTG
>Ga0265780_10011840_pt1 | contig 10284 bp, 15 predicted proteins | sample P1T30metagenome_FD_192432 | JGI IMG/M metagenome (GOLD analysis project Ga0265780, IMG submission 192432) | Plant litter microbial communities from East Loma Ridge, Irvine, California - P1 T30 | ecosystem: Environmental > Terrestrial > Plant litter > Unclassified | place: USA: California... | reverse complement strand
TGGGTTATGCGTTGAGGGTGAGAAGAAAGTGGAGTTTGCAGGCGTTTTTAGGTGCGAGGGCGCTTGCGCAGGGGAGAGGCGGGCGTGCAGGAAGGGTCCGCCGGCGTGGTGCGTAGCGTGGAGGCGGATGTTGGCGGATCTCAACTTTATCGGCTCATTCTGCATTTCTTGATATACAACTTTGTTCAGGGTCAAGAATGTTTGTATAAATTGGCTATCGCTGAGTTGCATGCGGTGGTGCAAACTATCTAGCCGTGCTGATACATCCGTTGCGCATCTCGTCCATTTCACTCCTCCGAAGGCGCGGACGCCGGCTTACTCGTCGGCGCATACGCGCTCTTACCTCTGATCTTCGCACCTTGGAGGTAAAACCAAACTGGCACAGGTATCATCGCAGCAGCGAAACATCCAAGTAGAGTCGAAGCCCATTCAACGCCCATACCCTCGAACATCTCTTTCGCGAAGAGAGGAAACGCTGCCCCCCATATGCTACGAAGGAACGTGTTCGCTGCGATCGCCGAAGCGGCAAACTAGATGACATGTCAGCACAGACTTGGATATGTGGAGGCCCGGGTTCTTCTTACCATGAGATAAGCGTCGATGATATAGTTGAACGACTGCAAAAAGATACTCATGATACCGAATCCGATTAGCAATCCAGAGCACGTAGGCACGATCCAGTGGATGTCCGCGCGATATCCGGTCCATCCGAACCAGAATAGACCTCCCGCAAAAGCGACACCACCCACGATGACCTCTGGCAGCCGCCATTCCGGGATGGGAACGTTGTTGTTAGCAGCAAGCTTCTTCTGGTACCCCGGCTGCCTCGCAAAGATGAACACTCCAGCGAACAACTCCCCGATGATCATTCCAAAGAACGGCAAACCACCCACACCCGGATTCATACCGTGGACCCCCTGGAATACGATCGGATAGGCTGTCAGGAAGAGATACAGCAATCCGTAGATGAAAGCGATGTATATACTCAGCAGCAGCACAATACGCTCCGTGACCAGCATCCTAAGCGGCCTCGAAAAGTTCTTCTCGATGAGTTCGCGGAAATCGACTTCGATCTCTTCTTGCTTGGCGTGGATGCCCCAGTTCTTTGTGCGGCGGCGCAGTTCGGCGGCTTTCGCGACGAGGATGATGGGTGGGTAGGATTCGTCGAGGAAGAGGAGCATGAGGGTGAAGGAGGCGAAACCCATGAAAGAGCTGTGATGGAAGGGTTAGTATAGGTGTTTCTTGTGGTTTGTGGGGAAGAACGAGGAACTGCTTACACAAGGTACTGAGTCCATCGCCAGGAATTCGACATGACTATGAAGCCGCCGATGAAAGGAGCGAGGAAAGGACCTGTAAAGATCATTACACTGAACAGGCAGATCGCTATTCCACGCGTCCTGTTGGCGAACATGTCGGCGAAGACTGCGGCAACGATCTATCTCAGTATTAGTACCTTTAATCCAACTCTCAAAGGCCTGAGAAGATACTCACGGTAATCGGACACGCGCCAAAGAACCCCGCGAAGAACCGACAGATCAAAATAGTCTGCAAATCCTTCGCTGTCGCACACGCAATGTTGAAGACCGAGAAGCCAAACGATGCCACCACGAGCGGCAACCTCCTTCCTTTGAGCTCTGAGAACGGTGCCCAGAGAACGGGTCCCGTCGCGAATCCCAGGATGTACAACGAGGTGCCCAGCGTAGCGACCACATAGCCGACGTTGAACTGTAGCTCGATAGCTCTCGTCGCGGTACTGAATATCGAACTAGCGAATGAAGCTGTGACTGTTGTAAAGCCCTATCGTGTAGTATACAACGTCAGTCTATACCCATCATCTGAAGGTTGACGCGTCCTGTTTCCAGACGACCTAACGTACCAGCATAAGCGCAGTAAACAACTTCTTCCCCAACGCCCAATTCTGCGCATGCAACGGGTCATCTTCTCCATCGAATTCAACGACATAGTCTTCCTGGTTGCCAAGAGGAGGAGGATACGGTTTTCCTGCGCCGAACGCTGGTAAGGGACGAGAACGCGTAGACCTGCTGCGAAAGATACCGAGGCCACCACGGGCGCCGTCGCCGACTGTTTGCGAATGCTGGCTCTTTGACGTGTGGACGCGGTTCAAGGATGCGGCATCGTGGCGGAGGGCTTCGACGTCGGAGGTTTGAAGGTTTGGATGGGAGCGTTTGGTGTGTGGTGGTGGAGAGGTGCGTGAGGTTGAGGTGGCCGCTGTGCTTGAAGAAGATCCTGTACACACAATACCACCGTCTTTCTCGTTTTGTCTCTCTAGAACTCCGGCCTGAACCTGTGTGAAGCTGTCCGGGCTAGCATCTCGCTGTGCCATCTTCTGCGTGTACCGGTTTTTTGTCGTCCAAGATGACTACAATGAGTCCAGTGCAACAATGGGTGCTGTGACCCGATGCTATACATATTCCATTCTTCACACATGTTTAGCGGTCAGTATAGTATGTTGAACGTCCGTTCCTCCGCGCCGAACTCCACAACTATGTTGATCCCAGAGCGCGAGCATCGGGGATATAAAAATGCACCGACGAAAGAGACATTGTTATTCGCTAGAGCGGAACATGCGAGTCTTGCGAGTCATAAGGGATGTTGCCAATGTTTCGTATAAATCCTATGCTAATTTATATCCTCAGCTGTTGGATTCCTACAGACTGATGGTGCTGATCGCGGCGTTTGGGGCGCGTTGTGTGGTTGGTGTTGATGGATGGTTAGCCATCATGGCGCCGTGGAACCCCCGAAGGCACGTCGACCATGACTAAGAAAGCAGCGAGCCAAGCCTTCCCTCGCTCGTTGTATATAGGGGGCATGCCCTCGAGCCGGGCTTTGTCCATCGATGTTAGACAGTCAACGTAGCAGTCGCTGATTTCTAGGTTTGGCAGCCCACAATTCTCCGCATCGCGGCTGAAGTGCTAAGACGTGTCGTTGCACTGGCCCACCTACCGTTACTACTTGACTTGGGCAGTACTTATATAAGCCGCGCACTCACAAGGCTTACCGTTACTACGCTCACGCCTCTATGTGATTCAGCAAGTCACAAGTGCATGTAAGACAAGATATGTTGCTGTCCCGCAGTGGGATGTGGTATCTCTACCATGTCGTGATTTTTGGTATTCGTCTAGCAACTGCTCATAAAGACGTGAAACCGTCCGTCATGATCATGCATAGTCTTCATCAAAAGGTCATAAAAAGGGCGCGCCAACAAGAAGCATCTACAACTTCTGCATGGCAACGATGTCGGTGGACTGGACGTGGTCCTCGAACTCTTCGATCTGTTGCTGGAGCTCGTCGAGCGAGACCTTGTCGTCCTCGACGACCAAGTTGATCTGGAGCTTCTTGATACCGAAACCGACGGCAACAAGCTGGGAGGCACCCCAGACGAGACCCTCCTTCTCGATGGAAAGAACGTTCGCCTTGAGCTCGTCCATGTTTGTCTCGTCATCTGGACAACGTTAGCATGCAAGCCCATTGGCAAACATGGGAAGACACATACCCCATGGCTTAACGTCCATAGTGACGATAGACTTGGCAGCAGGCTTGACCTTGCCGGCCTTCTTCTTGTTGTACTCGGCCAGACGCTCCTCCTTGATTCTGGCAGCCTCGGCGTCCTCCTCCTCGTCATCGCTGCCGAAGAGGTCGACCTCGTCATCGTCGTCCTCAGCCTCCTTCTCAGGTGCCTTGGCGGGGTTGAGGGTGAGCTCGGAGGACTCGGGGCCGTAGGCGGTGAAGTCCTTGGTTGGGTCACCAGGGAGGGAGTCGAACTCGCCCTCGAAGGTGAGCATGTGGTTGTACCAGCGCCATGCGTACGGGTACTTCTCAGGCGCGGGGATCTGCTTGATTTGCTGGTAGACCTTTACATCGGCCTGCGATGGGGAGTAGCTGGGGCATGTTAGCCAATGACTCCTTCGTGATGTCTAGGCAAGATGTAGAAGGAGGGAAGATAGATCAGAGTTGCGACAAGCGCGTGGTTTTGTATTCAGATAGCGGGGTCTTAAGCCGCCTCATTAACACGGACCAATTGTTCTCATCATGAAAACTTGGGGGGTGCGACGCAATGTAGGGAAGGTACAAAGCGGAGGGAGTTGTATGGCGGGGTAGGAACTTACCCAACAATGTAGCTGCGGGTCTTGACATAGTTGTTCAGGAGAGTCAGGCCTGCTTCGGAAACGAGATCGGTGAAACCCATAGTTGCAGATGTGGTTGCGAGTATGGTATGGGAGAATCGAAGGTGTTGTGTTGAGAGAAAGAGGGACGGCTGCAGTTTTTGATGGAGGCTGGAGGAAATTGCACTGAGAAAAACGCGCTAGCCTTGGCGCTAGCACGTGCCCCTCCCTGCCCGCGACAGTCACGAACACGAAGAGTCAATCAAGTCATACTCATGCCAATCTTTGTGCATCTAGATCTTGCACATAATACCCATACCAACACATTCTCGTCTGCGCACTCGGCTTCCACCCGTATCGGTTGTGGATGCTAGAAGCCTGGAGTGTTTACTCATAGACGCGTAGAAATCTATCGAACCGCCGCGCATCTTCGCCGAAGCCTGTGCTCCCGCCATCCATCACGAATATTATGATACCATTTCCATCTTCTCCAAATTGACTTTTGCTTGCTTTTTGACTCCGACATCGTCATGCTGACCAGTAGAGCACGCATAGCCGCTAGGCGCATCGCCTCCCCCTCGACCTCACGATCACTTCCCATCCGCACATCGCCGTCATGTCTCAACGCTTCCGCGGTACGATTCCCTCAGCAGCAGAAACTTCTAAGACCACTCATATCGTCACGAAGCTATGCCACCAACGGAGGCCGACCACACCCTCCAGGTGGAACACATCGCATGAACCTGGGTGGCGAGCCGGAAAAGCCTGCGTTGGAACAATATGGTGTGGATCTTACCGAGCGAGCGCGTGATGGAAAGCTGGATCCAGTCATCGGACGAGACGGCGAAATCCAGCGTACCATACAGATTCTGTCGAGACGAACGAAGAACAACCCCGTCCTGATCGGCTCTGCGGGAACAGGAAAGACTGCCATCCTTGAAGGCCTAGCCCAGCGAATCGTCAAAGGTGACGTGCCCGAGTCGATCAAAGACAAACGCGTCATATCGCTTGACCTGGGATCCCTCATTGCCGGCGCGAAGTTCCGTGGAGATTTCGAAGAGCGCCTGAAGAGCGTCTTGAAGGAGGTCGAAGAGGCAAAGAAGGGCGTCATACTATTCGTGGATGAGCTACACACGCTTTTAGGTCTGGGCAAGGCAGAGGGCAGCATCGATGCTAGCAACCTTCTGAAGCCCGCCCTCAGCCGTGGAGAGCTACAACTGTGTGGCGCAACAACACTCAACGAATACCGCCAGATCGAAAAAGACGCAGCTCTTGCGCGACGATTTCAACCAATTCTAGTTGGCGAACCGACCGTACAAGACACAATCTCCATATTGCGCGGCATCAAGGAGCGATACGAGGTCCACCATGGTGTCCGCATCACCGACAATGCCCTAGTCGCCGCCGCTGCGTACAGCAACCGATACATCACCGACCGCTTCCTTCCCGACAAGGCCATCGATTTGGTAGACGAAGCCGCGAGTGCCCTGCGCCTCCAGCAAGAGAGCAAACCCGATGCCATTCAAGAACTAGACCGTCAAATCATGACCATACAAATCGAGCTGGAATCGCTCCGGAAGGAGACAGACATTGCCAGCAAGGAGCGACGTGAACGCCTCGAGGAATCTCTGAAACAAAAGCAAGAGGAAGTCAAGGGCTTGACCGAGAAATGGGAGAAGGAGCGCGCTGAGCTTGACGAGATTAAGAACGCGCAGGAGAACCTTGAAAGGGCAAAGCTCGAGCTCGAACAAGCTCGCCGAGAGGGGAACTTTGCCAAAGCCGGTGAGCTGCAGTATAGCAGGATCCCCGAGTTGGAGCAGAAGCTCCCACGAGACGAGGAGGTCACCGCGGGCGCCAACCGACAGGGTTCATTGCTACACGACTCTGTGACTGCCGACGATATCGCATCCGTGGTTTCACGCACGACCGGCATCCCACTGTCCAAACTCAACTCGGGCGAGAGTGAGAAGCTTATACACATGGAAGACACCCTACGGCAATACGTCAAGGGCCAAGACGAGGCATTGAAGTCCGTCGCAAATGCCATTCGTCTGCAGAGAGCTGGCTTGTCCGGCGAGAACAGGCCCATCGCTTCCTTCATGATGTTGGGACCGACTGGTGTAGGAAAGACCGAAGTCTGCAAGAGGCTGGCGGAGTATCTGTTCAGCACTCCCCAGGCTGTCATTCGATTCGACATGAGCGAGTTCAGTGAGAAGCACACGGTCTCCCGCCTCATTGGTTCACCTGCAGGCTATGTTGGATACGAGGACGCTGGCCAACTTACCGAAGCTGTCCGACGAAAGCCCTACGCGGTCCTCTTGTTCGATGAATGGGAGAAGGCTCACAAGGATATTTCGACGCTTCTTCTGCAGGTACTTGACGAAGGCTTCCTCACAGACGCCCAAGGACACAAGGTCGACTTCCGCAACACAATCATCGTTATGACATCGAACCTTGGCGCTGATATCATCGTTGGTGACGACGTGCTGGACTCGGCTGGAAAGGAATCTAGTGAAATCTCACCCGCAGTACGCAGCGCTGTGATGGATGTTGTGTCCGCCACATATCCACCGGAGTTCCTCAACCGTCTCGATGAATTCATCATCTTCCGCCGTCTGTCACGCGAAGCACTCAGAGATATCGTGGACATCCGTCTGAAGGAACTACAGCAGCGACTGGACGACCGCAGGATCGTGCTACAATGTCCAGATGAGGCGAAGCAATGGCTATGCGACAGGGGATACGACCCGAAGTTCGGTGCTCGGCCGCTGAACAGGCTCATTGCACGTGAGATCGGCAATAGCCTGGCGGATAGAATAATTCGCGGAGAGATTCGCAGCGGAGACACGGCCAAGGTCGCCATTAACGCGGAAGGCACCGGTCTCACTGTTGCTGCCGCATGAAGAAATGACTAACGACGATACGACTGTATAACAGACTGTAAACTGTACTATTGCATGTACATAATGTAGCATCAACGGCGTTTGTAGGTAGACAATTTCCTCTCTGTAGATTGCACCAATGCACAAGATTCTCTTCTTTGATTCAGTATCCCACGGCAGGCACGCGTCGCGTAAGCTGCCATGCGCGACTTCCTCTTTCATCTCAACCCACACAGCTTATTGTTCTCTCACCTCACCGACACCTAGCCCCATCAAAGCCATCATTCTCGATCCCCGCGATGGCGCGCAACTCTTCATACCGGAATCGGGGTAGTCGCAGCAGTGCTACCTCGCGCGGAAATTGCAGTAGTCAGAACCGCCGTACGCCCGCCTCCGCTAGCATCTCGCATGCATCGTCCACGCGCTCTGCTTCAAGCGTGCCTGCAGGGTCGAGCAGATCGCGTAGAGACGTTGATCAAGGACCGTTTCCGGATACTTCAGTGGACACACCTTCCGAGAGTCGCAATGCCGAAGAAAACGACGACACATTGATCGAGGTCATCATGGCCGTTGATATGACACCACGTGGTACAGTAGGATGTTGCTATTACGTCGCAAGAGACGAGAAGCTGTACTTCATGGAAGATATACAATGCGGCGATGTTGATGTCATTGACTCCCGTGTGTTCTTCTTATCCCGATATCTAGACCCCATGCTAACCAGGGCGCAGTGAGAACATTCATCGAACCTACAGTGATCCTGGTGTCGACAAAGATTGACGACAAAGTCATCGAACGATTCGATCCAGAAGCTAGGAGCGACTGCGCAAGCAGCGACAACGACCAATTTCGCCTTCCATTCCTGCTAGAAGTGAGACCACCCAATGAGTTCTCATACGATTCCGCAAAGAACAAGCTTGTCAGCCTTCGCCTGGGTGACGAGTGTGGTACTCGTGTCAGTTTCAACATCCCAGGAGAGCTAGCATCAATGAACCATCTGGATGAGGAAGGCACGTTGGGCCAGCAAGGACAACTGCTCAGGCTAGCAGGATGGATTGACCTTGACAGCCGTTCGACGGTATTCTCGCGCTTCCCTTGGAAGATGCGTCGCTAATACTGCACAGGTCGGCTGCGCTGGAGCACTGATATCGTATCTTCAACGCCGACGCGCTGCAGCATACCTTCCTGGCGATCGCTCGGCTTATCTCATGTTCCGTATCACAACACTGGAAATGTTCAGTCTTCGAGAGACTATGTTCATCAACGCAGATACACTTCATTCCTTGCAGATTATGGGTGCCGAATCGCATCCGCAGTCGCATAACAAAGGGCCGACCAAAGCCAGCTCCGGCGAAAAGGAAGGGCTCTCAGTGTATGGGCTATTCCACCATCTCGCTCGAACACCACAAGGAAGGTTCCTGCTTCGGCAACAGTTCCTTCGCCCTAGCCTCAATATTGATGCTATCAACGAAAGACTGAGCACGATAGCGGTCTTCGTTCGTCCAGATAACGATCCCGCTTTACAGGCACTTGTACAGAATCTCAAGAACATCAGCAATATGCGTGCCGTGATGGTCAACCTGAGAAAGGGCGTGGGCGGCTCAACGAAAGCAGGCGGAGGCTTTTCCAAGAGCATATGGACATCGATCAGAGCAGTACGTTTCCCAAAACACCATTCTACGTCATCTGACTGATCGTCTTAGTTTGCATTTCATGCGCTCAAGATCAAAGACACATTGCAGGATGTTCTCGGCGGTGAAGCCTTAGCTATCAGGAACAAGGTACTTACAATCACTAGCCTGATTATCACCGCAAGGCTGTGCCAGTAGCATTTGGTGGTTCATAGAATTGCGATGTTGACATTTGCAGGTCTTCGAGAAATTTGAAGGTTACCATTTAGCTCAGATCGGCAGGAAGATCAGTGAGACCATCGACTTGGCCAGTTCGGCAGAAGAAGGTCGGACTGTCATCATGCCCGGCGTTGACGACGAGCTGGATCAGATGAAAAGGACTCTGGACAGTCTTGACGACTTCCTCAACCGAGTAGCGCGGAAGTTGTCTGAGAAGATGCCCTCTGACATTCGTGAGTCATATTGTTCCTGTCTACCCCAGTTTCTGCTACCTTGGGGCCACACCGAATCAAAATCTAACCAAATTAGGCGCCACTCTCAACGTCATCTACTTCCCGCAAATCGGATTCCTCTGCACCACTCCCGTCAACGAACTGAGTGGCGATGCCGTCTATCAAGGCACCTTCGACAGTCCTTGGGAGAGAATGTTTGCCACTGAAGAGCAGGTCTACTTCAAGAACAGCGAAACTCGTGAGATGGATGATCACTTCGGTGACGTGTACGGAATCATCTCAGATCGCGAGATTGAGATCAGCCATGAGCTCGCGCAATACCTGCTGCAATATGAAGAGCTGCTGACATCTTGTTCGGACGTATGCGGAGAGCTTGATAGTCTTCTTGCCTTAGCACAAGGTGCGAAGATTTACAAGCTGTGTCGCCCTCGGATGACCCATGACAATGTCATACGTATCAAGGGAGGCCGGTGAGTCTACTAACCGTGGAGGCGATATGCAGGAACTGACTTCAGTCTAGCCATATCCTGCAAGAGCTCACAGTATCATCATTCGTCGCGAACGATACGACTCTCAGAGGCGGGGAGGGCGATGGAGCTTCTGAGGATGACGCCGATGATAGCTACGGTACCGGTACCCAACCGATCACGAGCTCTGCAAGTCGCCATACCTATGCGCATAAAGATAGCGCAAGCATGCTGGTATTGACTGGGCCCAACTACTCAGGCAAAAGCGTGTATCTGAAGCAGGTCGCGCTCATCGTATACATGGCCCATGTCGGATGTTTCGTCCCAGCAGATAGCGCAAAGATTGGGTTGACGGACAAGATTCTTTCCAGGGTCACGACGCGCGAGACGGTGTCTCGTGTTCAAAGCGCTTTCATGATAGACCTTCAGCAGATTTCACTCGCGCTGAGTTTGGCGACGCGTCGCAGCTTGCTCATCATCGATGAGTTCGGTAAGGGGACAGAGTCCAGCGATGGCGCTGGTTTAGCGTGCGCAGTCATGGAGTATTTGCTGAGTTTGGGCTCGGAGCGACCAAAAGTCATTGGCGCTACGCATTTCCATGGTATGTGAGCTTCAAATATGCATGAATCAGCTGCTAATCCCACAAGAAATCTTTGAGATGAACCTGCTCAAGCCGAGACCCGCTCTTGCGTTCGGCCACATGGAAGTGCGCATCGATGCCGAAGCGT
>Ga0265780_10011839_pt1 | contig 10286 bp, 10 predicted proteins | sample P1T30metagenome_FD_192432 | JGI IMG/M metagenome (GOLD analysis project Ga0265780, IMG submission 192432) | Plant litter microbial communities from East Loma Ridge, Irvine, California - P1 T30 | ecosystem: Environmental > Terrestrial > Plant litter > Unclassified | place: USA: California... | reverse complement strand
AGCATAGAGCAGCTGCAAAGCATTATTCAGGCCCCTGACCTTGCCATGACTGCACATGAAATTGAGTTGTTGACTCAGGAAAGCGCCTGGTAAGAGCCTCACCCTAACCCTCTCCAAAGAGAGGGACAATATACTCATACTTAAAACAATGCTGTTAATTATAATATAGCTACTTCCTTGGCTTCCCTCTCCTTTGGAGAGGGGCTGGGGGTGAGGCTGCCAAATTTTATGAAAGTATTTACAACGAGACAAATGCCACACGCAGGTATCGACCTTTTAGAAGCCGAAGGCTATAAAATAACGCAGTGGAACGAGGATAGGGAACTTACACAGGAAGAACTTATAGACCAATGCAAAGATGCAGACGGACTTATACTTTCCGGCCGCAGGGAAGTAGATACTTCTTTTTTAGAAGCCTGCAGCCATTTAAAAGTAATATCATTATTCTCTGTTGGGTATGACAATGTAGATATTGCTGCCGCGACAAAGTTTAAGATTCCTATAGGGCACACGCCCGATGTGCTGAGCAAGGCTACGGCCGATACGGCATTTTTGTTATTGCTTGCCACATCCCGGAAAGCGTTTTACCATCATAAGAGAATTGGAAGAGGCGACTGGGACTTTTTTTCGCCTACCGCGCATTTGGGTATCGATATTCACGGCAAAACACTTGGTATATTAGGCTTGGGCAATATAGGTTTTGAGATGGCGAAGCTGTGCAAAAATGCTTACGGAATGAACATTATCTATCACAACCGCAGTAATAATGAACTTGCAGAAAAAGAACTCAGCGCTAAAAAAGTGCCCTTCGAAGAAATGCTGCGTCAAAGCGATGTAATATCTGTGCATGCTAATTTAAGTGATGAATTAAAAGATATCTTCAATAAAGATGCATTTGGGAAAATGAAGCCTAATGCTATTTTTATCAATACGGCACGCGGAGGCATTCATAATGAGGCCGACTTGAAGGAAGCATTAACAAACGGCACTATCTGGGGTGCAGGACTGGACGTTACAAACCCGGAACCAATGAACAAAGACAATGAACTCTTAGATATGCCTAACGTATCTGTGCTTCCACATATAGGTTCAGCTGTACAGGAAACGCGGGACGCTATGGCTGTACTCGCTTCTAAAAATGTTATAGCAGCGTTTAAGGGAGAAAAACTTTTGGAATGTGTTAACCCCGAAGTGTATCAGGACTCTCAAAACGGGAACGAGTAACATTAACTTTAGTTGCCCTACTATATATATATATATCTGCCAACCTCCTTCTCTGCCATTGAGAGGAAATCCTAAATTAAACCCATGGATATACAAACTTATTATTTTGAAGACGACGGTAGTATCCCGAACAATAGGTTGCCCCTGTTAATGTATAAATTTGCATTTCCCGTTGGCGACAGCCTGGCTGATGTAATGGAGGAAACATTTGCAAGCCACAACTGGACAAACTCATGGCGCAATGGTGTATATCCTTATCATCATTACCATAGTATAACGCACGAAGTGGTGGGAGTATATGCAGGATCGGCAGAACTGCATCTGGGTGGTGAGCACGGCGAGAAAATTATAGTCACCGCCGGAGATGTTATTGTAATACCTGCGGGCGTGGGTCATAAGAAGATATCACAGTCAGATGATTTTGCCGTGATAGGTGCTTATCCCGATGGTAAAGACTATGACCTGATGACGGGTAAAGAGGGCGAACGGCCCAATGCTGATGAACGTATTGCATCGGTACCGCTTCCTGAAACCGACCCTGTACTGGGCAAAGAGGGCGGCGTTGCAGAATACTGGCACCTGACGTCATAAAAAATTACTAAATGACAATAGAAGATAATTACCTTATAACTGTGTTGCTTATTTTTAATGTATGAAACAAATTATAGCCATTATACTTTTCGCAACAGGGTTCGCTTCCTGGGCTCAGGAGAAACCATTGGAGGCTTCAGGGCTAATGCTGGAGAATATTAAATATCCGTTCCCGGTGAAAGATATCAGCCTCAATATTCAGGGGCAAAAACTAACTATGGCCTATATGGATTTACAGCCTGCTAAACCTAACGGTAAAACGGTAGTACTACTTCATGGCAAAAACTTTAGCGCCGCTTATTGGGAACAGACCGCAAAAGACCTTTCTAAAGATGGGTACCGCGTTATCATGCCCGATCAGATAGGTTTCGGGAAATCATCCAAGCCGACGAATATTCAATATACTTTCCAGTTGCTGGCACAAAATACCAAGGCAGTTTTAGATGAACTTAAGGTATCTAAAATATACCTGCTGGGCCACTCAATGGGCGGTATGCTTGCTACCCGCTTTGCATTGATGTATCCTGAAATGGTAGAGAAACTTGTTCTTGAAAATCCTATTGGGTTAGAAGACTGGAAAACTGTAGTGCCGTACCAAAGTGTTGACGACTGGTATGAAAGCGAATTGAAACAGGACTACCAGAAAATGAAGGATTACCAGCTTAAATTTTACTACGACAATAAATGGAAGCCGGAGTACGACCACTGGCTGAATATTAATGCAGGATGGACATTAAATAAAGAGTACCCGGTAATTGCGAAAAACGCGGCACTCACGTATGATATGATCTTTACACAACCCGTGGTATATGAATTTGAAAACCTTACAATGCCGGTATTGCTTATTATAGGGCAACGCGACAGGACTGCTTTGGGCAAAGGTAAGGCGCCAAAAGACGTTCAGGAGAAACTGGGCAACTATCCTGTTCTGGGCCGGGAAACTAAGAAAAAGATCAAACATGCCGAATTAGTTGAAATAGATAATGTGGGACATTTACCACATATAGAGGCTTATGATAAATTTATAGGCCCGTTTAAAGAGTTTTTAAAAAAGTAAGGGTATAGTATATTTGAAACTATGGATACCGAGATAAACCTGTCGCGGAAGGTACGCAAACCGCTTAAAGCGTACAAAGAAGCGAAGCATAGCTACTTAATTCGCATGCGACTGGCTGTGTCGCTATTTTACTTTACTATGGGGCTCACCTTTGCCACGTGGGCCAGTCGCATACCTACCATTAAAGCGGCCTTGCATCTAAGTGAAGCCGACCTTGGTACCGTATTGTTCTCTATCCCCTGCGGACAATTGCTCATGATGCCGTTTTCTGCACGTATAGTGGTTAAATATGGCAGCAGCAACACCGTTGTTGCAGGTATCGTTATGTATATAGCTGCTATGGTATCATTAGGTTTTGGTACAGAACGCTGGCACCTCATGCTTTCGCTATTCTTTTTTGGCGTATTCAGCAACTTTACGAATATATCTGTAAATACACAGGGCTTACTAACCGAGGGTATTTTTAAAAGGCCCATTATGTCGTCATTTCACGGTGCATGGAGCCTTGCGGGTTTTACCGGCGCGCTTATAGGGCTGTTAATGATGAGCCTTAAACTGCCACCCCGTATTCATTTTATAATAGTGGCGGTGCTGCTCTATATTGTCATTGCCCTCAATTATAAACACCTCGTAAAAACAAGGCCTGCCAAACCAAAAGCAGCAGAAGCAGAAAGTAAGAGAAGCTTGTTCCCTGCACTTAATCCGGCACTGGTATGGCTTGGGATTATCGGTTTTTGCAGTATGGTAAGTGAAGGCATCATGTTCGACTGGAGCGGGGTCTATTTTAAAGAAGTTATAAAAGCACCGGAATCGCTCGTGGTACTTGGGTACACTTCTTTTATGATCATGATGGCGACAGGCCGTTTCATAGGAGATAAGGTTACTGCCCGCTTTGGGCGTAAAAGAGTATTGCAGGTTAGCGGAGTTTTAATATCAGGCGGTATGTACCTGGCAGTATTTTTGCCGTACATTATTCCGTCGGCAATTGGCTTCATGCTGGTAGGATTAGGTGTAAGTACTGTTGTTCCCGGTGTGTACAGCATAGCAGGCAGGACGCCGGGCATTGAACCAAGCAAGGCGCTTACAGCAGTATCGAGCGTGAGCTTCCTTGGGTTTTTAATTGGTCCACCTGTTATTGGGTATATTGCACATGCTGTAGGGCTTAAAATGTCATTTGCCCTTATAGGCATATTTGGGGTTGGGATAGCCTTTTTAGTAAACAAAGTAAAAGCGATCGAGTAATGATTAGTGTTTGGTCGCAGTTTACAGGAGTGTTAACCAATCACATAAAACAGACACTACATTAATATAATATAAATAACTATATAACAATTCTTAGTTCTAATGCAGCTACTGGTTATTGGGACTGAGACTGAAAACTAAATAAAAATGGAATACAGAAAAATTGGAAATTCTGATCTTGAGTTATCAGTAATAACCTTTGGTGCATGGGCTGCCGGAGGGTGGATGTGGGGCGGAACAGAACGCAGTGGTTCTATAGACGCCATCCGCAAATCATACGACGAGGGCGTTACGTCTATAGATACCGCGCCTATTTACGGACAAGGCGACAGTGAAGAAATAGTGGCTGAAGCACTCGAGGGCATTGCACGCGATAAAGTGCAGATCATAACAAAATATGGTATGCGCTGGAACCTTGCCAAGGGTACACTTGCCATGAAGAGCAAAGACAATAGCGGCAATGATATAGATGTTTATAAATATGCCGGCCGTGAAAGTATCATTAAAGAATGTGAAGACAGCCTGCGCAGGTTAAAGACCGATTATATTGACCTGTATCAAATTCACTGGCCGGATGTTACCACTCCCATTCAGGAAAGTATGGAAGCCGTTGCCGAATTGATACAGCAGGGTAAAGTGCGTTATGCAGGTGTTTGCAACTATAGTGCAGATCAGGTGGCGGAAGCTAATAAATATGTAGATATAATAAGTGATCAGGTGCCGTACAGCATGGTAAAGCGCGATATTGAAACAGAGCTTGTTCCCTATTCGCTGGAAGCGGTAAAATCTATAATTGCCTATAGCCCGTTAGAACGCGGACTGCTAACAGGAAAAATGAAACCCGGCTACACGTTTGAAGAAGGTGATCACCGCGCGAATCTTCACTTTTTTAAGGATGAGAACTTAAAGCGAACGAATGAGTTTTTAGATAAGTTGCGTCCGCTTGCGGCTGAGAAAAATGCAACACTGTCTCAATTAGTACTTAGATGGACTATTGAGCAACCTGCTATAACCATCGCTCTGGCCGGTGCAAGAAATGCTGAGCAGTCTGTACAAAATGCAAGGGCGGTAAACGTTAAGCTAAATAAAGAAGAATTGAGTTTTATTACTACATTGCTTAATGAACTTCATTTAGTAAAGTAGTCACGATAATAAATATAAAAGCCTGCATGGTATCAGTACTATGCAGGCTTTTATTATAAACGATTGCAGCTTGTTTTACTCGGCTTTCTTAATTTCAAAATTTTCAAAAGTTACAGGAAAACTTAGTTTACCGGGAGCGGCGGCAACCATACCTACCTGCACTTTTACATTTGGCGGAAAATAGGCCAGGCGAAGCATCTCATAATTTTTCCCATCAAACGAATATTTTATTTCTGCGTAGTCGCCTTTCCGTAATAGTTTTAGCCAAACCGATTTAGGGCTGTCGCTTCGCGTAATAACCGACCAGTCCGATACATCTCTCGTTACTACGGCGCTTACATTCTGCTTGCCATCTACAAACTCTATCCCTGTCTTTATCCAGTTTTTTTCATCAATGCGTATCATTAATCCCGCCTGATGAAACAGCTCGTTATAACTGCCCGTTACTTTTACACTCACTTCAAAGTCGCCATCTACCTCTACATAATTAAATGGGCCGTTGTCGCGCTTAAAGCCGTAATGTGTAACCTGCCAGAAATCGGTACCGGGTTCTACAGTAAACGTAAGCTTTTTAGCATTGCCACTAAATTTCTTAGGCTGATTTAGCCAGTGCATTTCTTCCTTTTGGGCGAGTGCAAAAGCTGTAGTAAGTAACAGGACGGACAGGAAAATGTTTTTCATCTATTATGATTTTTGAATGATCTAAATTAGTAAGAATCCTAACGATACAATAATTATTGTGACAATTTCCTCTTTTCAATTATCATGATTAGTAACACAATGATGAGGTTGAGCATCTTACATTAGGCATGTGATTTGGTTTCAGTATAATATTTCAAAATATCTTAAAATGGTTTAGAATCTTAAATCATTATGAAGCAATGATTTATCATAGTGTATTTTTGCGGTAAAAATGCCCCATAAAGGCAATAAAATCGAACTATTTTGCAATTAGCTAAAAAATAATTGACAAAATGTGCGGTTTAATCATTTAATTGTTACACTTTTGCCGGTAATTAATATATATTATGGAATCAGGAAAAGTAAAGTTCTTCAACGAAGCAAAAGGATTTGGATTTATTGTACCGTCTAACGGTAATGCAGATGTGTTTTTTCACATTTCAGGATTACTTGAAGATCAGGTTAGAGAAAACGATTCAGTTGAATACGAAGTAGAAAACGGTAAAAAAGGTTTAACAGCAGTTAATGTTCGCGTTACTGAATAGTTAACACTGTTCTTGACAGACTGCGCAGATATCTTAATCATGGGCAGACTCTATACAAGGAAAAACAAAAGGCCTCACAGTAATGTGAGGCCTTTTTGTATATTATATTCAGGTTCTTTATTTATTTAGATTTCGCAATGATATTGTTAACTATCATATCGGCATGTATCCTTGAGTTTTCTATAAACCATTTGTGGGTTTCCATCCCGCCGCAAACTACGCCTGCAAGGTAAAGTCCTGCCACATTCGTTTCCATAGTGTGAGGATTATATTGAGGCGTGCATTCTAAGCCATTGCTAATATTTACCCCGGCTTTTTGTAAAAATTCTATATCTGGCCTGTATCCTGTTAGTGCCAGTACAAAGTCGTTTTCTAACGTAACATTGCCATCTGGTGTAAAAATATCTACTTCGCCTTCCCTGATCTCTGTAATAGACGAATAAAAATACGCCTTAATACTCCCCTCGGCAATACGGTTTTCTATATCAGGTTTTACCCAATACTTTACACGGTTGTTTATTTGGTCACGGCGAATAACCATAGTTACATCAGCCCCTTTTCTAAAACATTCTAATGCGGCATCCACAGATGAGTTGTTAGCACCTACAACCACCACTTTGCTAAAGGCATATTCGTGGGCTTCTTTATAATAGTGACGCACTTTAGGCAGGTTTTCGCCCGGGACATCCATATAAACAGGAATGTCATAAAAACCCGTTGCAATAATTACGTTGCGCGAATTATACCAACCTTTATCTGAATGAAGTATAAAATTACCCGACCCCTGCCTGTCTACCGAAATAACCCTTTCGAACATCTTAATATTCAGGTTAAAATGCTTGTGAACATTACGATAATACTCAAGTGCTTCCTGGCGTCCGGGTTTGGGAGCAATACAGCTAAAAGGAACGTTTCCTATTTCCAACTTTTCAGCAGTAGAAAAAAACGTCATGTACAGTGGGTAATTAAACAGGCTGTTAACGAGCGCACCTTTCTCTAATATAACATAATTCAAGCCTTTTTCCTGCGCTTCTATAGCACAGGCAAGCCCTATAGGGCCTCCACCTATAATAATCACATCATATACAAAATTGCTTATTGCCATGTGTTATAAGGATTACGGCTAAGGTAAGCATTATAGTATTGTTCTAAGCCTGTAACTTCTTCACCCAGCCATTCGGGTTTTATAAATTCCTCATGCTCATCTTCCAATTCAATTTCTGCAACCACAAGTCCTGCATTGTCGCCAAAAAATTCATCTACCTCATAAGTGTGGCTGCCCACTTTTACCTCATGCCTAATTTTATCTATCGCGCCTTTTTCACAGATGGCAAGAAGCTGCACGGCATCGGCTATTGCTATTTCTTTTTCCCATTCCATACGGCTCGTGCCGCTCTCGTTGCTTTTGCCTTTTATGGTTAAAAAGCCTTGGTCGCCCTTGGTACGCACGCGAACAGTTCGTTCCGGAACCGAACTTAAGTAGCCTTGTGTAATGCGTTTTTGTATATAAGCCTGTTGCTTGTAGCTATTATTAAGTACTAAAAACTTGCGTTCTGTCTCTATCATGTTATTATAAAAATGTAATGGCAAGTTACGGATTTATGAGCGATTGATGGTAGTACTGAGGTACTTCGATTCCTTATATTTTTTAAATTCTGGCTGCAGGTCTTTGACTGGCAGTCGTTCGCTAAACTCTGCATATCGAATTGCATTACCATCCCGAAGGTCTATAATAAGGTACGTGTATCCTCTGGTCGAAATAAAGTTTACCATATCGAGCTCAATGATCATTACCTTCGGATTGTCCTTTTCATGACTAACAGTGATAGGGAATTTTATAGCATTTGTTTCATCCATCCCTAAGTCAATTAGTCTTCCATCAATTTCTATATGTACGTTTGCCGTTAAATTCTGTTGCGTTTCCTGACTTTTTATGTGAAGTAAATTGCAATAGTCATTCTTCATATAGAGCGAGAAGGCATGGCCGCCATCGTTTCTATAGATAATATAATTATCATCTCTCACTTCGACGCATGTAAGTTGTTTTTCATCGACGGTATTACGAATGACCTGTGCGTTCAAATTGAGAAAACAAAACGTAAAAAAGAGAATAGTATATATTATTATGTTATAATTCCAAGGCTGCCATATATGTATAGCTGGTGAGTAGTAGAGAATTAAAAGTTCACCATCTCTTAAACCTATACTAAAGTAATCAAACCGTAAGGTTTCCCGAACTTCTATTTGTATTTTTACAGATTAAGCCCCTTTCCTGCCAATGAAGTTCCGTAAAACTAAAGCTGCTATTACACTGCCCGAATTCTTCAAATTAAATTTTGATGAAAATAGCCTTTGGGAATATAAAGCCGATGAGACCGACCTGCTTGCCGAACTCGTTGAGATCATCAGGCCGCGGGGCTATAAAGTAATGCCTAGTGTTGACTTAACAGAACTCATTCAGTTATTACATAGCAACGAGCGTTATTGTATGGGCCTTTCGCTTTATGTAAAAGGCATTCTTAAAAATAAGAAATTCAGTCATATACTCACCGATGCAGGGATTCTTACCGATGCTGTATTCTTCTTTGAAGTGCGCAAGCGGATGTTTGCCAAGCTTATACCCGATCAGCCCCAAAAAGATACTTTAGAATACGTTCTAAATCAGGTATTTTATGTGCGGTCTGACCCTCAATGGATACAAAAAATACCTCAGGGGCAACTGGAGCAGCTTTTTGATATGCTAAAGTTCCGTTCGTTGTACGCGTCTACTGAATCCCGCAGCCCTTTAGCGGAACTAATCTTTGCGATGGAAGTGCTTATACACCGTATTGCCGGCCGTGCGCTGGAAAGTGAGGTAATACAGATGGTTCCTGAGTATGAAAACCGCGAGAGCCCCTTCCTGGCAATCCAGAAGGAATTTGGCGTAATGTCAGATAAGCTGCTTGAAAGTAATCGTAAGTATGTGTCGCCCGATGACATTGGCTACCGCCAGATATTAGTATTGCGTTCGCATTGTGCTGCTTACGTAAAACTGGCTTTTAAAAACAGTGCAAAACACGGAATTTCTTTGCGGGTAAACCAAAGCCTGCTGCGCATCCGCCAACAATTAGAACGCCTTGCTGTATTATTTCCCTTACTGGTTATAGATGAAACCGGTGGTGATAAAAAAGACACTATAGAGCTGGCAGTAAAGCTTATCACCTATAATTGCGACAAGAATAACGTACGCAAGCTGATTAATGAGAGTACGCAATTGTTGTCGTATGAAATTACCCAGCACACCGCAGATACCGGTGAACATTACATTACAAAAGACCGTAGGGAATACTTTCGTATGTTTTGGAATGCCTCGGGCGGCGGATTGATAGTAGGTATACTATGTATTATAAAAGTGTTTTTGTCTAAAATGGATACCAGTGGTTTTGGGCATGCTTTTTTTTACAGCATGAACTATGCGTTAGGCTTCATTGCTATTTATGTACTTGGCTTTACATTGGCAACAAAGCAGCCCGCCATGACTGCCGCGGCATTAGTGCGTGCGCTCGAAGCAGGCCGTAAAAAACAAAAAGCAGGTAAAGCTGAAGAACATGAGGCATTTGCCGAATTTTTCGCCCGGGTTTTCCGTTCGCAGTTTATAGCCTTTGTAGGTAACGTTATCATTGCGTTTCCAGTTGCGTTATTAGGGATTTGGGCCATAGACATGATGTTTCACTATAACCTCGCGCTTACTAAGTGGTACCACCTGATCGAAGATCTTAACCCTATAGAATCGCCGGCAATACTACATGCTGCTATTGCTGGTG
>Ga0265780_10011838_pt1 | contig 10286 bp, 13 predicted proteins | sample P1T30metagenome_FD_192432 | JGI IMG/M metagenome (GOLD analysis project Ga0265780, IMG submission 192432) | Plant litter microbial communities from East Loma Ridge, Irvine, California - P1 T30 | ecosystem: Environmental > Terrestrial > Plant litter > Unclassified | place: USA: California... | reverse complement strand
CTTTCGACGATCGAGCTTGACGAAAAGCACAATGTACAACTGACGGACACCTTACATGGGCATTCCTTCCATACCGGGGAGGCTCTTCATCCAGCCATCGGCATCTTCCTTAACACGGTTCGTGGTCAGGCACTTATTACCAGAGTCGGGTTGTTGGGTCTTCAAGCTACCGCAGCTGGCACCCATGCAGCCCTTGGCATCGTCCATGGCCTTCTGGAGCGAGTCCTCCTTCCATCCGAACACATAGTCGCCATGCTGGCCATATCCGGTGTTGTCACCCATACTGAGGTAGAAGGGCTGCGAGCCGTCGGCGGGCCATTCAGCTTTGTTGTTGAACTTGCGGGTGTCCCAAACAATCTGCAGGTGTTAGTCTGACCCATATAGTGTTGTGGGGACTCGGAAGCAACCCACCTCAAGCATGACTTGTGGAATAGTGACGGGGTGGGTAGATGGGCACTTCCCAGCGATTCCAGTTCCTGAGAAGCCAGCGGGTCCTTCAACGGGGTATGCGACGTGCGACTTGTGGTCTGGCGAGTCAAGGTTGACGCCATCCCAGCAGCTGTACATGGGTCAGTTGTGTGGCTGCCAATACATTCACAAGAACATACGTGGGGTACAAGATGTTGGAGCGAATGCCACCTGGACATGGGTTCTTCGGAAAGCCTTCGGTGTCGAGCTTGGCATCTGCACAAGGGGCGGCGTTGTCTCCTCCAAAGTTGTCCGAGCTGTAGCAACGGAAGCAGCTCTGTGTTTTCCTGTTCTTGCTCACGCGGTTGGTGGCATCACCAACGAGCATACGGAAACCCTGTTTGACCCGTGTCAGTATACCTCCCTGGACCGCCTGGCCGAATACATACAGGCTTGAATGCTGTCGTCTTCCCCTTGCCTGGAGAAACGTAGTATACCACGAAGCCACCCGTGGTCTTTCCAGTGTACTTGTCGTTGAATAGGTCTCGGTTGGGGATTTGAGGGACACGCTTGTAAGTCCCGTTGCGAGCCTTGAAGTACACGTTCGCTGTCCAGTAGTTGCTCAACTGTAGCAAATGCGATCAGTATGAGAAGGCCGAGGATGTGAGAGCATATGAATAACCTACATCCTCAGAGTAGCCACATGTAGTGCACGATGCCAGCTTGGATACATCCGTCGACGCCATCGAGATGTTGAATGCATTGCCGCCGACGACTTGGTGCATGTGTGGCGAGGGAGCCTGGCCAGGGTTGACCAAGGGGTCGATACGGTCGATGACGGCTTGAGCACATCCAAATCGCAGCATGGTGAAGCCGCTACCTCCAAACTGACGAGATTCCAGGTAATGAGCTGGCTCTGCCTTTGGTGGCAGAGCCTGCGCAAGGCCTGCGAGAAGAAGAGTTGGGAGGAGCATTATGACTTTCGAAACAGTATACACTACGTGTAGAGACAATACCGCAGGTGCAAAAGTAAGGGAGGATTGCGCAAAGAATAAAGTACGATGTGAGAAGCCGTCCCTGTTGCTTTCATACTCTCCACCTCGGGCCAGCCGTGGCCCAGACGACCTTTTGGAGATTCTGCTGCCGGCTCCACCACCTGCACCACAACCCCGTAGTATTCATATCGCCCTCATACCAGAAACGTGATGCTTGTACTACCGAGCAATTTCGGCATTTGCGGAGCATTTGTTGAGCAATATCGCGGGCTCGGGTGAATGCGCCCTTATTGGCTCGGTTCGTTGGAGCCGGGGAAGGCTTCAGATTGCTCGAGTTTTGGGGCATGTGGGGAGCATCCGGAGCACCGCGATCGACGCGATGGGTACAAAGGGTGTTGTGGGGTTATAGACCTTGACAAATGCTGGAGTGCAGCGTGACCCATGGCAAACATGCTGACTGCTTTGGGAGGGACTTGACTGGCACCCAGACGATACGTCAAAGCCACGAGTGCGCAAAGAACAAGTAACGCCCAGGACCAACATTAGGATTCGCTCGAAAACGGTTCTCAGATGGTAGCTTCACGATTGCAAAAGCGAGCTCCACCAAAGACACGTACCCCATGGTAGTATCCTAAAGCGGTCTTCTCGCATATGCCACGCCTGAGATCGTCTTTCTCTTTCGCACACTGCACGAACAAATCCTTCTCGAAATTGTCGTCGATGCGCTTTCGATCTACTTCTCTGCAGCGTCCCTGGTTTGTGTAGTTGCGGTAGCCAAAATCGTGACGAATGCACGAGTCGAGAACTTGTTGACTTGGTCAATTTGTGTGCAGCGGTAGACAACGAACACGTACACTCGAAGCCAAAAGGTCTATCTGGCGCCACCGAACATCCATCCCACCACCAGTCTATTCCAGCGACCGTTCCTTCTTCCCTTGTGTGCGCGAGCATGAAATCTTGCATGGGAACTTCAAAGAGGAAATAGTCGGTGTATCCCATCAGGATCGTTGTTGGCGTCGCAAGTACACCGAGGAAATGAATCCAAAAAGCTATGAAATGGATGCGCATGGTGTACCTTGGTGCTTCTCACGAGCATGGCGCTGTAGTTATGGATTTCATTAGGGGCCATCGACATGCGTGTTCGCAGTTGTTGGGGTGCCGACGTGTAAATCTTGGTACACCATAGGAGCGCGACCAACTTTCAGCTACATGTCCGGCGACAAATTTAGCCACGAAGCCTTCGCTGCGTAAGAACTTACTAGACTCCAGGTCCTATTAGATGCGGCATGCTTATGTGTGGCGTCAGATAGGCCCGTGGACGTTCCCAAGACGTGGGTATGATTTGCTCATTTCTTGACCGACATAATTTCTCCATCAAGCGCGACAGCACTCGGTCGCTGGTTACTGCCATCACAAATTTGGGCTAAGTAATTCTCTGTATCGGACCATGGCGCATTCCACTAGTCTACCGTTCTCATTCATTCACTAATAGCCATGCCGACTTGAACTTCAAGATTAGAGTGATCAAGACATATAAATACACGATTGTACAATATTAGACCACGATATCTGCAACACCCAAATCAAGTCTCTGAACATTACGCCAGCAATCGAGGCTCCGATGTGTCCACCTATTGTACATATTGAGATGATATCCACCGCAATGTAAGTTCCGGTCTGCAAGACATGTAATTTTTTGTATTTTCTCCCAGCTTGGAGAAGATTTGATAGCACACTGTTCTTCAACAACACATTCTTCGATATTTTGGTTTGACATTTTCTCATGTCATGTGGAGATGGGTGATGCTTCAAAGCTCAGTAGAAAATCCGACTTGTATTGTACTGAAGCTACACGTTTGCTTACGATTCACCATACAGTATAGCACTGTCTCTCGAAAGGTCGAAAGGCCACCTCAAAAATTATCACCGCACAATGCCTTCGAGTCTAGCTAGCGTGGTATCACAGCCATATACTGCTGCACCCAAGCTACGAAGTCCCCTCGAAGAATTATCCGCAACTCTTCTTTCAACACACAGTATGTTCGAAGATCGCCCCCACAAACGTCGCATCATTGCAGCTAATGATGGATCAGTAAGCGCAACATGGTTGGACGTTTACCCGCCGACTGAAACTACCGAGGAGTCATCATCGCCATCGCCACCAGCATCGCCAGTACCCAACACGAAGCGGCTCATTCGTACCAACAAAATGAAGGACGTTCTATCCACGGAAATCAAGTCGAACATCGAAATTCGTGAGCACTTTTTACGACTGAAAAAGTACGGTAGAGAGGAATGCTTCTTCTGCTCCGCCACTAACAATACTTCGGCGAATTGTGGACCAACATGTGCACGTCTACGACCTCAGATCAATTCCAGCGTTGCACATTCAATCGACGCGCTCTGGCGTGCAGAGGCAGATCTATCAGTGAAGAAATATCATCGCATTCTCGAGGAGATTGAAGACAAGGGCACTCGGGCTCGTAACTCACAGCTTCTGAAGTGGGGAAAAGCCATCCAAGGTCTGAAAAGAGACACGCTGAATCGGTCGGAGGTCAAAGATAAAACTGGCTGGCCTAATAAAAATGACTACTCAAAGGCGAAAAAGGCGGGAGTCGATATCAAGTGGACGTTTGAAAGCGCCTGGGGTACCAGTCTACCACCGGACGAGGAAGTTGCGCCAGATGAAGATGTTCGGTGACTTAGCGGACGGGCTTTCGGATCAGTAGATGTCCGCAAACTTCTCCAGGTACACCACCTAAGGTGGTCTGAGATACCTGAGAGTTGATACCACTAAGCCTTTACATGACGGACATCAAGCTGGGGTCTGGCTAGATCGCGACGTAGCTCCGTTATCTGTTCTAACTCTGCGCTAAGTGTCAAGACGCTCTTCTTTGACCGGTTTCACTAGACTAGTAAATACCAAAGGTCTTCTACTTTTGATCACACTGACTTCTGACTGACTCGACATGAATCATATACTGCCAGGGAGTGCCCTGTGATACATTTATGTGTAATTAAATAATATAAAGAATGGCTCTCCCTCTTCAATCAAATGCGGTAAATTCAAAGACCAGATCCGGCCTTGCTCGCCCCTTCGAATGAGTTCTGAATAGCATCCCAGAGTGGTTCTCCGCCAACCGTCATATCCTTCCAAGCTGGGCATGCCAAACTCAAGATTGGCGCTGCCAGAGTATCCGTGATCAAACTGATCGGGACTTCCAGAGTCTTCAGCAGCGGAGAGAGCGAATTAGGGAGGAAGGTTTTGAGTATTTGGAACACGAAGCATAAGAGGTTGTTATCATCAAGTAGAGATGCGGAGTTCAGCACCCCGCCAGTGATGTTGTGCATGTCAAGTCCAGAAAATGAGTTGACAGTGCCAGTGTTGCCACCGATGCTAGATGGGCGTTAGTATGTGTGATCCGTCTCTCGGGTGAAACAGAGCTATGACTTACCTGCCAAGAACAGGATGCCTCATGACCCAGCCAACGATGTCCAAGTTCAGTGGAATAAGGCCATACTCTACTGGTTTGCGATACCAGTTGGCGGGAATCGTCTCATGGCCCTCACGATACTCGAACTTGCCATTTCCAGTTTCGTAGACGGCGAAGAACTTCCTAAAGATTTCCTGGGTAAGGATACCCTCCGGGTGCTCAACAGTGTGATTTGACAATAAACGGCCAAGGAAAAACATGCCAGCGTTGCGGGAAACCATGCCGGTAACGGGGCCATACCAAAACGATGGGTTCGTCGCAACGCTGTCGTTCCAACGGCGGGCAGCTTGATCGGCTAACAGGTCCATTGAAAGAACGCCATTTTCGTCAGCGCGGTCGTGAAAGTCCCAGAATAGCGTCGTGTTCATGGTCCATGAGTTGCCAGTGACGTAGAGGTCATTGCGCGTGAGCGAAGAATCAGACTCGATCCAGTTGTGCGAACCTTGAAGGCCGCGAGGGTCACCTGTAAGATATAAGCATGCCGTTCACTGAGGTAGTTCGCAAGATACCACATACCCAGGAGGCCAAGAACATTTCCTAAGATGTTGTCGGGGCCATTGGCCGGGCCGCCGATGGAGAAACCCGGGTTCAAAGAAAGTGGGTTGCCGGTCCAGACTGTACCCATGGCACCAAGTATAAGTGCGAGTTCTATGCCCATGCCCAGTACTGAATCGCAGTTACGTCAGCTTTGTTTGACTGCTAGTGAATGGATTCCAAGACGAACCTTGATTAATGGCTGTCACAACCTCTGCGAAGCTGGTGATACCATCGCGAGAAATGTATCCATGGTTCGCCAACGCGTTGAGACCAGGACAAGGTCCACGTTGGTCGAATCTGCCCGGCGCCTTGAATGCGTGTCTACCAGTGACTTCGATAGGCTTGGTGACATCTACGAGAAATCTTTTGGTAGCCTTAAACTCGTCCACGGATCTGATAGCAGCACTCAGTTTCTCAGGTGTGAGACCATCGAGATGTCCAGTGTCCAGAGCTGGGAAAGCATTGACGAGGAAGTTGCCCGACGACAAAGCAAGGGCCGCGAAAGAGAGCTTCATCGCAAAGTTTGAGTGCCAACAGTGCTGCTCGGGCGAAGTCGATTTACTGCAAAAGATGAGTTGAGCTTCTGGTACCTGTGGCTAGCAAAATAGCAGTCGGTCAATTGTCATTGAACTTTGGACCAATAGATCGACATGTAAAAGGAGAATGAAAAGATGTCAGCGGTGAGATGTGAACGAGCCACAACGAATGGAGCAAGGTCCTCGTAAGTTGTGGAGCATGCTCGGCATTCCTCTATATGGGGACCATTCGTCAACACGGCAGACGGTAACTGCTAATCGTCATCAATTGAGCAATCCCAGAACAACGTGGGAACGCACAGAGCAGCTCTTGTTTCAAGTAACGTCCAAGCCCACACGTGTGCACTGGAAGATATGAACCGTGGGTGTGCGTTAGCAGTTCAAGTCAAGATATATGAGTCAACAAGGTCGTGGACATGCCAGACAACATGCGCATACCTCAAAACTTTCGCAAAAACCTCGTATCTCTGACGTTCTGCGAAGCTCCACAAGGGATGATTTGAATGCCTGATCAGATCGACTAGAGCGGTGCAAGCGCTGACAAGTGCACACGGGCCATGCGTGCTTGAACGGTTCTGGAAGGAAGACGTAAGCGGAAGTGATCACCCAAAAAGGAAATGAGGCAGAGCTCGCGATTCCTTTTCGCGGAACATGAAAGACATTTCCGTTGACAGGGTCTAAGAAGGTCGAAATTCGCAGATCGACATTCGCTCGTGGAAATGGCCCGACAACAGCCCGTTGAGACTAGTACTGATCAAATTAGGCACTGTTCCGATCCATACACGTCTAAAACTGGGGCGGCTAGCGTTCCGTGCCAATGGCGTCGTTCACTGATGCCCCATCTACGCAAGGATACGAGTATCCTTGCGTAAGATAAGTCCACCGGCTTTCGTGTTCTTTTCCCCACGAACAGGGCTATGGGTCCTCAGCGTGGCCTGGCAATGGATACTTGCTGCCGGCACGGCTTGCTCTGCCGTGTTGTCTCAACATTGACAATGTAATGAAGGCCTACCCCTAAAGGAGTACGGTGACGCATGAGTTCTATGCTCGTGTGGGATCTTGAATCATGTCCGAGCAAATTCCAGCAGCAGGAGATAATGACGAGATCTCTGGCGCACCCTACAGGTACTTCCCAGATAATGTCAGAAGACGGGAACCCCTCTTCAGAGATCGCCGTAATCAGAGCTTGTCTTTCTAGGCACAAGTATGAAGAAAGTAAGCGGACTCAAGTCCCAAGACTCCAGCTGGTATCGCGTTATCGGGCAATAATAGCAACATGACATCTGCGCATCGACCAAAGTCTTGAGCTGGGGTATCCGAGCTAACGTACAGGTATCAAGAGAGTGCAAAGAAGGTCTTTCCAAAAGGGTAACAGCACACGGGACATGCGCAAGAAAGCAGAGTTCCCTCTGGCACTCCCGGGATCCCTTTCGCATCAGTTTAGGCAGTTGGAAGCGCGAGTAGAATAAACGTGAACTTCGCAGTTTTGAAAACTCTGAACAATGATGACGTCCAGTTGGCTGCTAGGAACAGAAATCTTTGAGACTCAATTGCTTGTAGTAACACGCTATTCAGTACATGTTGTTGACCTCGGCATCAAGCTGTCAGACGATTTCCCGTTCAGTCATGAAAGTGTCCATCTTCCACTCGTGTAGGACGACTTCAATTGACGAAGATAACGCGGATGCTACACTATATTCCCCGAACTCGTGATCATCAAGCGCATGTTGCATTTGGGATGATCCTGGCTGGTTGCTTATCAGATGCTCGGCGGGACCGTTTAGGTGTCGTCAAAAGCTGTGCGCGCTCTCCAGAGTCCGCAGACGGCAGACTTATGCAACGGGATAAGGAGATCAAGGGTCTTGGCTCCCAATGATGCACCATTTTGGTTCGTATCCTAAGAGAATCAACTCGGCTCGGCAAGACATTGCATGACACCCTCGGCGTCTTTCGACATGTGTTGCGCGTCTCCAGTAGCATCGTTCACGCCTAATAATGAAACAGAAATTGTTGTACGTTCATGACGTTCAACGAACGAGCGATTATCATTGTACTCAATATGTGCCTAACTCCAGACCTTGGGGTTGTCTTATCTAAACTGTGACCGAAAACCTGCTTTTGACATACGTTCTGCAAATGGACAAACTCTCTTCTAGACATGCTTAGACATGTTCCTTTCCTGTCACCATCGGCCAGTCCTGTGTTCGATCATCAGAACTCTGTTCTTTTGTCGAGGCCGGCTCATTGCTGATTTCCACGGTGTGAGTTTGTGTGATCCAGGCGTTAGAAGTTCGGTCCCCATGCTTGTGCTCCGTCAAGATGGCTCTATCGCTTTCGCTATCGATGTCATTCAGTGCAATGAAGTCGTCGTCGTCTCTTCCCTTGGGTCTGGTGGAGACTCGGGCGGACTTGTCTGTGGTCTCTGTCAAAGAATTGTTGGTGTCGGCAAATCTTGATAGTTTTGTAGATGTGCCTCTGCTTGCGTCGATTGTTGTCCTAATCTTCGGCCACAGCTTTGCAATCAATAGTCGGAAAGCAGGCATGCACCCGCAGATGATGGAGACATCGATCTCGATCAAGCTCCACATGCCAGCGTCGACGTAGTTCCAGGTGATGTTTTCCGTATTGGCGAAATGAATGAGAGAGTACAGGCGGATGACCGATACCACAACGACAAATATACCGACGCCAAACATGGACATGACCATGATCTTCTTTTTCAAGCTCATGTTTAGTGCAGCTAGATGCTTCATAGGAAGCACCATGACTAGAATGTCGAGAAAGATGTTGATGGCGGCCGCGATCCAGCCTTGGAGGTGGATGTCGTTGCATGTTCCCGGGTGAAGACCGTCCCATTGTGTCCAGGCGAGACTCAAAGGTCGACACTGCCAGGTAGTGACGATGAAGAAAGCGATGGTATAGGCCGCTGATAAAGCCATCACGCTGTAAGTCAGGATGCAGAAGTTTTTGGCCGGAAAGACGCGGAGGTAGAGGAAGAGGATCGAAATCTTGGAGATGCCGAGAGCGACCACGTAAAATATCTCTCCCAGGAAGTAGTAATATAACACGTTCGTGATCTGAACATCCGTCAAGGTCCATATGTCTCGCCCAAGGCCATTCTTGACCACTGCGGAGATGTTAATTACACTGTAAAAGTACCAAGGTCGAGGCATGTCTTACAATAGGGGGCAAATACAGCTGGAGGGATTGCAAGCACAACGACAACTGCCATTGTAACGTCATCCCACGACACCTGACGGCCGTGCTTCCCAAGGCTAGCTGTCATCCTGAGGAGGAAAGCTGCCAAAGCTATCGCAGCGCCGGCAATTGCGATTGCAGTGAAGTCGCCGCCGTGAACACGAACAGGAGCTCCGCAACCAGTCATGGTCACATTCTTCGTCTCTGTTGCTATGTTAGCGGGTGAATGTCGCTGGTCTGATTTTTGGATTTCTTACGTAGAAGCTCGTACATGGTACATGTTTGCTTAGAACAGGCACCGACGGCAAGATTGAGAGCGTCATTGCTACATAAGCAAGCTGAAGTAAGGTTGGTTGCACAGGTTGACAGTGGAAGCTCTTGAACGAAGCAAGCGAGCTAGGTAATCTGGTCAGCTTCAGATATAGCATTTCTTAGTGCGGGAAAGCAACATACTGAGCACTTGGGCATATGTTCAGCCAAAGCCTGGAGCGGATTCTGGGCTTGGACACACACCGCAAAGGCTGCCAAAAGTGCCGGCACGAACTTCAACATCTTGAGGGAAAGTGTGGCGCAGGCTTTGGCGGAAGAAGATAACACAAGGTAAGAACGTGAGAAGAGTGATCGAGTGAAGCCTTGTACTAAGTCTTAAAAGGATAGCAAACCTTGCTGTTGATGGTCCATACGCGTCTCGAATACTTCAGCGACTAAATCTCATAATGGACCTGCAGCGACTGAAGATAGGCCGATGTTCCTCCGGTAAGGAGAGGCAGTCAGACCGAGTTATGGAGCGTTGAGTAGGATAGTTTTGAGGAGTGGACCTGGGCGAGCCACCCGCTGCGGAGCATGGTCCGTTCTTGACATTGCCGCAACTCGAACGTTACCAGTAAAGCGGGACTGATTGCATGCCTGATCCAGAGGGGATGCCAAGTTGGAGGTGGAGCAGTTACAAGGGGGCAAGATTCGGTACCTGTTCCATCACCCAATGTGGACAACGGGTGGGCCGGTGGAAGACTTAAGTACCTCGGGAATAAATTCAAAATACAAGTCGTTATGCGCCAATTGCATTGGGTAAGTCCTTCACACAGTCAGGGTAAAGTGTAGTACGGGCACTTGAAGCC
>Ga0265780_10011836_pt1 | contig 10287 bp, 9 predicted proteins | sample P1T30metagenome_FD_192432 | JGI IMG/M metagenome (GOLD analysis project Ga0265780, IMG submission 192432) | Plant litter microbial communities from East Loma Ridge, Irvine, California - P1 T30 | ecosystem: Environmental > Terrestrial > Plant litter > Unclassified | place: USA: California... | reverse complement strand
GTGCCGTTCGCGACCTGCATCCGCGCCCAGCTTCGCATCATCCTCGCAAAGCTGAGATCGTGCGCTAGTGCGCGGGCGGCGGCGGGCACTTCCTCATCGCTCATCGCGGATTAGCTCGGCCAGCTTCGTCGCGTCGGAAAAGATAATGTCGTTGCTCATCAATGTTACCTACCTAACGTCCGTTAGGATGAGACACCTAGGGCTTCCAATTTTTTCCGTCAATGCCTAACTAACAGTCGTTAGGTGGCCCGGGAGACAGGTAGTCGATGAGTGCAACGAATGCAAAGGAGGCGATCCTCATCGAAGCGAGGCGGATTGCTCAGGCTCACGGCTACAACGGCATGAACTTTCGCGAGCTTGCCGATCGGGTCGGCATCAAGCCTGCGAGCATCTACCATCACTTCGCGAGCAAGGCGGAGCTCGGGGCCGCTGTCGCCAAACGCTACTGGGAAGACGCCGCGATCAATCTCGACGCGATTCGTGACGAGGAAGCCGATCCCACGTCGGCGTTGCGGCGATACCCGGAGGTGTTCCGCCGGTCGCTGGAAAGCGAAAACCGGCTGTGCCTCGGTAGTTTCATGTCAGCCGAACATGACGACTTGCCCAAGGCGGTCATGAAGGAGGTCCAGGCTTTCACGGACGTCAACGTCGCCTGGCTCGGCAGGATGCTGCTATCGGCAGACATGGTCCGTTCGGACCATGAGGCCGAGGTCAGGGCGCGCGCGATCTTCGCCTCCATCGCGGGCGCGCAACTAATGGCCAGGAGCAGCTCGGACATCGCGTTGTTCGATACGCTCGTCGATGCCTATCGTTCGGCGGGACTGCTCCCACTTTGAGTGGGGTCCGCCGTAACCCAGAGCCGGTCATCGGAGCAGATGCTGGTTCATACAGGCTTATTGAACATCCGCCTCGTGGACGCGGATACCAGCCGAAGGACCAGGCGTTCTTCGCACTCAACGAACGGCTCCGTGCCGACCATCAAGTTTCGTGGGGCCTTTGATGACCGACTTTGACCGCACCGACAATCTGCACCGTCCCCCGCTGGCCGACACGCACGCGCCATCGGGCAAGCCGCTGATCGTGACGCCCACGTTCGTCAGCCGCGTGGACGACACGCCACGTGGCGAGCGGCCGCAGGACAGCGGCTCGGCGAAAAGCCAGCACGGGCACGAGGTGCACTTGCCGAACTGGCGCGCAGGCGCGCTGGCGCTGGAAGGCGATCCCAATGTCGCGTTCGAACATTGGGACGAATATTGGCGCAAGGTGCACGGCCCCAAGTTCGCCTGGGACGAGCCCGGCAGTTCGTCGGCGAAGGTGCTGCGCTACGATCAGGTGCACCGTATCGCCTCGGGGCCGTCATCTTCCTTCCCGCTACCGTATCGCGCGATGGTCGACGATAACGGTCGGCTTCCCTCCGACCCTTGGAAGCGTGTGCCCGAGTTCAACCGGCCCCGCTGGGACGGCCTTGCCTACATCGCCTATGCCGATGAGGAGGATATCGCAGCGACGCTTGGCCAGGAGAAGTTTGCCAAGCGCATCATCGCCGATGAACAAACCGCGTTCCGGATGGTGACGCGGGAGATCACCCGCGAGCATATCATCATCCCGAGCGCGCGGCATCGCGATCCGGTCAGCCTCGTGAAGATCCACATGCGGCGGCCGGAGCTGTCCCGCGAAGCGTTTCAGGAGCGTTTGCTCCATGTTCATGCAGATTGCGTGCTGGCGCAGCGCGCGACCGACGAGCTGGTTCGCCGTTACGCGCAGCTTCACAATATCGGATCGACGCAAGCCGATCCGGAAGGCTCGAAGATTGATGCCGTGTCAATCCTGGCGTTTGGGTGTCTGAACGACGTCGAGGATTATCTCATCAGCGAAGATCATGCCGCAATCGAGGCGTCCGAAAACGCGCTCGTGGGGGCAGGCTCGGAATGGTGGACCGGCGTCAACTACAGCGTGATCAACCGACTGGCTCCTGAAACCGCGACGTCGCGCTGCTGAGCCGGCTGCTTCGGCGCTGCGGTTTTCACAGCGGATTGCCCTACCCTTGCCGTTTACGGTGCCTTGCAGCTTCCAGCCATCAGACACTGTTTAGGCTGGCCGAATGACCGAATTACCGGAGAAGCAGCAGGCAACCGACGGGCGGCAGACTTTTATTGGTTCGGTCCGCTTTATACTGCGGGGTGTGCAAAAACGCGTTGTTCATGCGGCCTCAAGCCGGTCGGTTTTACCGCATCAACCAGCGTGCTTCGCTTCTCATGGGTCCAACGCACCTGCTGTTCGATCGGCGGCTGATCACGCAATCGACCTCGGGTCCAGCGTAGCAGCGGAGCCTCGAGCAAAGGTGGAAAGCCACGGACAGGGTCACGCTCACGACCACCAATCAGGAGATAGAGCCATGTAAGAGGTGGCTGGTTTGGAGAGAGCTGCAACAGCTGTCCGATCGTAATCGGGTGAAGAAGGTAGTTCGCGTACGAGGCAGCGCCGAGATCCTGTCCCAACACAGTCGGCTCGCACTCGTCGCGAACTCCTTCCACTGTAACACCTGCTCGAGATTGACCGTCCATCGCGATCTTCATTGGCGCGCTTCAATTTAAGCTAAGCCCTTAGTTCGTGCCATCTGCTGATTGTCGACGATTGGTCACAGCTTTCCTCGTCTGAAAAGGCGTCGTTTCGGGTGCTATCAGAGCATGCCGCTCGATCAACCTCACGCCGAACCACGTATCGCGCCACACCGGCCGCAAAAAGTTTGCGAGGCCAGCCAGTGTGAGTCTTTCGCGCCACACACAACCCCTTGGGCCTGTAGATAAGTCTGTGACTCAACATGTGGATACATTCCGGAATGTTCGGCTGCGTTAACGCTTTAGCAGCGATTCCCGTTAACCAATGTTTGCTTGACGCGAGTCCCACGATCCGCAGGAAGGTGCGGAATTGGATACGGGGGTACGGGCATGGGGGTTCTGGAAAAGGTTAAGACGCGCGGCGCGAAGCCGCTCGCGCAGGGTACGGCGGCGACGGCCGAATTACCGCTCGACCGGATCATCCAGCGCGACTGCATCTCGGCGATGCGCGCGCTGCCTGCTGCGAGCGTCGACATGATCTTCGCCGATCCGCCCTATAACCTGCAACTCGGCGGCGATCTGTCGCGGCCGGACGGCAGCCATGTCGACGCGGTGACGGACGAATGGGACAAGTTCGACAGCCTCGGCGCATACGACAAGTTCACCCGCGCCTGGCTGGCGGAGGCGCGGCGCATCCTGAAGCCGAACGGCTCGATCTGGGTGATCGGCAGCTATCACAACATCTTCAAGGTCGGCTCGGCGATCCAGGATCTCGGCTATTGGATTCTCAACGACATCGTGTGGCGCAAGTCGAACCCGATGCCGAACTTCAAGGGCACCCGCTTCACCAACGCACACGAGACGCTGATCTGGGCGTCGATGGGCGAGAAGGCGCGCTACACCTTCAACTATCGCAGCATGAAGACGCTGAACGACGAGCTTCAGATGCGCAGCGACTGGGAGTTCCCGGTGTGCGGCGGCCCGGAGCGATTGAAGAAGAACGGCGTCAAGGTCCACCCGACGCAGAAGCCCGAGGCTTTGTTGTACCGCATCCTGCTGGCGTGCACGAAGCCCGGCGACGTGGTACTCGACCCGTTCTTCGGCACCGGCACCACCGGCGCAGTGGCGAAGCGGCTGGGGCGGCACTGGATCGGCATTGAGCGCGAGGATGCCTATATCGCCGCCGCGCAGGAGCGGATCGACGCGGCGCTGCCGCTTGACGAATCGGCGCTGACGACGATGCAATCGCCGAAAGCCGCACCGAAAGTGGCGTTCGGCGTGCTGGTGGAGAACGGCTATCTCACCGCCGGCGTCGTGCTGAGCGACGCCAGACGCAAGCACCGCGCGCTGGTGCGGGCGGACGGCAGCCTGGAGAGCGTGTGCGGCGCGCATCACGGTTCGATCCACAAGGTTGGCTCTGCGGTGCAGGGTGCGCCATCGTGCAACGGCTGGACGTTCTGGCATGTCGAAACGGCGAGCGGATTGCAGCCGATTGACACGCTGCGGCAGACCTATCTTCTAGCGACGCAGCCTTAGGGTTCGGCGCCCCTCTCGTTAACTTGCCCGGCGCAGGCTGGGGTCCAGTTGGATAAAGTCGTTGTAACGTAGCGAAACGCCAGTCGGCGGTCGTCCCGTAACGGACCCAGGCCTGCGCCGGGGAAGGTCGGGAGAGAAGGCAGACACCTCCTTCCTCCACCAGCATCGTCGGGACGCCAGGCGGGCGTTTGCGAGATGTGTCTCGACTTCGCTCGACACGAACGGGTGCGGGAGATTACGGCTACGGCCATGGCTACCTTCCACCTTCGCCCTACCCAGTTCGTCGACACGCCCGTCACGCATCCGGACGGCAGCGTCGCGCGGCTCGCAGGCGGCATGCTGTGGTTCGCCGCCTATGAGGTGATCCAGGGGACGACGCGTAGCACGATCCCGGTTGGCGATGTCGGGCAGCTTGGCGCAGAAGCGGCTGCGATCCACGCGCGGGTAACGGCTTCGCGCCCGCCCCTCACCATCGGCGAGCGGACGTTGCGATTCGATCAGCCGGTGGCGGCCGGCATCCTCAACGTCACGCCCGACAGTTTCTCGGACGGCGGCAAACTTCAGGACGACCCGGAGGCAGCGGCGGCGGCGGGCGTGGCGATGGCGGCGGCGGGCGCGGCGCTGATCGACGTCGGTGGGGAATCGACCCGCCCCGGCGCGCCGCTGGTGTGGGAGGGCGACGAGGCCAAGCGCGTCGCACCGGTGGTTGAGCGGTTGCTGCGCGCGGGCACGCTGGTTTCGGTCGATACGCGCAAGGGCGCGGTGATGGAGGCGGCGCTGGCGCTTGGCGAGGTGATCGTCAACGACGTGTCGGCACTGCTGTGGGACGAGCGCGCTGCCAGCATCGTTGCGCGCGCGAGCGTGCCGGTGATCCTGATGCACTCGCCCGACCCCAGGCTCGGGCCGCATGGCGGTGACGGTTACGCCAACGTGCTGACCGAGGTGTACGATTGGCTTGAAGCGCGGATCGCGGCGGCGGTGGCGGCGGGGATCGACCGCGCGAAAATCTTGGTCGATCCTGGCATCGGCTTCGGCAAGTCGCTGGCGGACAATCTTGCGCTCATCAACGGGCTGTCGCTGTTCCACGGCCTCGGCGTGCCGATCATGCTGGGGGTGAGCCGCAAACGGCTGATCGGCGCGCTGTCGGGTGAGGCGCCGGTGGCGGAACGGCTCGGCGGCTCGATCGCGCTGGCGGTGAAGGGCGCGGAAGCCGGCGTGCAGGTGCTGCGCGTGCATGACGTGGCGGAAACGGTGCAGGCGTTGCGCGTCTGGCGGGGCCTGCACGACCGGGCGCTGGTGGGGTGACGCGACCCGGCGCGAGCGCTGCGTCAGGCGGCCGGCCCGCCGATCAGTGCAGCGTCACGTCGGCCGAGAAGGCGTCTGACGCCTCGACATAGCCTTGCAACACCGTGCCGACGCCGGCCTTACCCGGCGCATCGACCGTCGCCGGCCCCGAGGCGCTCGTCTCCAGGAAGCGGTCGTCGTCGGTGGCTGCCAGTTCGGCTTCGTTGGCGAAGGTAGCGAGCTTGATCTGGCCGACCGTCTGCAGTTGCGCGGCGCCCGGGCGCTTGACCTGAACCTCACCCGTCTTGGCGATGGTCACATCGATCGCGTCCTGCGGAATGGTGATCGCAGGCTGGACGGTCGCGCCGCTCGCGGTCATCAACGCGCCCCGGTCGGACACCTGTAGCGCGCCGTCGCGGGTGTAGGACGTCTCGCCCTGCGGCGACATCACCTTCAGGAAGCCGTGGCCTTGAATGGCGAGATCATAATGATCGTCGGTCTGGAACATTGTGCGCGGTTGGCTGACCTGGAAACGGCCGGTGATACGGGATCCGAACGACGTCTGTTCGCGCGCGACCGGGCTGGCCGGGGCGGACGGCCCGAATGCCGACATCCATGCCGCGAGCGAGCCGCCGTAAATCAGGCCGGCCGTAATCGGGACATGCTGGGCATGCTCCGTCGCCTGTTCCACCACCATCGTCGGTTCGGCTGCGAAGAACACCATCTGAAACGCTCCGTGTCTGACGGAAGGCATTTTAGCCGGAAAGTGTTAACGCTCTTTCATCAACGGGTTAGGTAGTGTTCCTGATACGACGACCTGCTTGGCCGTTGTGGGTTCGTGATGGGCGGCGCGAGGACGGCAAAGCCGCCGTCGGTCGGGTCGGCTGCGCTGCGTGCATCGGTGCGGGCGTGGCCGCGCCTGCGTCAGGCTGCGTTGTCGATGCCCAACTCGCCCAGCTTGCGATACAACGTGGATCGGCCGATGCCGAGCCGACGCGCGACCTCCGTCATGCGGCCGCGATAATGGCCGATTGCGAGGCGGATCACGTCGGCCTCGATCTCCTCGAGCGCGCGCAAATTGCCGTCGGCGTGGAAAAGGGTGACGCCGCCCGAAGTCGCCATCGGCGCCGGGCCGGGCACGCTGTGGCGCTGTGCGCTGAGCGCGGCGATCTGCGGGAAGTCTGCCGAGGTGAGCGCGGCGCCGTCACACAGCACGGCAGCGCGGAACAACGCGTTCTGGAGCTGGCGGACGTTGCCGGGCCAATCGTATTTGCCGAGCAGCGCCAAAGCCTCGTCGGTGATGCCGAGCGGTCGCAGGCCCGGCTGCTGCGCGATGCGGGCGAGCAGATGGCGCGCCAAGGCGGGAATGTCGCCCTGTCGTTCGCGCAAAGGCGGGATCGTCACCTGCACGACGTTGAGCCGATAATAGAGGTCTTCGCGGAAGCGGCCGGCCTCGACCTCCTCGATCAGCGTCTTGTTGGTGGCGGCGATCACGCGCACGTCGACTTCGCGGGCGTGACGCGCGCCGAGCGGCTGGATATCGCCCGATTGCAGCACGCGCAGCAGCTTGACCTGCGCCTCCAGTGGCATCTCGCCGATCTCGTCGAGGAACAGGGTGCCGCCATCGGCCTCCTGAAAGCGGCCGATCTTGCGTTCGAATGCGCCGGTGAACGCGCCCTTCTCATGCCCGAACAACTCGCTTTCGACGAGATTGGCGGGGATCGCGCCGCAATTTACCGTCACCATCGGCTTCTTGCCGCGCGGGGATGCGGCGTGGACCGCCTCCGCCACGACTTCCTTGCCGACGCCGGACTCGCCCTCCAGCAGCACCGGCACGCGCGCCCGCGCCGCCTTGGCGGCGATGGCGAGCGCGGCACGGAAATCGGGCGCGGAGCCTACGATCTCGTCAAAGGCGAGCAGCGCCGGGATCTTCTCGGTCAGCGGGCGGAGTTCGCCCGCCGCCTTGCCCGCCACCGCCGCATCAAGCGCGCCGAGCAGCCGTTCGGGCGCGAGCGGCTTGACGAGGAAGTCTGTCGCGCCCGCGCGCATCGCGGCAACGGCCTGCGCAACCGAGCCGTTGGCGGTGAGCAGCAGCAGCGGCAGCGCCGGGCGGCGGCGGCGCAGTTCCTCGATCAGCGCGGTCGCGTCCGCATCGGGTGCCCAGTGATCGAGCAGGATCGCGTCGAGCTGCATCCCGTCCTGCGTGCCAAGCGTGGCGATCGCCATCTCGCCATCGTTGGCGAAGATCGCGCGCCAGCCGCGCCGCGCCGCGATCGCCGCGACGAGGCGACGCTGTGCCGGCTCGTCGTCGATCAGCATCAGCAGGCGCTGCCCGTTGCGCGTCATTCACTCACCCCTTGGCCCTGTTCAGCAAGTAACCATAAGGCCGAGGTGTGAAAGCCGCCTTAAAGCGCCCCATCGCGGGACTTGAGGGACAGGCACACACCGGCTAAGCCTGTACCAAGATAAGCATTGGGAGATGCGGGCATGGCCGAAGACGGCGACATCAAGGTCCACGAAGCGACCTATAGCAAGGTGATCGGCCTGCTGAAATACGGCGCGGCGGCGTGTTTCCTGCTCGCTTTCGTGGTCGTGTATTTCGCGCTCGCGCCCGCCAGCAAGTAACGCGCTCATGAAGATCGCCGTCCTTCGGGAAAGCGCTCCGGGCGAGCGCCGCGTCGCCGCGACCGCGGAAACCGTCAGAAAATTCGTTGCGCTGGGTGCCGAGGTCGCGGTCGAATCGGGCGCCGGCCTCGCCGCGTCGATCGCCGATGCCGACTATACCGCCGCCGGCGCGAGCGTGGGCGAGCGCGCGGGCGTGCTGGCTGGTGCCGGCATCGTGCTCGGCGTGCAGGGGCCGGAACCGGCGTCGCTCGGCGGAGTCGCGCCGGGCGCCTGGGTGGTCGCGGCCCTCAACCCATTCGGCGAGCGTGCGCGGGTCGATGGCTATGCCGCCGCCGGGCTCGAAGCGCTGGCGATGGAGTTCATGCCGCGCATCACGCGCGCGCAGTCGATGGATATCCTGTCCTCGCAATCGAACCTGTCGGGCTACAAGGCGGTGTTGGACGCGGCGGCCGAATATGGCCGCGCCTTTCCGATGATGATGACCGCGGCGGGCACGATCTCTGCCGCGCGCGTTTTCGTGATGGGCGTCGGCGTGGCAGGATTGCAGGCGATCGCCACCGCGCGGCGGCTGGGCGCGCAGGTTTCGGCCACCGACGTGCGATCGGCGACGCGGGAACAAATCCTGTCGCTCGGCGCCAAGCCGATCTTCGTGGAGAATGTCGCGGGGATCGAGGGCGAAGGCACCGGCGGTTACGCCGGCGAGATGTCGCCGGAATACCAGAAGGCGCAGGCCGAACTGGTGTCGGCGCACATCGCCAAGCAGGATATCGTCATCACGACGGCACTGATCCCCGGCCGCCCTGCCCCGCGCCTGATCTCGGCCGCACAGGTGGCGAGCATGAAGCCGGGATCGGTGATCGTCGATCTCGCGGTCGAACAGGGCGGCAACGTCGAGGGCGCGGTGGCGGGCGAGGTCATCGAGGTCGGTGGCGTGAAGATCGTCGGCCACCGCAACGTGCCGAGCCGGCTGGCGGCAGACGCGAGCGCGTTGTTCTCGCGCAACCTGTTCAACTTCCTGTCGGCGTTCTGGGACAAGGACAAGGGCGCGCCGGTGCTGGACGAAGAGATCGGCGACGCGGTGCGGCTGACCCGGGGCGGTCAGGTCGTCAACGCGCGTTTGCTGGGCTGAGGAGGCTATCCATGGACTTCATCTCGATCCTGTCGATCTTCGTCATGGCGTGCTTCGTCGGCTATTATGTCGTGTGGTCGGTCACCCCCGCGCTGCACACGCCGTTGATGGCGGTGACCAACGCGATCTCCTCCGTCATCATCGTCGGCGCTCTGATCGCGGCGGCCGCCGCCGGGATCGGTGCGGGCGGAGCGGTTTCCAAGATCCTCGGGCTGGTCGCGGTGGTGCTGGCGAGCGTCAACATCTTCGGCGGCTTCGCGGTTACCGCGCGGATGCTGGCGATGTACAAGAAGAAGGAGCGGCCGGCGGCCGTTCAGAAATAGGCGTCACCCCGGCGGAAGTCGGGCCTTCGTGCGACGCGTGTGCGGCGCGGGCAACCGGGAGATGGCGGCTTCGCGCTGGCATGACGAGGTAGGGGAAGTATGGAACAGCTGACGGTCAATCCCTGGGCGGCACTCGCCTATCTCGTCGCGGGCGTATGCTTCATCCTCGCGCTGCGCGGGCTGTCGTCGCCGGCGACGTCGCAGCGCGGCAATCGCTACGGCATGATCGGCATGACCATCGCGGTGGTGACGACGCTGGTGACTCATGCGCCGAGGCTGGCGGTGCTCGTCCGCGCCAATCCGATCGACGGTTCCATCGGGCAGGCTCTGGTCGTTCCCGATTATGTCACGATCGCCGAAATTCTCGTCGCGATCGGCATCGGTGCGGCGATCGGCCTTGTCACCGCGCGCCGGATCGCGATGACCGACATGCCGCAGCTGGTCGCGGCGTTTCACTCGCTGGTCGGCATGGCGGCGGTGCTGGTGGCGGCCGCGGCGTTCCTCAATCCGCAGGCGTTCGGCATCGCCGATCTGGTGATCCCGATGATCGGCCAGCCGTTCCAGGCGATCCATCAGGTCAGTCGGATCGAGATGGGTCTTGGCATCGCAATCGGCGCGATCACCTTCTCAGGCTCGGTGATCGCGTTCCTCAAGCTGAACGGCAACATGGGTGGCGCGCCAATCCTTTTGCCCGCCCGGCACGTCATCAACCTCACCATCCTCGCCGCGATTCTGGGTCTCGTTGCCTATTTCACGCAGGATCAGAGCGCCTGGGTTTTCTGGACGATCACCGCGCTGTCCTTCGCGATCGGTTTCCTGCTGATCGTACCGA
>Ga0265780_10011835_pt1 | contig 10287 bp, 11 predicted proteins | sample P1T30metagenome_FD_192432 | JGI IMG/M metagenome (GOLD analysis project Ga0265780, IMG submission 192432) | Plant litter microbial communities from East Loma Ridge, Irvine, California - P1 T30 | ecosystem: Environmental > Terrestrial > Plant litter > Unclassified | place: USA: California... | reverse complement strand
AAAGTCTTACTTCAGTCTTCGTGCCCAATCCTCATTTTTTCTCCAGAACTCACAATGTTGTTGGTGCGATGATAGGTGTTCATTAATCCCCGTGAATCATCACCAGAAGACACTATGTTCCTTCTCAGCTCCGTCGCAGGCCAGTATGAAGATTTGGTTGATGTTGCGATTTAGTCCAGAATGAAGCCTGATCCCCTATTCCGAGGTTGCTGTAGACTCCCAGTACATGTGTCGGCTTGCCATATGTGACGTACATGGCATCATCCGGCAAAGCGCGAGCTCGGTCGAAGGCCCGGAAGTTTTGCGAATGGGTTAGTACTCCCTTTAGCTGTGAGTCAATGATGTGCGCACCATGTTGTCGAGATACATGAAATAGATACAAGAGCACAGACTCGATGTACCGTTGTGCCTTATGGCTGCATGCACCTAGGTGCATCGGTGACGCCGGCAGCGTTTCTGGAGATCACTTATTGATTCCCGCTACGTATCTGTTTGTGAGCGAGAAGCAGGACCAATCGTCGGAGCGTGAGCTCAAAGGACAATTCACGCCTCGGCTCAGTCACGGAAGACACGTCCGAGTCGACAAACATGGCTCGCAGGACTGTGATCGGCAGAAAATCGTGACTGAATAGCTATTCATCAGCCCATCAGCGCTTTGCAGCTGCACAGACACAGTCTCGCCCGCGATACTCACCTTCATCCTATCGGCTGTATATCAGCACTATATGAGGATCAGCATCGGCCAAAGCAAAGACGGACTCAAGCGTTCAGCCTGGTGATTCGCTCATAATTCGCTATATCTTCGTGCTCCACTGTTGGAGACGGCGTTCTCATCAGGCGAGCCCGTCATTGCATCGAAAGATATCGAGTACCAGAAGCAACGTGGGGCGACTGCTAGCTATTTGACGAGGCTGAGGTGAGTGTCGAGGTACATGTAGGTATGAGAGACTGGGTGGGTATGAAGTGAAGCTCGACGGTGGAAAGACGATTATGCGTATCAAAACAGTCTGGGTGTCAGTGGCCCTCGTAGCAGGCGATTATGAGTGACCCACCATGTCGAGCACGTCTGTCTCATACACCGCCTCGTTCCCATAGACAATGGACGAGAACACAACTGGCTCACCCTATCCACATAAAAGGTTTTTGCCTCAAGTCGGATAGTAGGATGATGCGACAGAGATGCCGAGCTCGATCGTTGAGAGAGATCGAGGACTGCGGCGACACAGATAATTGTGCGAGGTCATAATATCGGCGCCAGGCCAGCTGCATCGTAGACAGTGTACGTCACGTATTAGGGTATGTATGTTTTAGAACTCAAAAGTTAGCCATGTGTACGGAGCACCGATGAATAACAGGTAAAAATCCCGGCCAAGGATCAGCACACTGTCAAATTTCAACTTAATAATAGGATCAGATGTACTCCACGACTTTATTGTTGAGCAATAGGAATAATCAAAGACTTACCTACTGATCCTTGTTAGCTGGAGAACAAAGTTGCAGTTGACGAGTTCAGCGGGGATCTCGTGCCTCGCATCTGATACGGTTTCTACCTACATCGATGCATTGGTGGTCGACCATTCGAGTTCAGGCTAGTATCTTGCTAGACTCTGGATGCCCTTCCGGAAGCCGATAAATACCCAGCTTGATCGGGATATCCCCCATCCAGCCCAAATCTCCCTGCGCTTCCTCCAGGTGACGAACAACCTTGCCCACCATCTTGGCTATCCACTTGTCATTGATCACCCCAGCTACAAGTGCGTGCTTGACTCCGCTTTTCATCCCCTTTGATATTGCGTGACCGAATTCCTTGATTCCATGCGAGCTTGACTCCGGCTCTGGATCCTTTTCGATCTCGACAATCTTGCTTGCCTTGACTAGCGTGGCGGCAAAGTTGAGCAGTTCCTGCGAGCAGCTAGCCGGTAGCTGTACATGCGCACTTAATCGCATGTTTGTTTCGTCCTTTTCTGCCTGTTCCAGTTCATGAGCAGCTCTCATCTGTTGAGGCTTGCCATCCGCATGCGCTACTTTCTCCTCCAATTCACTCCTCTCTTGATCAGATAATTTGGCTGGAAGAATGTGGTCGTGATGCGGTAGCAGGAAGCTGGGAATCTCAAAGGTCGCGTCGGCTCCTGCCAGTCTCAAGACCTCTTCTTGGACGACTTGCTTCTCCAGTGTCCTGTAGGCGAGCACATCCCCAAAGCGCAGCGACGCAAGAATCTCGTAGGCGGTATTCACCGGGACCGATGCAGCTCCAGTGACATCGTCCAGCTCGACGACAAAGTTGGCGTCCACAAGCCATCGGAGTATGCGTTTTTCGAGCTTGCGTAGTTCTCGGTCGTCCCTGGAATATTCTTTGAGTAGCTTGGTTTTTAGGACATGTGCCGCTTGACGACCCGAGCCACCGGCAGTGATGGACGAGATTTTGACCGGGTGGAAGTATGCGATAGGGTTGAGGAGCAGACGCAACAACATCGGAAGTCGGTGTAGGAAGCTACGGGTACGAGGTGAGGATAAGGTCTGCAATGTAGTGACCTTGATTGATCGTTTCGGAGGGTGTGGGACAGTAGGGGTAGATTGCATCGCAGAGCAAATCGCTGCCCGTCTGTCTTTGTCACTCTCAATGTTGTCCCCTTCCTTGGCTAGAGACTTTCGGCAGGTAGCGATCGCGTTTGTGTCGACAATATACTTTAACAGTCGATCGTATTCGTCGTTGGCATCTTGATCGGCGGGATTCAGTTTCCGTATTGATTTCCATCCTGCCTTTGGAGCGGAATCCTTCATATTCTTCCTCTCGGCGATCGAAGCGAGTCGGTGATATTGTGGTCGACGGGAACGACTTCCGGCTGCGACCAGTAATGGCGTGGACTCGACTACGACTGCTCCTTCATCTTCCGAGTCATTCTCGTCCAGCTCTCCGAACGTCATCTCATCCACCTCTCCTTTGATATTGGCGTAGCAATCACTGATGCGAATACCGCGGAACAAGGAGACCACGACGGTCTCTGTCGATATTGCTACCTCGAGATCCTTTGCCAGTTTGATGCCCACCTCGATACCATGCGCAGTGACAGTCAACGTGGAGAGGGAGATCGTCATGCCGCGTATAACCATCAAGCCATCGACATCGACATCGATTTCGAGCGCGGGTATATCGAATAGAGCTACAGACTCATTCACGAAATGTAGTTGGCGTATGAATCGTCGAAGGCCACGACGGAACCTGCGGGCGAAAAAGTCGAATTGACATAGGCATGTAAAGAAGATTGTTGGGTAGGTGATGAATATAAAAACACCGTATAGTAGCCAGGAGGTCGAGGCGACAGCGTAGGTGAGATTGAGTATAGCGATAAGCAGTACGATGGGTACGGCATTCAGGACTCGATAGCCGTTACTAGCGCCAAGCAAGAGAACGAATGTGAGGATTGGCGCGCCGGATATCAGCCATCTTGTTGGCCAGTACCACTTGGTCGATGCCACGATCGCAGCCAGCCCAAAGGCGAAAGGCATGAGGTCGGCTGGTCCTCGTGACCTCTCGGAATCGAGCATGATGGCTGGTTGTATGACTGACAAGTGTGAAACAAGGAATGAAGAAAGTCAGCAAAGGATACGCCGACGACGTCATGGGTCTTTCTGGTCGCGTCACCGAACTGTATGTCTTTTGGAAGCCCTTTTCTATATATGAATGCGCAACGAACGTGGACAAAGATGGGACAAAAGCGGCGCTTCTTTCACAAGAGGGCACTTCTGAGAAGGACACTTCTGGGGTCTGCGCATGCGGTATGGACGGGTGATCTGCCGGTGACGGGGATCTAGCTGTCCTGTTGGACCTCAGTGTCAGGCGGCAGACAACCCAGCTCCAAAAAATCACCCACGACCGGTACGCTAGGAGGAAGGATAGTACCGTTCCTCCTCGGACTGGGTATCTTCATGCATAGATGAAAATGAAGATACTCTACTCCATCTTGTATTGCATTGTGCTGAACGGATAAACCTGGGAATTACCCGAAGCAGACTTGGAAAAGTTGGCTTCACTCAACGATCCCGTCCTTGACGACCATCCATCCATCCTCGATCCCTCATACAGATGCCGGCTTACGGCCTGGGACCGTTGTATGCAGCTCGGCACCGCAGAGGAGTATGGCTGGTAGGGACAGTCCTAGTCTTGTTGATTGTTGGGCTCTCCCTTGACTATACAGTGAGTTAGCCGTCTCCGTCCACGTACTAAAGTCAGGAAATCGCTGGAGCTGGAACTTCTTTGACAGGTTGGCGTCATCCGAAGACATCAGACGGGGGTACCTGGCTTCCAGAGCAGGTCTTGGACGAGCAGCCAGCTGTCAAGAGTAGAGGCAGGATCTTTATTACCGGGGGAGGAGGAAACATCGGTAAGTTGGATTATCGTTTGCTGCTGATGATCCAGGTAAATCACTCATCCGTCGACTCCTAGCTTCCCAGAACCACATCACTGTACTCGATTTGATCTTTCACCAAGACGAAATCAACGCAATCCGTCGTGACTTTCCAAATGCAGACTCGCTACTCCGAATTGTACAAGGGGATATTCGCGATGACGAGGCTTTGGGGGATGCATTGACGAATGACGTTACGGGGATCATACACTTGGCAGCTGTCTCTCGTGTCGGATGGTGTCTCGAAAATGAACCCGACTGTCACGATGTCAACGTCGGTGGTACCAAGAAGGTCATCGAGACCATGAAACGAAATGGCGTCAAAGCTTGGTTTTTGCAAGCATCCTCTCGTGAAGTCTATGGAAACGCTCTCGAATTCCCGGTACCCGAGACTGCTCTCAATACCCCAGCGAACGCCTACGGTCAGACAAAGAGCGATGCCGAAGCAGTCATTCAATCGCAAGGCATCCGAGCGATCCTACTCCGCCTGTCAAATGTTTATGGAGGTCTTGCAGATCATCGGGAACGCCTCATACCTGCCATCATCACCAGCGCCTTATCACACCGGACTATTCAGATGGTTGGAGGTAATCAGGACTTGGATATGGTTCATATCGATGATGTCGTCCATGGATTCTTGGCGGCTGTGCGACGATTGGAAATGGGAGAAGGAAAGGGAGTCGAAGCATACAACATCGGAACTGGAAAGTCGGCATCGGCGATGGCAATGATCAAGAAAGTTCTTCACCTGTCCAACTCTTCCTCGCCTCTTCAAATCTTACCAGGCGACAACCGATTTCCCGATTACTACATCGGAACGACAAAGAAAGCGGAGGACGAACTTGGATTCAAGGCTGAAGTGGATATCGACGAAGGGATCGTTCGTTTCATATCAGCATTCTATCAGGAGACCATATCGTTTATCGATGGAAAACTGTCATCAACGTGCTCAACGCCTCGGATATATCATACCGACAATCTTGCGTCGCTAGATGGCTGTTCCGGCACCATAGGCGTTGATGGACCCGGCGGAATAGAGTACCTCTCAATGACGGCAAATGCTGGAGACCTTCCGACTTGGGAGTGGCTTGATACGGATGAGATACAGAATTGGAAGTTCCATGTCATATCTAGATCCGACGAGGCCGTGGTCATGACCTTTACGCAACAAACCGAAGATAGGAATGTGACGTTTGCGACGACCGAAAAGGGCCATCTACTTGGATCTCAATCACGCTTCGCCGCCTCGATCATCACTGGTACCAATCACATCTCTCTCAAATTCGAAGACTCGGGAAATCCACTTGTGCCCCGTCACATGGCCGATAAAGTTCAAAGTACTCGATATCGAATCACTCCGTTCTGCTGTCCTGGCAAACCCGCTCCCTGGCCGTTTTTCGAAGAAGATCCTCTCGCTTCTGCCATCAGCGATACTCGTACCGGCACTCATCGTTTCTTCAATGCTTCTCAGACGGTGACCATGTGCACACGCCTTGGTGCCGCAAGATCAGCCGCTCAATCTCGCTTGGAAGTAATACAGCAGCTCGCCCGTCCATATCGACTGGTTGAGGGATCACTTCCGACTGGTCAGCCACACGCATGGCGTCAAAGAGGACTAGATCATTGTACCAATCTTTGCGATCATCCTACTACATGTCTCGACACCGGTGACTGCGCTTGTACCCAGAGCGCATGTGTTGCTCGCGTACGATACCCCTTTACTGCTTTCGCCAACGTTACCGGCTTATCATATCCACCTCCGACGATCAACTGGGACGAAGTGGAAACCAACGACCCGCTTATTCTTATCCGCAAAGTCGCCTCCTCGTCTTGGTTGAATGTCCTCCGACCCCACGCTAGGCGATATTTGCAAAGTTCGCCTTCCTGGCCGGACATTCATCTCACTCGCCTACCGGACGATGTCCAAATGAACCGAGACACTAACTGGGGCGACTTTAATAAACTCCAGAGTACGCCGCATGGCTGTTTCTCGGCCGACTCCGTATTGGAGCGAGGGGTGAAACTGCTTGCGGCTGACTACAAATCAGACAGTCTGGTATTCATGCCCTACTTCGCTGGCACCCAAATGGTATGTCCATAAAGTCAAGTATATCTCAAGCTGATCAACAGATGCCACCGGTGGAGCCATGGATCGATAACGCTCTTCAACATCATCTCCCTGCCGATTTTGACTCGACGCGTCTCATCGTCCCCTTCACCTTCGACTGGGGTGTTTGTAACACTGTCCTGCATGATTTATGGAGAGTCCGGGATTGGAGTAGTGTCAATCAACAAATGGAAAAGATCACGAGTTGGCAGCCGATGGGTGATCTCAATAGTCCCTGTGAGTCTCATTCGCTTGTTTGGGGTTTGTACTGATGACAGGTTATCGAGTTGATCAAGATGTCGTCATTCCAGCGCGAACTTGTCTACAGGACAAGTTGAGAGACACTTATGGCGACCTTCACAACGTCCTTCCATCACGGAAGCGATCCATCCTCGTCGCTTTCAAGGGGTCTTACAATGGTGCCGGCTCAGGATTACGCCGGAAGCTGGTTTGCGACAGGCAGATGCCTTCTAAACCTCGACTATCTGATGCTCATCGTCTTCATCGATACTGGAATGAGTTCAAGCCTGGAAGCGACTATCTGGGTACCATCGGAGATACGGTCTTTTGTCCTGTTCCAGGTGGAACGACAGGGTGGGCGACGAGGACGATAGATGTTGTATACGCGTAAGTTCTATTCTCACTTTTATTTGCCATTTGCTGAGAGATCAGCGGGTGTATTCCGGTACTCTTTGGGGATCAAACCCATCATCCATTCTGGGATATTCTCGATTGGACGAAATTCTCGGTAAACGTGCCCGATAACCAGGTCAACCGACTCGAAGATATCCTTCTAAGTTACACATGGCTCGAGATCCAGCATCTACAGACCAACCTGATGTTGGTTCGGGATGCTTTCTTGTACCCAGCCGAACCCGATATGTCTCCGAACCTCAAGGACCGAGGGCCATTCTTCTTCGCCATGCATAGCACAGCGTTGCTTCGCAAGACGATGTATCCAGGGTAGATCATGATGTGTATTGTTGTATGATGCTGCTCTTCCGTAGCGGCTTGGCCATAGAGCTCAATTGTATGTACTGGTACGTCTCCGACCAGAATTGGACATTCTTATAATATCATGCATCGCAACATACTTGCGACTGGACATTTCAACATTTGACGACTGGGTCGATACAAAACACAACACGACACACAATACTGTACAAGCAATCTCAGCGCCTTTTTCCCGGTCGTATCCTTTCTGACGTTCTTATTGTGATTGCCGGAGTAACTCTGAGCACTTCTCAGCACAGGCTACCACACCGGCTTGCTGATCATCAGCACTACACTCGATATTGACCTACGGGATGACCAGAAAGCGAATCAGGGAAAATTGAAGCATCGCAGATTCGCAGATTATCAATGCCGTAGACCTTGAGCTCTGGGTCCACAACACTATTGTCCTCTCTAGCACCTGTAAAAAGTCAGCTGGGATGCATGATCTGATAACGATCGACCTGCCCATCTTGCATGATGACATAGGGTGGTAGATGGTCTCAGAATCTATCCGTTAGCAACACTGCGAGATAATGATTTGAGAACTTGCTCACATTTGTCAATATGCGCATTCAGGCCTTCATCTGAGAGCTCATCAAAGTTTGCTGGAACGTCTGACTCCAAAAGGAAATCTGCCAAGGGTTTGACCCTCGACATACGTCTGACGAGCTTCATACCCTCTAGTAATGCCTGGGTATCAGTCTATGAAGCATATAGGTCGCTCACCTTCCTGTCATATCCATCTGGGTCACTGAGATATCGATGATCGATCAGTGGGTCATCGAATACACTATCTGATCGACAGGTCACCGTGCCAACGCTGCGAGGCCGCAAGATGACCGAGAAGACGGTGTAGTAATCCCCATCAGGATCTGCCAAATCACCCATACCGTGGCTGAGCGTCAGTCCAGCAGATACACCGACTTACTTCGTATAATGGACCGGTGCTATCGTGTTACTTTTCCACCGGTATATGCTAAATGGAACTTACAAGTGATCAACTCTAAATCAGGAGCATCTGGGCCGCTTGCGTTGACGAAATGACTGGGAACCTCCGACTTCGCGCCGGGGACCTCGTCAGATCTGAGAAATGCTCCGATCTCTGCACCCTGGGGTGTAAGCACCGTAACGAGCAGGACTCACGTTGCTAGAGAGTGGACCGGTGCCGTTCCACAACCATTGTAGGAGACTCGGAATCTGGCAAGTCAGTCTTGCTTTGTCGTCGAAGTCAGACCACTAGACTCACCGCCTTTACTGGGTGCTTAAGGTAATGACTGCTGGTTCCGGGCTGAGTTTTGTATGTGGGACCTGCCATGAGATGATCCTTCAAGTTTCGGCCTACGCCAGCAAGGTCCACTTGATTCTTGACCCCGAGCTTTTCGGTCTCTGCTTTGGGGCCGATGCCGGAAACGAGGAGTAGCTGTGGGGTACCGTAAGAGCCCATACAGACAATAACTTCGCGTTTGGCCTTGGCCTTGTATCGTGGTCCCTGGCGGGATTGAGCCAGTTCAACTGAGTCAATAGACCCTTTCTCGACATGAAGTCGAGTGACGTGAGTGCCTGTCAGGATGGACAAGTTGGGTCGAGCAGTCACAGAAGCTGGGAGGTACGCGGCAGAGGTGGATGATCGGGTACCACCAGAGTCGATAGTCGCTTGGAAACGCGCAATGCCTCGACGGCCCCGGTCCAGATTGTAGTCCAGGTTGGCCGGCAGACCTTCTTTGATCTAGGCATAAGTGTCAAGGACGGCTTAGAAAGATACACTTACGCCAGTCTCCAAGAACGCCTGCGATATAACGTTTGTAGGTGGGTAACTGGTATTCCATACTCCACCTTTGCCTCGCTCCTGTAACAGGTAAGCGTCTCTGTTGTGCAGATCACAGGTATACTCACCGAAAGGTCAACATTATATTCAGGGTTTGGTGTGAAATTCTCGGAGATCTTGAAATATCTCTTCATAGACTGCCACCCCCAGCCGGTGGCCCCTTTGGTTTCCCACTGCGACTCATCAGCATATGACAGATGCGATCAGCGCAGCTCACATCATCATAGTCGGAAGGAGCACAGTGCTGATAGATTTGAGCATCTTGCAGTCAGCATGGGAGTACGACAGCCTCAAGATCAACGTACTAATGGCACTGCAGCCTCCAAGCATCTTGCCCCGAGGCAAGAACATCTCTCGTCCTCCGACATTTGCTTGAGGAGTCGTGTTATATGCCCAATCTGCTGAAGTCTTGTATAGATTAGGCTACAGTGATCAGGACGTTTCAAGCTCCGTCAAAGTGGATCATTCGTACCCAGCCAGCGGGGATCCTACTGTATATCTGCCTAGCATCGGACTCCCCAGCTTCTATCACCAGCACCGTTATCTCGGGATCTTCCGTGAGCTAAGTCGATTAGCATTGTCAGGGACCAAACTGTGCAGTCGACACTCACTCGACTAGCAATCACGCAGCCAGCAGTTCCACCTAGAGATGTAAGCAATATCCCAAGAAAGACCACCGAGCTTACCTCCGCAGATGATATAATCGTACTCCCTCACTTTCTCTTCATTTTCAGGGGTCGCAAATAGTTCGATGTCGGTCGAACCAGCGTAGCTTGACCAAACAGCTCCCATGATGTATGCACAACAAGTATTACGGAGGAAACTCACAAGCATTTAAAGGCTTGCACTTGGTCCAGGTGGGGCAACCGGCAGCAGATCGTACCCGGTCGGTCACCCAAATAAGCGACACGCCGAAGTATCGGCATCCAGTCAGATCTGGACAAAAACAGGGA
>Ga0265780_10011834_pt1 | contig 10288 bp, 6 predicted proteins | sample P1T30metagenome_FD_192432 | JGI IMG/M metagenome (GOLD analysis project Ga0265780, IMG submission 192432) | Plant litter microbial communities from East Loma Ridge, Irvine, California - P1 T30 | ecosystem: Environmental > Terrestrial > Plant litter > Unclassified | place: USA: California... | reverse complement strand
AAAAAAACTGAGGTTCAAAACTTTTGACCTAGTACTGTACCATCACGTGCTAGCTATTACACCGCACCATCGGCCTTTCAATGAACGAAAAAGTGAGGTCCAATCACAACATCAACCAACATGCAAACCAAAAGTGTTCAAATATCAGGTATCAATATACTATAAGCATATCCTAAGTCGCACACGAAAAAAAGGCGCAATAGCGCGCTGAGGAGGCGTCGGATCGTTAAAAGTGTCATACACCCAAAGCCCATCCCAAAAAACACCATCTTCGCCCAATGCATCGCGTGATTTCCAACGATAAAAAAAAGCAAAGTGGTATCGCACAACAACAACAACAACAACAACCCTTTCCATACAGCGTCCCACGTTCCCCTAAACACCAAATGTCCCTCGCTGAACCCCTAAATTCAACCCTCCTTGTAGAACTTCTTGAAAATCAAATGCAAGAACAGATTAACATTTACACGCACAGCGCCCGAGCCCGAGCCGTCTTTACCGTCGCCGAATAGGTTCATGAATTGGTGGTTGTCGAATTGCGCCTGGAGGAGGCCGTCGAGGGGCACTTCGGCGAAAGCGCCGGGGATCATCATGCTTCCTTGCGAGCCCTGAATTTCGAAGATGCCCGTTTGGTTCGAAGAGATGGTGATGTCGAGTCTATCCCACTGACGCTCTGGGTAGCCGTTCCATGAAACCAGGATGCCCTTCTCGGCGAGGTTGCGGGCGGAGTAGCGGAACGAGCCGAAAAGGTAGGAGCGGCCGGATCGCTGGAGTTCGCGCATGTGGTTATATTGGCGGGTGAAGGGGAGGAGGAACTTCTTCTTGCCCTTCTTGCTTTGCAGGGTTACCATGGCTTGCTCGATGTAGTCGTTATAGCTCTTGAGTTGGCCTTCCAGGAAGTGTGCCTTTTCGTCAAGGGCGGCGAGGGTGCCTCGTACGCCATCAAGTTCCTTAGCGCGTTGTATACGACGGCGATGCTTGGTCCGAATGTCGACGGCGATAGCGTTGAGAAGGTCTTGGTAATTGTTGTGGTGTGATATGCGGCCAGCGCGCTGTAGGTGTACCACATTTTCTAGACAGTACTGTTTCAAGGTCGGGTAGTCGAGGTCCAGCACGGAGTTGGAGCCCATGTCGGTTGTGTAGGTGGATGCAGCAGATGAGCGCAACTGGCTGTGTTTTCTTGACCGGTCCTTCTGCTGCGCCGCAAGCTCTTCACGAACGAGAGCATCCCAGCGATCTTCGTCCTCGGGCATGATAGGTTTGGTCAGGATCTCGGTGAGGTTGGCACCAGTCTGAATTCGGATAATGTAAAGCACATAACGCTTCGTCTCCATAAAGAGCGACTTGATCTGCGCATCAGGATCTAAAGTTGTTAGCAGCAGTTCAAGAAATACAGCTGAAAGTTAGCTTACCCTCTTGCTCATGGTACTTGGGGTTGAGAGTCAGGGTGATCTCAGTTGAGCTGACGTGCAACAACTCGTTCTCGTTGTTCTTTGCACTTCCAAGCTCACGAATGACTTCTCGGAGTGGGTCATCTTGCATGGGACATAAGCTGGGCAGATCGTCGATGACAAGATTGTGGATAGCGAAGACATCTGCAAGCTTGATGTAAAGTGTCGGCTTGGTCCGGGCGAAGAGGTCATTGAATTCGTCAATTTCGAACTGAGTCTCAGCGTCGCGGACGTTGATCATGTTCGACCAGATTTCTTGGACACGATCGATAGCTTCCGCGATGTAGCTGTTAAGGGGCTGGAGGTAAAGGTCCTCACCGCCAAAGAGCTTTCCTGCTGCTACTTGGCCAAGAACCTTACCAACTGCACCTAGATTCCGGTTCATGACAGGCGAGAGACCGCGATCTACAACGCCCCAGTGTTGTGGCTGAATGAGGGCGGGCTGGATGTAGGCCTTCCATACCCAGTGACCAACGATGACGAGAAGTTGTTCCTGCGCTTCGTAGGGGAACTGCAGGCGAAGCTCTTCGAACATCTGCTGAGCCAGGAAGCGAACTCCGTAGGGCATGCGATGCAGGATTTCTTCGAACATGGAGAAGTATTGATCGGCAACATCGCGAAGATCCTGGAGATTATGGATGAATGTTCCTCGCGTTTCTGGATCTTTCAGCGCTACGTCTCGAGAGACGTTGGGATCACGACGGCTTCGTTGACCAGTGCGGAGCTCCTCGTTGTTGATCGCTGATCGGTAGATTTGCATGGGGTCGCTCTCCAAGTCAAGATGCTCGTTTTCGATAATGTTCTCGCGAATGACTGGACCCAAAACTTCCTTCAAGAACTTGCGATCGCGCGGTGAGCGAACATAGTTGGCAAAGAGTTTGGCCCAGAAGAAGTTGCCGCGAAGAAATTCCTGCAGAGTTCCACATCCCTCGATTTCCTCTTTCATCGAGCGCGCTAGCACCTTCAACAACAAGTACTCTTCTCTCCGCTTCTGTGCCAGTCCGAAAAGGCTCATTGTCAGCTGCTCGATGCGCTTAGCATCTTTCTCGGCCAGATTTTGTTCACGGATTCTCCTGAAAAGGCGCGCCATGTATTGCGGTTGGGTTTGGAGGACGAAAAAGAGCTCTTGATATTGCTCAAGCTTGCGCCGAGAGTTCTTGTTGAGTGCCTTGAGATCGAACGGATCCTTGGAAGAAATGTCTTTGCTACTCAGTAGAGTGCCCACGTGGCCGCCGAAGTGCTTTTGGTGCTTGACGACCTCGTCTAGTGTAATCTTGTTCTTGACAAGGAGAGCAATCTTGATGTCTAGCTGGTCGATGTATTGCTCGGCAAGCTCGTTCTGTCGGACATGTTGGACAACTGTCTTTCGCAGGCGCTCGAACTCAATCTCCTCATCGAAGTCAATGTCGTTGTCGTTGAGAAGGTGGACAAAGTTCTTGACGGTGGACACTGGAGGGTTCGTTCCGCTGGTCAAGCTCTTGTATGCTTCACCCTGCTGGCGACCTCGGACAAAACTTTGGATCTTGATGACCTTCTCCATGTTCTCCTTGTAGAATTGTTTCTTCTCGGCGTATTGTTGGCGAATCATCATGCCGCGCGCCAGGGACTGGAGCTCCATGATAGCTTCTTCGTGCTCTTCGACTTGCCCGAGCTGTACACCAATTTGCATGCGGAGTTGTACTCCGCGGGCTACACTTTGGAGCTGGATGATTTCAGGTTCCTGGGCATTCAGGTCACAGAGGATTTCGTAGGTACGTTGTCGCTGAACGAACCCACGGCAAGCTGACTGGAGATCCAGAATGGTGGTGCTTTGTGCCTGTAATGCCTTGAGATTAGAGAAGTGCCTCTGGCGTGAAAGGAAACCGCGAATGTACGATTGAAGAGAAAGAATGGCGCTTTGCTGTTCGCTCAGCTGTGCGGCGATATCCGCGACCTCTGAACGTACTTTCCCTCCTCTTGCCACAGCTTGGAAATCCACGACCTTGTACTCTTCAGCAGCCAATGCTTCGTGCAATTGCTGCAAAGAGTGCCTCATGACGTCTCCCCGTACTTTGGACTGAAGATCGCACCAATTGACGTCAGAGCTTACCAGCTTGTCCTGCACATCGGCATTCTTCCTTCTAGCAATGATGCCTCGTGCGGCAGATTGCAGCATAGTAATAACTGATTCTTGGCGACGGAGACCTTCTTGGTCAGTCCGCATCGATTGGCGAATCTGCATGGCACGAGCAACGGCTTGGATCTGCGCAATCTGGGCCTCGTTCTCCTTCAGCTCGGCGCACTCGCGATCGACCTGATGTCTGACGAGAGCACCACGGATCATAGCCTGAATATGGACGACGGCCGGCTCGGTATCGCGCGTCTGGTGGTAGCTGTCACCGACGCGTAATCGCTCCAAAGCTCCCCGAATCGCGGCCTGGAATTGTCTGATGCCGTGCTCGTGTCGCTGGATCTTGGACTTGGTGTATTGGACCTCTGCTCTAGCCTTGCGGCCTCGGAAGAGATTTTGAACCTTCAGGACCTGGAACTCCTTGTCTTGCCAGTACACCTCCTCACCGCGTCTATTTGATCGGACCAGGAACCCGCGAGCTGCACTCTGGAGAGTGATGGCGAATCGTCGCATGTCGAGTCGGTAGTAGGCAATCTGACGCGCCCAGTCGCCACGGATGCGCGACTGAAGGTCTGCGATGAGGTGCTCATTGTCCCAGAGATCTTGCATCATGTTGCCAAGTCTTATGCGGACAAGAGCGCCCCGTACTTGTGCTTGTAGGTCGAGGATGACCTCCTCGTTCTCTGCGAGTTCGCGGTCTATGCGATCTTCCTCTGTCTCAACAGGCTCGGGCTCTGGTTCTACCTGGAAGTTTGCCTGCATTCCAGAGAAGTTGGGCATGCTTACACCAGACTTATCCAGGCCTTTTTGCGTTGCCTCCAACTCGTGATCTTCGAATTGCAGCTTACCGACCAAGTTGCCGATGCGGAAATCGACGATACCTTTGCGGAATAGAAGCCATGACAGTGCGTGAATGCAGTAGATGACTTTGGGTACATTCTTCTTCTCGTACAGGTCGACTAGTTCGAAGCGAAACAGGTCGGGCAGCTCGACTTCAGAGAGGAACTTGAAGAAATGGGCGTAGTTGTTCGAGTGGCGGTACTGCAGCTTGGGGTCTCGGAATATTCGTAGCGGTTGGCCTTTTATCGCCTGTACAATCTCGGCGAGTGTCACGCCATTTCTAAGGGCCTCTTCCAGTTCCACGACCGGCGGCAGGTCACTCTCGATTATGTCTTCCATCCACTCTTTGGCTTCTCCGATATGGCAGAGATACTCGTAGGCTTGCAGAAATTGACGTTGCTGATCCATCCAGTTCCGGTTCGCCCATGTCGAGGCGGTCTTTTTGCCTCGCGCATCGTCGGACCGTTGCAGCCTCCTTCGTCCATGCAGACCCACGACCTCTTGCTCTGGCGACTTGATGGCAAAGTCGCCCTCTTCTCCGGCTGCCGCGAATTTGGACAGTGTGCGCATATGGCCGGTTGACGACTTTTGCAGACTTTGCAGTGCTGGGCCTTCGAGGTGTGTTGACAGTGGGCGGGATGAGTGGTCGCGCGTGGGCGCGCGTATCGAGTCTGCACGTGACATGGCTATTGAGAGCGGCCGTGGTTTGGCGGGAGGCGAGACGGAGCCATCGAAGGGTGTTTGCCGCATGTTTTCCACGCTATGCGATCGCATGTGGTTGTGGGTCGGGATGTGTGCTACAGGCGGGAGTGGCTTCTCGGGCAATGGCGAGCTATGGGGCACCTGCTGGAGAGGGCGCAGCGCCTTTCTCACGCTGGAGAATGCGCTCGCGGGGTCAGTGTCGGCAGAGCCAAAGTAGCTCTCTGACCGGGGATGCGAGAGCGCTGTGGCCTCGCTCATTCCCCGCCGGTGCCCCGGTCGCTCATAGCTGTTAGAGGCGGCGCTGGACTGTGTGCTTGACCGGCTTGGTGGGTGTTGGAGGGAGCCGCCCGAATACGCAGAGGAGCCATTCGAGGCGGTCGATGTCTGGCGGAGTGGGGAGGGCGATGCCGTCTGGTGCCCAAGGCGCGTTCGCGGGGTGTAGGAGGGATGGCTCATGGCAGGAGCAGCGTTCGCGAGTATTACCGTAGTGTCGAATTACGTGACATATGTTGTGCGCCGTGGAAGGATGTTCTGGTGGCTGTCGTCGTGGTCGAGGCCGCAATGTTGGCCAAGTGAGATGCAAGATGCAACGCGCCTGCTTGCAGTAGAGTCGGGATCCAGTAAATTCCCCAAAAATGCGCCTCGGAGCCGCAGGACACAGCCGGCAGCAATGATCGCACTGCGAAGGAGAAATTAATGCGGAATGTAAAGATTGCAATAGCTATGAGAGCCGCAGCGGCGATGATCTGAAAGTGGAAATGTGCGGAGGGTGCACGGCTGTTTACAAAAGCGCTCAAGCTTTGGCCGTTGTTGTGGAAACAGCGCTACGAGAATCAGATGGCCCAACCCACGTCACACACGCCTCGCACCATCCGAGTCGAGGCCCAATCCATCCGACCCTCCTTCAGTCTCATTGTGCACTCCAGTGGTCAAATGCTGCTTCATGTCTCTACGCAGCCCGCTCTCCATGTCTCTCTCAGCGCTACAGATGATGCATCTCGTCTCCTATATGGGACAGTACAGTGCTGCGTGTAGCTTCAGTCATAACAAGGGCAGTCCCTTCTAGCATCCTTACCTATCCCTTCACAAGTGCCGCTGGGTGCTATCTCATCTCATCGGATCGCCGCTACTGCCTCGGAGAATTCGACACGGACTCGACATGACATGTCTGTTGACGGGATGCTGCTTGCACCTGTGGCGTCCGCCAGGTCGTCCAGGGATGTCGAGAAGATGAAATGGCTTCCATCAACTCCTTGACTAGATTGCAGGTCCCTTAGCTCTTCGCGCGGACACGGAATTGACGTAATACATAGCACTCTCCAGCAATTCCATGTTGCAACGCCATCTCTCTGAGGGCTCGCTGCTTAGTCATTTTTAACGCGGAAGAGACGCGCTAGAGGCGGGGTCACATGGCCGCGCACGGATCACGTCGCCCACGACAAATTCCGCCGCGCGAACTTTTCGTCTTCTTTTTCTTCTTGGGAAAACTGGAATTTTCCCCGGCCAAAGTTGCATCACAACTGCGGTCTGTTTCGTTTAGTCAAGCCTCACACGCTCTTCTCTGTTCTTCGAGAAGCAGTATTCTATATCGTCATGCCCATTTCCAACGGAGACGCCATGACCAACACCTCCGTCAACTCCCTGGACTACACCACCGCCCTCGAGGTACTCAAGAATGAGTACCAAGAGCGCGATGGCATTGACGTCAAGACCCTCATCGACTCCAAGAAGAACGGTGGCTTGACGTACAATGACTTCCTCATGCTCCCTGGCTACATCGGTGCGTGAGTCTCATGTAGTGCTTCTCCATAAGCAGGAAGTGAGCTTTACTTAGCGCGCACACTCGTGTTGCGAACCTGTACAAGCAACTCACCTGCCATGCTTGTGAATTCATCAAGCTTCAGCAGTCGCGCAAAAAATGTAGGAGAAGAGTGCGCCTAACAATCATGCAATAGGCTTCCCCGCCATCGATGTCAACCTTGACACTCCCATCACGAAGCGCATCACCCTCAAGACGCCCTTCGTTTCCTCGCCCATGGACACAGTCACCGAACACAATATGGCTATCCACATTGCCTTGCTCGGTGGCCTGGGTGTGATTCACCACAACTGCTCGCAGGAAGACCAGGCCGAGATGGTGCGCAAAGTCAAGCGCTATGAGAACGGTTTCATCCTTGACCCCGTTGTCATTTCGCCTACAACCACCGTCGCAGAGGCCAAGGCGCTCAAGGAGAGGTGGGGTTTCGGTGGTTTCCCGGTCACTGGTAAGCATATCCATTTTCTCCCCTCTCCCATCTCTGTGATGATCAACCTTACTTTATAACTTTCGTTCATCCGCAACGATTCAGTCGTGCTGTGGAGTATGTATTTCGACTGATGCGATCTTTCTGCAATGGCTTGTGCATATACCGAGAAGCAATATGCTAACAGCTCATTCTCAGAGGACGGTAGCCTTCGCTCCAAGCTCGTTGGCATTATCACGCCCCGAGACATTCAGTTCCACGACAAGCTCGATGACCCCGTTACCGCCGTCATGTCCACCGATCTCGTAACCGCGCCCTATGGCATCGACCTTAAGGAGGCCAACGACATCTTGAACAAGTCGAAGAAGGGCAAACTCCCAATTGTGGACGGAGACTTCAACCTGATTGCGCTCCTCTCGCGCTCTGACTTGATGAAGAACTTGAACTTCCCGTTGGCGTCAAAGCTGCCACACTCCAAGCAGCTCATCGCAGCGGCTGCCATTGGTACCCGCCCGGAGGACAAGATCCGCCTGCAGAAGCTCGTAGACGCTGGTCTGGACATTGTCATCCTCGATAGCAGTCAGGGCAACAGCATGTACCAGGTCGAGATGATCAAGTATATCAAGGAAAAGTACCCTCAGCTCGACGTGATTGGCGGAAACGTCGTCACCCGGGACCAAGCTGCCGCTCTCATCGCTGCTGGAGCTGATGGCCTCCGTATCGGCATGGGCAGTGGAAGTGCCTGCATCACCCAAGAGGTCATGGCTGTGGGAAGACCACAGGCTACCTCTGTCTTCAACGTCACGTCATTCGCCAAGCGATTCGGCGTGCCTTGTATCGCCGATGGTGGTATTCAGAACGTCGGTCACATCGTCAAGGGTCTGGCCATGGGTGCGTCCTCAGTCATGATGGGTGGTCTCCTTGCGGGAACTACCGAGTCACCCGGAGAGTACTTCGTCAGCCGCGATGGTCAGCTCGTGAAGGCTTATCGTGGAATGGGCAGCATCGCCGCTATGGAGGACAAGAAGGCGGGTGCTGGCAGCGCTGATGCCAAGGCTAGCAATGCCGGTACTGCACGCTACTTTTCTGAGGGTGACCGTGTCCTCGTTGCACAGGGTGTTTCCGGCTCCGTTCAGGACCGTGGCTCCATCACCAAGTTTGTCCCGTACCTCATGGCCGGTGTCCAGCACTCGCTGCAGGATATTGGTATCAAGAGCTTGACTGAGTTGCACGAGGGTGTTGACAACGGCACAGTCAGGTTCGAGTTGAGGACTGCCAGTGCACAGGCTGAGGGCAACGTGCATGGCCTACACAGCTTCGACAAGAAGCTCTACTCTTAGACGATGGCTTTGGTAAGTCTGTAGCATGCATTGGACCGGCGTTCGTTGGGTGAATTTGATCTTTCACAACCTCAGACATGTGAAGACGACTTGACGGATTACGTTTGGAGAACGGAAATTAGATAGGCACAAAAGCAATGATACCACGATCTCTATGTTGATCTAAGCTGTCGCTCGATTTGGCACCGACTCTTCAACTTGCAACCTCGGCATCTTTCTCCCCGCGTCTATGAACGTCACCAACACGCGATGATGCCCCAAAGCCCGTTCTCGACCTTACCTGCGGCTGATCATGCCAAAGCCGAGCTTAATCAAACCATCCTTGATTGAATCTCGACTTGCGAAGTTCCGTGTTCTTCCATATCCAGTGTTCCACCTGCCGCGTCGACAGCAGGCCATTCTACATACTGCACCTCAAGCCTCAGCATTTGCAAGTCGTAGCTTCGGAAGTCGCGTATCCTTCGGTCTACTGTTGCAGAAGCGCAAAATGTCAACACCAGCGGATCACAAGCCAGCGAAGCAAGCGCCAAAGGTTCCACCTGTACCGCGGCCCAGCGCGAGGTATGTCAATATGAAAACGATCATAGCTGTGCACTCACACATTGTAGTGTTCTCGTCATTTCTCCAACGAACCAAATTTTGCTTCTGCACCGTGTCAAACAAGCCTCGAGCTTTGCAGCCGCACATGTCTTCCCAGGAGGCGCACTCAGTAAAACGCATGATGGCGCGATACCAGACGTGAACGACCCAGGCCGACACCAAGATGGCCCCGCATACCGCGTAGCAGCTATTCGCGAGACATTTGAAGAGAGTGGCATACTCCTAGCCAAAAGCAAGAAGACGGGCAAACTCTTCACCGACATCAGCGACGAACAACGCGAAGAGGGGCGCAGAGCAGTACACGCAGGCAAAACCAAGTTCACCGACCTGCTCGAGAACTGGGGTGCAACACCTGACACCGAATCCCTCATCCCCTTCACGCGCTGGGTCACCCCTCCCAACGTCCCCAAACGCTTCTCCACGCAAATGTACATCTACTTCCTCCCCCTCGGCTCCACATCGCCGACCAAGAAAGCCGCACCGGCAGGCACGCCCCCCGGCTCCGGCCTCGAAGAAGAAGACGAGATCGTGATTCCCAACCCCACGCACGACGGCGGCATCGAACATACCGCCGCGCGCTTCCTGCCGCCGAACAAATGGATCGATCTGGCGCGCCAAAACCGCATCATCTTATTTCCGCCCCAATTCTTCCTGACCCTAACGCTCGCTCCCTTCCTCTCATCGACAGTCACCAGCCCATCCTCGCCCACGCCCTCGCCGCAGCAGCTCCAACAAGAGCGCGAGAAATTACTGGACTTCCTCGCTAAACCTCGGACTTATGACGGTCAGCCGGAAGTTTCGTTCGCGGAAGCGTGCATCTCGCCGATCGTGCTGGGCAAGGGCGAATATGGGGAGAAGAGCCAGGATGGTGTGGGCGGCGTAGATAAATACACGGCTGTGTTGGTGCTGGATAGGCCGGGGAAGGAGGTGGATGCACATGGGCAGGGCAGGAGGGGGATTCGGGAGTGGGTTGTTACGACGAAGTTTAAGGGGGAGGGGCCG
>Ga0265780_10011831_pt1 | contig 10288 bp, 9 predicted proteins | sample P1T30metagenome_FD_192432 | JGI IMG/M metagenome (GOLD analysis project Ga0265780, IMG submission 192432) | Plant litter microbial communities from East Loma Ridge, Irvine, California - P1 T30 | ecosystem: Environmental > Terrestrial > Plant litter > Unclassified | place: USA: California... | reverse complement strand
CGGCGAGATTACTGTAGATTTTCGAGGTACCTAGCCTTTGAACAATGGACGGTCGACTATTTGTGATGATGCGTTAATGATCATGGGTGGCTCGCATGTAACCATTCACGAACTACGCTGGCGTCAAATCACACTCTGTATGCCCAACACGGCGGCATGAGGCAGCCCGCAGCCTCCAATACAATTTTGCCGACTCATATACCGCTTTTACTTGCTTGCCAAGAAGCTGCGGCTTTGGAAGAACTGGAAAATGCAGTAATCAAGTGAAGTGAACAGGAGAGTTCGAAAGACCCATTGGCTTACCGAAAAGATGTACGTCTAGTCTAGGCTAGTCGAACATAAGCTGCTTGGCACGTATTTTCACGTGAGATCTCCTTACCTTCAATCTCATCTTAGCTCTACACGAAAGGGCCGCGTTAAATGTGCCACACGCACGAAAAGTATCTTGCCTTACACGTCTATTTCTGCTTGTCTCCCTCCTTACCACCAACCTTCTCACCACCCCCATCGCCACCAATCTCCTCCTCCCTCCTCTCCGCAACCACCTCCCTAATATCCACACTCCCAACCCCTCTCTCAATCCCCAGCCACATGTCCTCCCCTAAAATCGACACCCCTTCACCTATCTCCCTCGCAATCATCCCGCCCTTCCCTTTCACCATCTGCATAAGCAAATAGTTACTCACACACTTGATTCCCAGCTCCTCACCCCTGCGCACCACCCAGCCATTAATGTACTCAATCTCGGTGATTTTGCCCGCTCGTGCGTCCATAAGCATGCTACTCACGTTGTTCTTCGTGCGGTCCGCGATGGCGACAACTTGCGTTTCCAAGCGTCCTGGATCGAAGCGCGAGGATACGTTGGGAATGTATTGCAGTTCTGGAAGCGAGCGGATGACGAGGCTGATCTCGGCGAGGAGGAGGCGCATCATGCGTGTGAGCGCGTAGTTGTACAGGATCGCGCCGTTGCGGGCGTCAAGGAGTACGGTTAGGGGGTTGATGATGCAGTTTGCGGCCAGCTTCTCGAGCTGCATTTGCAGAAGGTCGGGGGGCGAGAAAGATGTTGCGCCTAGGACAGGGGTGCGGAGCAGGGTGCGCAGCAGGTAGCGTTGGTTGGGCGTCCATGTTGTGCCGGCAGGGGTGGGAGGTGGATATTCGGGGTTCAGGTCGTCGATGGCTGGTTGCTGTGGGCCAGTGAAGGTGTGTGCCATGAACTTTTCAGCGGGGGCGTAGGGGGAGGCAGGGTTGCGGTCGCGTTCGTGGGGGAGGATGCCGAGCGAGATGGTGCCGAAGCCGGCGTGGGTGGCTGTGAAGGGCAAGCCTGATGCGTTGTTTACGCCGTGGGAATTTATGCCGAGCATATAGTGTGGCCGTGTTGCAGGATCAGGGAAGATCTCTTTGGTGACTTCTTCGGCGGTGCCCATGCCGTTCTGCAGGAAGAGGATTACGGAGTCCTTGTCTAGTCTGTGTTTGACTGACGATATGCCCTGTAGAACAAACGGAGCCTTGGAACAGATGATGAGTGACCGGATAGGTCCCGCAGACTCTCCTTCCAGTAACTTCTCGGGTTCTCTCTCAAGCGTAGATTTGCCCTCAGGCGGAACCGGAGCGTCAGATGACAGCCCCACCTCTTTGCCGTGGTAGCGTATTCGTGGCGTGGCGATTTCAGCGTCAAAGCCCTCGCGAAACTCGGCATCACTATCGGTGACCAATGTCAGTCTTTGTGACGACTCGTTCCATTCGTTGTATTTGTCGCGTCTGGAGAAGATGAGCGTTACTGGAGGCGGGTTCGCCAAGCCACGGAGCGAATGCGCAATGAAGCTGCCGACGTTCCCAACGCCCATGATGTGTATGCGCCGGTCGATGGCGGGTTGCGTGCGGTAGAAGTCTGCGGCTGTGGGGTATAGTCGTTCTTCTGGCCTGAAGGGTACATCTGGGGCTTCTCCCTCTTTCGTCCCATCTTCCGCCTGTGCACTCTCTGCAGACCTCCAGCTCGTCATGAAGCCTCTCGTGGAATCATAAGCCGCCCGGCTCGCGCAGTGGCTACCGGAGCTGCATCGTGGTGGTGTGTGGGGTATCCGAGGCCGGAGCCTGAATATGTGCCGTGAGAGCGGGAGGAAAGACAGCTTGAAGGAAGAGAGTGTCACATGCGATTGGCTGGCAGGTAATTCGACGGGACTCAGAGGTGAATTGAAGGTGGTGGTGTTGCAGTGAATGACGCTGTGAGGCGTTCGGAGGTTTGACGGAGCTAACGTTAGGTCGCGGGAGGCGCTCGATCCTCCAACATTTTGTCTCTATCCATGTCGCATTCTTTGACCTCGACGCCCACGCGCCCCTTCACCTCGACACTCCGAAACCCCTAGGGCGACCAGCCAATACTGTCGCAACGGCTCCGCTATCACTATGGACCCCCAGACCGACCTCCCCGACCTCGTCGAGGACCTCGAAGTGAACATCGACGAGCTGTCCGACATCCTCTCACCTCTCCTCACGACCCCGCTCAGCACCACCGCATCTTCACTCCCCCTCCTCGATAAGGCCAAGCTCTACGTCCTCGCCACGTACTCGATCGAATCGCTCCTCTATTCCACCCTCCAGGCCAGCGGCGTCAATGCCAAAGAGCATGCGATATTCAAAGAACTAGGGCGATTGAAGGGCTACTTCGGCAAGATAAAGAGCGTCGAGGAGCGGCCAATGGGGCCCTCAGCACCCAAGTCGAAGCTGGACGTCGGCGCGGCTGCGCGCTTCATCAAGCATGGGCTCGCAGGCAATGCCAAGTACGATCTCGAGCGCGCTGAGCGCCTGGCAAAAGAGAAGGCCAGGGCACACCTGAAGACACAGCAGATGGTCAACAAGAAGTTCGACGACAGCGGCTCCGAGACGCCCAAGGCTGCGACTCCGAAGAAGCGGGGTGCGGATGAGATGCAGGTCGCTGACCCGCAGCCGAACTACAACGATGGCGAGGAAGTTTTGGAGGGCTTGGAGGAGGCAGAGACTGAAGCGCCGGTCAAACAGTCAGCGTCTAAGAGGCAGCGAATGTCTGTTGCGGCACAGCCCATGGACGTCGATTCTACGCCTTCACAGTCACAATCAGAGGAGACGGACGGCAAGAAGAAGAAGAAGAGCGACAAGAAGAAGGACAAGAAGAAAAAGAAGAAGACCAGGTCTGCCGAGGCGGAAAACGCTGAGGCCGAGGATGACGTTGAGCCTGCAGTCGCAGAAGAAATACCAGAAGTTACGCCTGAAGAGCCACAGCCCGAGTCAGAACCCAATACGACCAAGAAGAAGCGCACCAAGAAAGCTTCCAAGTCCGCCGACGTCTCTGAAGCCGAAGCACCAGAACCCACTCAAGACCCCGAGCCACCAGCCTCGCCACCCAAGAAGACAACACACCGCTCCGCACGAAAGACGCGATCGACCGCTGAGACCACCGAGGAGTCGCCAGAAGAAGAGGAAGAGGCACAAGAGACGATTCTGCCAGCACGCACACCCAAGACGCGCAGCGAGACATTCAATGCGCTGCTGGACGGCTCCTTGCCCGAGAAGCAGAAGCGCGGACGTGGTAGGCCACCAAAGGCAAAAAAGTGAATGGATGGGAGAGATCAGGAACTAAGACTGAGGCGTCGAGTACCATTCTGGACATGAAGTCGTGGATGGGCGCAAGCGAGTGACCAACGCTGCAAGGCCTTTACTGCACACTGGCTGATCGATGAGCGATGTCTTCAAGCTTGCAGTCGATGGAGGAACACTTTAAATTGTGGTTCAGCGGGCCACTTCGTGTGAAGGGCAGGATAGGTGCATCTGGCGAGAGAGACAGATGATCGAATGTACGATATATAACTCACTACACCTAAATATGGTCCGTGAGATCTGCACGAAACACTTAATACCCTCTGAGAATAACTGAAATGCCCCGTTAACTCGTCCACATGTGCGTTCTCACTCTTGTAGCGAAACATTTCCATCTTGACCACATATTCGTGCGCTATGGTACGACTGCATTCATCAACTCAAATAGAAATGTAGCTACCAGGCACTATTTTCGAGTGATCAGGAGATCCTAAGGTTTTGAGTACTACGTACAACGACATACTCAATTTTACTATACAGGATTTCAAGCACATCACCGCTTCATTCCATTCTCACTATCCTCGCCTCACTATTTTTTCTATGTCCAAGGTGAGCTAACGAAACAAGCTCCACCACTACATAGGTACCCCATACATACTACCGTTCTCTCATGTGTAACTTAATCACGAAAATGATCGCCACGAAAACACCGCTTCTCGCACGTACCTTACTCAACCCAAGTATAATTCACCCAGACGTCTCTTCCCTCTATACCCTGAGAGAGCCAAAAGAGAACGGAAAGGCATGCCGCTTCAACTAGGACAATTAACATGGTCGTGAAGAAGATCCATCTTTGCAGCCTACACGAGGACAAAACTGGACCTACGACACACAAGGCTGGGGAAGATAGTATCTGACTTCCAAGGAATCAGACCATCATGTCGAAAATTATCGCAAGCCTTGTATTCGACACTCCGATGTACTCCTCGTCATCCACGCAGTGATGTTACACACGCTACTACACACATCCCATCCTGAAGGTACAAACAAGCCTCCCAATATCACCCCTTAATTCACGGGCGTCGCCCCATTTAACCTCGAACTCCCACGCCCCTGATAATTCCCAAAATCACTCAAGCAAACCTGCCCCTGCCCACTATTCACCGCCGTCGGACGCAACGGCGCACTCGCACGATAAAATGCGTCGCCAACATTACACCCCAGCGCATTTTGATTAATCCAGCTCACGACATCGCTCTTCGCAAGGCAATACGCATCTTTAAACCCGACTTGGGCTGACGGCTTAGCAAGCGTGAAGAAGCAGTTATTGTGCGAAGCGAGGCGGAACCAGTCCACGAAGCCGGATGTACTGTGCCCTTGATCGATGAAATTGTTGGACGCGTCGGACGTGCAGATGCGGTCTGGTAGGTTGTTGATTTTCTCGCTGAGCATGGCTGTGCAGTCTTGTTCGCAGGGCTGAGACGGCGGCGGGAAGGGGTCATCGTGCGTAGTCTTGACGAGACATGTGCATCCCTTGAGTGATCCAGTCTGGCACTTTCCGATTGAACTTCCTGCACCCACGGTAGTGCCTTGACAATTTGCGGCCGCGCAGTCACCGGCTGTGGGGCAGAAGCCTGGTGTGTTGGCGTTGGGGAGGCAGGGACAGCCTTTGTGTGTTTGGGCCTGGCATCTTCCGAGTTTGTCGCCAGGGGTGAGGGTTCCTTGACAGTTGGTGGCGAAGCAGTCGGTAAGGAGGCCGCAGAAGCCGGGTGTTTTGGGGCTTGGTGTGCATGTACATCCTGCGAAGGCGTTTTGGCATGTTGCTGCGTTGCTTGATACTTTCCCGTTGCAATTGTTGCTTTCGCAAGACTGTGGGTTGCCGCAAGTGAATCCGGATGTTTTTGTGGATGGGAGACAGGTACAGCCACTGAAGGCTCGCTTGCAGGTCGCTTTGCCGTTCGAAAAGGTACCTCCACAGTTGTTGGACTCGCAGGATTGTGCTTTGACACAGTCGAAACCTGGTGTGTTGACGGATGGTAGGCATGTGCAGCCAGCGAAGTTCCTTTTGCACGTCGCTTTCCCGTTACTTAATGTCCCCGCGCAGCCGTTAGATTTGCAAGACTGTGCGGGCCACAAATGAAACCCGGAGTATTGATTGACGGTAAGCAGTCACAGCCAGCAAATCTCTTTTTGCACGTTGCTTTACCGTTGCTGGAAGTGCCGGCACAGCTATTTGATTCGCAGGATTGCGCGGCGCCACAAGTAAAGCAGGTGTTTTCGTCGATGGGACGCATTCGCAGCCAGCAAATGCGTTGGTGCAGGTAGCTTTGCCGTTAACAAATCTGCCCCTACAGCTGTTCGCCTCACAAGACTGTGGATTGCCGCATTGGAATCCGGGCGTCTTTGCAGAAGGGATGCAAGCACAGCCAGAGAAAGTGCCTTTGCAGGTAGCATTGCCGTTGACAACAGTTGCCTTGCAACCATTCAGCTCGCAGAATGCTGGCTTGGTGCAAGGAATTGGAGTTGGACCGGTACTCGGCGTTGGAGTTGGACGGACGCTCGAGATGGGAGTTGAACGGACACTTGAAATGAGAGTCCGACGGGTGCTTGGAAGAACCGAGGTGACCATCGTTGATGTCGTTGCTTCGTCGTCGTCATCAGCTCCGACGGTCCGTGGAATGAAGCCTGAGTAGGAAAAGAGAGAGACCGGACCAGGAGTTGGTAGGTGTAGTGGGCAGTATCCAAGATTGAACGTCGTCGAGACGAGAGCGGACGCAGAGGTCTGCGTCGGACAGTATTTGGACGCAGTACAGCTGGTGGAGAAGCAAGTTCGCGTTGCTTGAGTGCCATCGACGATATTTGAACGGCAAAACACCTCACAATTTGACACCGTAGCGATGACGCAAGAGGCTGAGGAAGATGACATCTGTGATGTTGACATCCTCTTCGACGCAGAAGACTCATCCTCCTCAGCCTCTTCAGCCTCATCCGCAAGTTCCTCGGCAAAGGAGTTCAACGTGCCTAAAAGACCACCCAAGGCCCCCGCGCTGATGGTGCCTGCCAGGATGCCACTGACTGTCGTTTCAAGTGTTCCGAGAAGGGACGCGGCGCCACTGACGGTCTTACAGAAGAGTAGATACAGACCTGCCACTGCCGTTCCCAGATCAGATCCAAAGTGATTCGTGTCTATGTAATGGTCAGGAGGTTGAGCTAGTCATTTCCATCTCAAACTTACCATCTCTAGAGTGTTTCACTCCAGAAACCGCCGCACTAGCGCTGGCTAAATTGGCGCTGCTGGCAGAGAATGCCGATACGATGCTAGATGGTCCACTTAGCTCTGAAGCAAGTGATTTGGCTGTTGAAATCGCTGCGGACGACGAAAGTGTCACTACTGGAACGATTACTCCACTCGGGTCTAATGTGCCCGTTACCGTAGTCAGTACCGAAAGCCCACGGGAGTCCTTTGTTGTCAATGTCGATGTGATAATGCGTGGCAAAGAAAACTGGGTGGAAGGGAACGGATTTAAGTTGAAAGGTTTTGACGTCGAAGCTGGTAGCGACGCCGTGTTTTGAGGAGCGGGCGGCGCTGTTGGGGCTTTCACAGGAGGGAAGCCGCTTAGGCTGGTCGTTTTTGAGGGCGTCCACGCCACACCACTAGGTCCAACTACAACCAGGGTAGGATTCCCGTCGATACCTGTCGTAGTAACAGAAGTGGTGGTGGTGGTCAGTGTGGTGAATTGGCTCACCGTGATCGCAGTAAAAGATATTATTGCAGCGCTTTGACCATTCGATGCGGTCAGTGTCTGGACGGTACTGGTTGGGAGATTCAGCCGAGGAGTCGCAGCTGGGCTGACCGACGTCGGCGTCGAACCTGGGACGGCTGGGGTGCCAGAAAATGCCGAAGCGATAGTCGATGGTGAGCCAGGTGATGACCCTGGTTGCAGAGTAAGAGTGATGCCACCGGTGGTGATTGCGACTGGGTCGGCATTTGACGTTGGCAGTGTAATCGTGTCTGAGCCGATAATTATTATGCTCGGACCAAGGATTATGGTGCTGCTACCCTGCGTTATAGTCGATGCTGAGGCTCCGAGCGTAAAAGTCGTACCATCTAGTATGATTTCAGTGACAGACGACTCGGGTAGAGGAGCGGAGGGAAGCCCTGTCGACCTGGGGCTGGCCGTCGATTTGAGGGATGTGCCGGGCTGGAGAGTAATGGTGAAACCATCTGTCGATACAACAGTTTGCCCTGTTGCTGACGAAGGGACCACAATAGTCCGTGTACCGATGACGATAGCGCTCGTCCCAAGCACGATGCTCTGGCTATTTCTGGTGACGGTCAAGATCTGGCTTCCACTCGGCAGCGTGTACGTTGTTCCGTCGAAGATGACCTGACCGCCAGAGCTCAAAGATCCGGTCTCAGACAGCACTGTCGTGGATTGAAGCGGTGTGGGGATTCCAGGTTGTGAAAAGGTTGATGACAGATCAGCAGATTGATCTGAGGAAGACCGCGAGTTCGAAGCCGAGTTCAACGAAGAAACATCAGAATTGCCAGGCTGTAAGATAGTTAATGACAGTTCGGAAGTCTGGTCTGTAGGAGGACGAGGTTCCGGGGATGGACTCAAGGAGGAAACGGAGGAACGTCAGGCTGTGGAATAGTGGACGAAAAACCCGAAGACGGGTCGTAGGAAGTGAAGAACTCCGAGTTCGAACTATGCGAACTAGCTGAGCCTTCCATCAAGGTTCCTGACGCACAGATTTACATCGCGATTAGTGATAGTCTCATATCTAGTGTACGAATACATACTGAAATTGCGAAGGAAGGTAACAGTCATCCCCGCACGGTAAGGTCTCAACTGCAGCGAGTATCGGGCAAAGCTTGGATCCATAGCACTTGTATTGCTCGGCAAGAAAGCACTGGCCGTCGCAACTCAACGTCGCTGTCCCTTCGATGATTGGGCAAAGATTTGTGCTTTCATAGCACGTATACTAGAGGAGAATCAGTGATTGCCAACAGCTTAGAAGATCATCGAACCATTCCCTGAGCCGGAGCGCTGCCAGAGTCAGTATAAAGCGGGAGGTGTAACGCACCTGGGTCACATCATAAGGCTGGCCTGCGCATTCCAGAAGTAGATCTGGTTGAGCAAAGAAGGATGTGGCAACTGTCGGTGCATCCCATCTCTCGTTGTAGACAACACTTCGTTCGAAGAACAACCTGGCGCCGCGTCTGAAACTTCCATCTTCCTGTCTGGATGCCTGCGGATCGTACTGGTATAGAGCTCGACCCCGCGCAGTGGTTTCCAGCTGTGGAGCTATTGCGACGTCGTCCTGGTTGATGGCTTGGTAGGTATGAACTTCCGTATAAATACTCGCCGGAAAGATTTCATTCAGTTTTGCCCGGATTCTGTTGATCTTGTCCTCGTACATGATGCCACCGACGTAGTGAACGCTTACATCTCCCAGTTCACCGTCCATGTCTACCGCCGGTTCTTCCTCTTCTTCTGGGGTATAGATATACGCTCTGATGTCCGTTTTGAAATCATCCTTATGGGGCTTCAGACCCTCGTATCTATGCTTCCGGAATCCAAGGAGTCCTTTATCCATGAACACGAGAGTTTTCTTCACAAACAAGTCTTCTCGTTGTGCGTCCGTGTACTTCTCGTCCGGGTCAAAAGATATGGACTCACTAGCTATAGGTCAATGACTGTAGCTAGCGACATAGTTCAGAGTGACTCTGAGCAAGGGATGAAATGGCAAGGCTGGAACTTACTAGAAGTGGGTGAACCAAATTGCTTCGTGGGAGACAGCAACAAGAGACGTGCACCCGCACAACTCCTCCACACCTAGATCGAATGGGGCATCACCGAGCGTAAGAAATTCTGCGGAATTGTGTTTTCCGGTGACAGCATCCTGGTAGACCAATGTGAGTTGTTTACTCTGCGTGAACCGGCCGACCATAAAAGTGTCGGTGCCCTTGTCGGTCTTGGGGGCCTTTGCAAGTAACCCTTTGGAAAGGCGTTGCAGAGTCTGGGCCCAAGAGACTCCCCTGCTGTCCTGATGCACCTGCAAAGTGTCGAGAGATCTGCGTCTGGACACGAGTTCGTCGTCGTCATCATCAGGTAGATGAGCACCACAAATTGCGCGACATAACTTTGGTCCACGAGTGTCATGGCGGACCATGCGAAAAGGCGGCCTGATGATGTAAATGCAGTGGTCTAGCGATGTTCGCACATTTGCTTACCCTGAAGCCTGGAACGAGGCATTGGAGGACCGATGTCGCCATCGTGCAAGACCGGAAGCCTGTAGAGCGTCAACATTTAGGACGGACTATGCATTCAAGAAGCCACCTACTCTTCTCCACCAACACGAAGTGTAGTGGCCAAGCCGACGTGTAGAAGCAAACCCTAGAGGAGTACCATGTATCGCCCCAATACCTGCATGTTGATTGTTGCTGATGTATAGACGTACCAGTCAAGCAATTAGCAAATCACTGAAGAGTAAATTTCGATGGCTAGCCCTTCTTCATGTAGATGTACTTCCTCTCGCACAGTAGCTCTGTCGCCGTCGGACTGCGTGTACTAAAGTAGGTAAGCAACATAGCCGCAGCCTTCTCAGCACACCTTGCGGTGAGCTGCTGAGATCGGCATTGACAACATACTATATGATCTAACCCCATCTCCCGTCTGTAGGGCATCTCCTTCGCTGATGATAGTGTGCTGAC
>Ga0265780_10011830_pt1 | contig 10288 bp, 5 predicted proteins | sample P1T30metagenome_FD_192432 | JGI IMG/M metagenome (GOLD analysis project Ga0265780, IMG submission 192432) | Plant litter microbial communities from East Loma Ridge, Irvine, California - P1 T30 | ecosystem: Environmental > Terrestrial > Plant litter > Unclassified | place: USA: California... | reverse complement strand
GCGTTTGTTCATCGGCGGCGGCCTCGTAGCATACGCGGCTTTCGGTCTCATGGCTTCGGATCAGATCGAGCAATACTTGGGCTGGACGGCGACGGAGGAAGATCGCAAGCGACTGCCGCAGGTGCACATGGTGGATCGGAGGGAGAAGTGAAGGTCGGTTGGAGATTTCCACCAAAGGAAGGATCTTGAGGACAGGGAAGATCGCATCACGTCTCTTGGAGCAAGGCATGATGGAACTGTTGGCCGGCTAGGAATAAGGGTGGCATCGGTATCATTACCGATACCAGACAAAGCCACTTCGACGCGATGTCTCCTTCAGACCACTGCGGAGAGACAGCAGGTCTGGTCAAGCCGAACCGGGCAGGAAGAGATGAACCAAGCTTTTCGGCCACGGCACTGGACCGAGACTCCGATCAGTCCTCCAGTGGGCCAGCCCATCTCAAGGAGCGGTACATTCAAAGCAGCGGTGACATCTCAGAGCTGCCCAGGGTCACTCGAGCACCGTTAATCCTGAGCCACAGGACACCGAGCTTCTGGAGCAGCGAACTCATGAGGAAGCGCAGCGCAACAGCCTTCATTCTCTGCTACAGATCAACAAAGGAGCTCAATGCCGGCCCAGAGATAGTAACGATATCACAAGTGCGACCCAGCCTTGTCATTGAAACACCCATTCGCCGTATCCACACCGTGACCTGTGTTGGCACTTGAAAAGCACAGTATACGCTTGACGATATCCGAATGAGCCTCACAGTACGACTCCCTCTGCGGAACTATTTTATGAGATAAGAAACGGACTCCGTCCGACTTCATCCGCTCACTCTCATTGACTTCCGCGCGCGCAGCTTCTTTGATGAGCTCTTTCGCTTCAGTGTCTTCGGTTGTTTGACTTCGACTCTTTGCTGCCAAGCCTCTGGCCAACGTACAACTAAATCCTTCCGCTGCCTCACACCTTTGTAAAATGCAAGACCGTTCGTCCACCCGGTGATGGTCATCAGTGGGGACTTTGATTCGCTTTTCTGTCCTGTCAGCTCGACTGTCATAGAGACATGATGACGCGTGGACCACGAAGTGAATGCCGAAAGCTTCACGGCGGTCCAAAGGAGTCGGTCGGCATCCTCACCCGAGTCGACAACTGTACTTGAATCAGTGGCTTCATCCCCAGTGCCCTCGACGAAGATCGCGTTCGCTTCACATGGACCCTCAAGCGTAGCGAGGTACAAACTGTTGCCGCAGCGGATGGCTTCAACAACCTCTTCTGCCATCAAGTCCATATACTCCTCTACAGATTCTGGAAGACTGTCATCCTCATTGAGATACCGACCAAGCTGGAGTGACAGCCCGGCGCAATTGGCGAGTAGGCGTAATTTCTTCAGGAGCTGGGCCAATCGTTTCCGCTTGTATGCGTTGAGTCTGAATTCTCCAGGATAACAATTCTCATGTTGGCCACCGTCCCAGTTGAAAGTTTCGATCTTCGTGTGAATGTGCCAAAGGAGTCCCGAGGTAATGACCCCTTTTCTTGAAAACTTGACTGGCCACAGACGACACTTTTTCAGCCAGGTCAGCTCGAAGACCAGAGATGGCGGTCGGAATCTAGCAAAAGAGATGCTTTTCAGGTATTCGGACAAGCCCACGTCCTTCGCAGGCCTTGCTATGTTTTCGTTGTTGTTGAATATCTCCCCGTTCATGAGCCACATAGTCAGGGCGCACATGCCAATGCTGTGAGGCGACTTTGCTAACGCGTCTGAGCGAAGGCGTTTGTCGTATTCGCAGACGTTCGCTGTGATCGGCAGCAAGTCATATCCCCGACCTTCACCCAAGTTTCGCGCTTCTGTGCCTGCGAAGATGCTTGTGGACATGGCTCTTGATTCGGCGAAGTTCATTTCCTGGTAGAGGACGTTGTATTTGGCGAAGGTCTTGAGCAGTGGTTCGCATCGAAGTTTCAACTCGTCGCAGACCTCTTCGGAATTCCGCATGCAGAGAAGAAAGATGGTTGCGTTCTTGCGAAAAGCCGTTGCAGAGACGCAAGCTTCATCCTTGATAGCGCCCAACTCCTTCAACCCATCTTTCTTCACTCCGGGTTCAAGGCGCATAAGAATTCGCAGCTTTAGACCCGCCATATATTCTTCCTGAAACGTCCATGCCCGACTCCACCACAGATCTCTCCGAATGCGCTCGAGCATAACGACCATGCTTTGCTCTAGCACCCTGCCAAAGTTGTGTTTAGGGTCGGACATGAGGAGATCAAGTCGTACCGCTTCATCCTGAGACAACATCAACTCGAGCAACGCAACTGGGAAAAGACTGCGCCTATACACAAGATGCATGGCAAGTATCGCGTCTTTGAGCTTTGCATCATCGCCCTGGATAATGCATTCCTGGTCAATCCAGAAGTGTTTGACTCTAACGTGTTCGGCGTACTTCAAGATGCGATCTAGCACGATTTTGCGGGTTTGGAAGTACTTGACGTGTGCACCTGATCGTCTTATAATCTTCACCCTGTTCGGTTTGGCGTTTTCGGATGGATCGCCTGGCTCATTAGGGTAGGACACCGCCACGAATCGACTGGATCCAGGTTTTGCAAGCTCGAGCAAATTCTTGGAGCGGCCCTTCTGTGAAAGGCACTGGAGGCACTTCATCCAGAGGGTAGAGTCCGCCTCTTGCGTTGCATAATCTTGCCCGATTTGTAGGGTTTTGTCTACCAGCGACAACCCGTCCAACTCGTCAGCTCGGCAGGATGGTATTGGAGATTTCCTCGGCATCTCCAGCAAGGCACGAAGTCGATCTTCGAATTTGGCGGCAAAGGTTGATGTCAGGCACTCTTGACAAGACTAGGAGTCTTCAGAAGCCACAAAGAAGTCTTTCAATCTGTTCCTGACTTCCTGTCATGAACAAGGCCAGTCTTAACTTGCAGTAGGAAATTGAAGTAAGTTCACACGCTTCGCCTCCACCGGCCACTGCAGGTAGCACGGGGCTGAGTGAGAGTCGCGTCGCTAAGCGCGTTTGGCCTGTTCGTGTTGATAGGCTGGACGCACGCGCGGCCGAGTAGTACGTGACGATCAGGCATACACGCATGCAGCAAAGAATCGAATACGGATGTATCTGACCAGTACAAAAATGAGCAAGACACCTGAGAGCCAGTCGTCTCCCAATCTGGCGACACGGGAAAACATCTGAAGGGACTCAAGCTTAGTCCGGCCAGCCGACATCAACGCCTTCTTCGGGACTTGTGTGCAACGCCATCCCCGTCAGCGCTTGGTAGCTTCCGCTTGTTTCGCCATTTCCAGGCCTTTGGCCAACGTAAAATCATCTCAGACTGCGGCACGTCCCAGGTAAAGCCGGAGGCGTAGGTCCAACCAGTCGTGGTTATCAGCGGGAGGTTTGCCTTGCTGCTGGCTCGTGCCACGTTGACCGTCATGGAGACATAATGTTGGAAGGACAACGAAGTGAATATCGAGGCGCCCTCAGCGATGTCGGCATCACTTTTGTTGTCCAAAGCAAAGATTGCGCATCCTTCACGTGGCCCTTTCAACCTAGCAAGATACAGGCCTCTCCCAGCCGACATGGCGTTAAGGATCCCATAAGCCATCTTCTCCATATGATCCAGTTCAGTCCACGGCAGGTCGCCAAAGTCTCTTTCATCCTCGTTGATATACTCATCGAGATATTGGCGAATTAGGAGACATAACTTGTCCCAGCGGCCGAGTCGCTTCAGCTCCCGGCAGAGCCGTCCCAATCCGTTTCGCTGGTACGCCTCATGCTGGTACGCCTCATCATATTCGGAAGGCGGCGACGGAATTGGTTTCCAGCCGGAGGTCTCAATCTTGGTGTGTATGTGCCAAAGATGGCCCGAAGTAACGACACCTTCTTCGGACAGCTTGACTTCAGGTAGACGGGGCAGGCAATCCAATGCCGGTCCAAAACTTCGATAGTCGTCGTTGTCGGCAGGTCGAGAGTTAGGTTTGTATCTGCTATATCTCAAGCCGCCACCAGGTACGTGTCGGTTCTTCTCAAGGGAGATGGTGCTCATATACTCAGAAAGTCCCACACCGGCCTTGGGGATTGTCGTATTGTCTTCGTTGCGGAACATCTCACCATTCAAAATGTACAGGGCCGGTGCGCACAGACCGGCACTATGTGAGTGACTCTTCGCCAATCGATCAGAGTGGAGCCGCACTTGCCAATCGTAAATGTTCGCTACGATCGGCAGGAAGTCGTAGCTCTCACTTATGTTCCTGCGCGCAAGGTCTGCAAGAGCTGAGGGTACAGTTCGTCCGTCGTCCAACGCGGGTCTGTCAGACAATGGCATGTACCTGCGGAAGTTATCGAGCAAAGGGATGCATGCTTTCTGAAGTTCGGCGTCTGTTGTTGTGTCGCGTTGTACACGCTCCAAGAAATGTGTTGCCTGCTGCCGAAACTCAAACGCAGGAACGCAGACTTCGCCCTCGATACCAGTGAGCTTGCAATCGATGCAATACCCTGCTTTCGCCTTGTGCCGGATGAGAAGCTTCATTGCTGAGCCTGCATGGTACTCTTCGTGCAAAGTCCAAGCTCTTGTCCACCATTTGTCTTGTTGCACATGTCTCAGCATATCCACCATGCTCTTTCGCCTTTCATGGCCCAATTCGCTGCAAGAGGACATGAGAACATTCATGAGGTCGACTTCCGAAGACTCCAAGGTCATCTCTAATAATGCGACAGGGAAGTCGCTCAGATTGTATACCATGTCCATAGATTCCATTGCCGCTTGGCGTTCGACTTCGTCATTCTGATCGAAGCATTCCTGGTCGATCCAAAAATAAACGGCAACCAACTGCTTCCGCGTATTTCATGACACGCTGAAGCACAATGTCTCGGGTCTGGTACTTCTTGACAAATCTGCCTTCGGAATCATGGATCTCGTAGTCCAGCGTGTTCTCTCTGAGAGATTCGTGCTCGGACTCGAAGCAATATGAAACCGCAACAAAGTCGTAAGGGCCACCACTCTTTGTCTGGAGGAGAGATTTGTAATGCTCGAGATCAAAATCCTCCGGGGCCTGTCGAGCCTGGTCATGGACATAAGCGGATGCTGGATCCCTGACTGACCGACTAAGCACCTCGCACTGGTTTGGATGGAATGAAAGGCATTTCAACTGGGAGTAGAACCACGTTCTAGACCTCTCATCTTTCATTTTGTAGTCTCTTTCTATCTCCAACAATTTGTCCACGAGCGACTTGCCCTTCAGCTCATCTGGCCAGCAGCTTGGGATCCGTGTTGACATGGCAAGCGAGGTGTGAGGTCAAGCCTCGCGATAGATACGTATTGGAGTGCCGCAAGATGCTGCCGATACGAATGGAGAGTCCGCCGGAAATGTGGTGAGTCTTTTGCGAGATCTAGATCGCTTGAGGCGTCCGCGGTGTCTCAATGAAGCCTGCGATCGGGCCAGGCAGGGACGATTACTCTTGGCTCATGTTAACAGTACGCTGAAGTTTCCAGAAGTCATACCCAAGTGTCTTAGTTTAATCGTGTGCTGAAAAAGTTCATTCTTGACATACGGCAAGAATACAGATCGCCTTCACCGATTGATTGGAATGATTGCTACGGACGCCACCGTGGGCTAAGTCGCTGGTCTGCCCAAGGCTGAGTCTGTTGCTCGGCTGAGCATCATGCACGCTCGTCCACCACAGCACCATGGTGGATCGCGCATGAATGCATGCAGTCCTCCAAGCCCAGACAGACGAAGACAGCAGAGTGCCAGTATTGGTTTCAAAAGGGTGCCCACAAGGATCAGCTCGCCTTCAGCTCTTCCAGACTTGAGCCTCGTCTCAAAGATTAGATGCTGTAGTATATATATCTAGTAGAATGTCATTCAATAGAATCCCTTCAGTTCACATACGGAAATGTCATCCCCCGCGCACCAAAAGATCGACCGCTGCCAAGCCCCGCTGCCTTGCACCTACCACTTCGGGTATTCGTTTACCAACTTTGCGCCTTCCTCATCAACACAATAACATCAAAAAGATAGATACCATGTATCTGAATTGAACAAAAACAGCGCCATGAAGGAGCAAAAGAACGGGCCGAACCAGGAATCGAACCAGGGACCTCGCCCATACTCAGAGAGTCTGTTAAACTCCCGGGTATGAACCCGAAGGGCGAATTATACCACTAAACCATCCGGCCAGTTTTGTGATTGGTCAAATTCCTTGATCGAGCTCTAAAGTAGCTCAAACATTTGCCGCGCAAGCACGAACCTGCTACCCTTGCAGAGAACAAGACGGCACACCGTGATTGGTGAGGAGAATATCATGTATGGAACCAGGAAGACCTGTCAAAATCCACAATCGATTTTGTTCAGAGATCGACAGAATCGAAAGAGAAAGATCGCACGCTAACAGGCTTTGAGGACATTGGCTGTTGGGTGATCAGGAAGCTGAAGCGTACTCCAACACTGGTACATACAAAAGAGTGACAACATCCATACAATAAGACAATCCGACCAACCACCTCTCTCTTCGACTCGTCCTATACCAACAGCACGCAGTCCATCAAAACACCGCCTAGTTTAGGGGAGCCGCAAACGAGGGAGCGTTAATAACGAAAGCCATGATCAGCCCCGAGATGACAGCCGTAGCCGGCAGCGTAGCGAACCAAGCAAAGTAAGACCAAGCAACCATACGCCAGTTGATAGCCTTGTAGTCGCCAGCGCACAGTCCGACACCAACAGTCGCACCAATGATGCACTGAGTCGTGCTGACAGGCAGCGCCAGACGAGTAGCCATGACAACCGTCATCGCAGCGCCAAGCTCCATGCAGAACCCGCGCGAAGGCGAGTGCAGCGTGATGCGGTTGCCCAAGTTTCGCATGAGGTTGTAGCCATACGTCCACAAACCGATGGAGATGGCCGCACCTCCGAATACGAGCACCCAGATCGGCACTTCTGATTTGGAGCCCGTGGTGTTGGTCTGCCAGATCTGGTAGATGACAGACAGGGGACCCATGGCGTTTGCGACGTCGTTTGCACCGTGTGTGAAAGACGCGGTCGCGGCGGTCATGACTTGCAGGAAGGAGTAGAGGTGCTCGACTTTCAGGTCGTGATGCTCGACGATGGCGTGCTTCTTGTCGAGATTTTGGCCGACGAGCAGGCGTTGTAGGAACTTGGGCTCGTTGCTGCCGCCGTGGGACTGCTCTGCGACAATGTCGACCATCACGCCGCGGAAGAAGGTCCACTTGAATGATTGCCAGAGTTGCACGGGCTCGTACCACTTGCGCGCGATGGGGGTTACGGGCTCAGTCGCGGAGATGGCGGGGACGGCGGCCACGATGCTGGCTTGTCTGCCATAGACGATCCCGGTCTTCTCGTCGGTCACTTCAGAATCGCTAGGTGCGCCATCGCGGGAGCTCTCCAGGTCGCTGCGAGTCTCGCCGGACTGGGCGCTTGATGATAGCTCCTCTTTGGTGGCGTGGCCGCGGTAGTAGTCGATGACGAGCTCGTGGCCTGCAGGAATGGGGCCTGCGTTCGGGCGGCGGAGAAGGAACGGACCTTTGAGGATGTCGAGTTGCCTCAGCTTCCAGTCTTCGCGGACGAGCTTCACGTGGAGGTAGGGTAAGATGAAGATGCACGAGAGGAGAGCAACCCCGCCGGCAACGCCGAAGATTGTTCCCACCGTGGGTGCGGTTCCCCAGTCATCCAGGTCGAGTGAAGCGGCACCTTTCCAGACGATGAGCATGGTCAGGATGCCGGAGGTTAGAGCATAGAAGATCGGCACCATGATCATACCCATCTTCAACGGGTTCTTGGACTTCATCACGCCGTACTTGGTGAAGAGGAATAGAATCGCGCCGAAAGCTGCGCTGATGCAGGGCGCGATGGCCCAGGCGGCGAAGACTTGCGAGACACCGCCCCATGACCAGTCGACACCGTTGGCGCCAACTGTTGCGAAGCCAACACCAATAATGCCGCCAATGATACAGTGAGTTGTCGACACAGGGAGTCCAAATCTTGTGGCGATGGTCAGGAAAGTGGATGAGCCGATCAAAGCGCAGAGCATGCCCATCATAAGGACGCTAGGAGCATCCTCAAACGCTTCAACGGAGATGATGTTGCTCTTAATGGTGCCGGAAACACGGGATCTGTGGGTCCATATGAGCTGCGTGTCGTTTCGATTGTACTTTTCGTCGTGTTGAGCTTACCCAGCGAGCACAGCACCAGTGAACTCCATAATCGCACCGATGGTCATGGCCTGAACCAAGGTCAACGACCTAGAAGACACCGAGGTCGCGAAAGCGTTGGCAACATCGTTGGCTCCGATGTTCCAGGCATCAAGGAAAGCGAAGAGCAATCCGATCACGAAGATGTACGTGAACTGCGGAAGGGCGGCCATTGCGTCGAGTCTCGTGTGAGAGATCTGCTCGGTGCAGCTGTATTGAATGGATAGAACTCCTTGAAAGCGCCAGGTACGATGTTGAAAAAACCCGGACGGCAAACGCAGCTCTGCAGGCGTGTCTTATATGGAACCTGCGACACAACACCCGCTGCATATTGTTCAACTAGATCGTCCTGTCAGACCACGTTCCTCAATTCGATAGCCTGGACCACGGTCTTCTCACCAAGCAATCGCCATGGCCCTGGAACGGAAATGCTGCCACACTAAATGGTCGCAAAGAAGGAACGACGCTGGGCAGTCGCTTGCTCCGGTTGCTTCGACGTAGAGGTATCGGGTTGATTTGACCATTTGATCCTTGGCCTCTTGGAACTATAGGCATGGCGACGAGGCTGAGTGCGGTCTGGCTGGTCCGTGATCTAGGCAATGTGTCTACTGAAGTGCCATTCATGACGGCGTCTATATCATGTTAGCAGTCTAAGACGATGAAGCGTCGAGTCGAGATGCTGCAAGTCGCGACAAATGCTATACCGTAAGACGTCAGCAGTACCTATTATGCGCAACAACAAAATACACTTTTTTGGAGACTCCGAAGGTTCTCTGTTGCTGAAGGTCTGGGTTCTCAGGATTTGACAGAGCCGTGAAGCCGTGGGAGCCTCTCGTCCAACCAAATTCCACGTTTTTGCGGCTCCACAAGCTATTCGCCTGACATGTATATTCGATATTCTGCAGAAACATCAATGCCATGGCTGCCCAGTCCAACACACGTCGTAAAATCACAGCCCGTTGTCTTGGATATGTCGCTTCCTTCAGGTCTTTCGCGTACTTGAGTTCACATGTCTCGCAAAAGCGATATTCCAAATACGGCCTTGTATCCGAGATGAGCAGCCAACAGCGAGCCAGCTTTCCAGCACGAGACAAAGAAACGATCCACGTTTCTGCAATGTTTGTCTGCTTGGACGCTGGATTCATACTCAACACAACTTCAGCGGCATTGAGGTACGGAGTCCTGCCCTTCCCATCCCTGCGCGACAGATTTTCTTCTCCACGGCTCTGGATATCACCGTACCAGTATTGCAAAGCATGGGTTTCGCAAACTCCTGCCACAAGGCTGGCTTTAGAATGTTCCGAGAGCTTTGCTGCATCTGAAGCTGGGTCCATCGATGCGGCCTGCAGTACTAGTCGATCCATGAGGCGCTTGTGCCAGATGGTACAGTGAGCAAACTCTGTCGCGTTTCGCTGACAATCTCCACTGGCACTACATGTAAGCTCCTACTGAAGCCCTCAGGGATGTGTGTGTTTGATTGAGTGCTGTTTCCTAAGTCAGTGGCGACTTTCGGACGTGAAGCCGCGTCACTCCAGGCTCATTATCAGCATCATCACACATTCTGGCGAGGCGTCAAGACAAAGAGCGCATACGCCTTGATCTGTGCTGCCAAGGTAATAATCGCCTGGTGGTAATCTGTTTGCAATTTCAGTGGGCTTATGCCGTGTTCAAGCCTGCGTGTCAGCATGCTTACCGAGTGTACGGCTGGCAGCTGCCCAAGAGCCGGCGTTCTGCGCACAGCGTGAAGCCACTTTCCTTAAGGCGACAGGAGGTATGCTGGCGGTCTCCAGGAGGGACTTGTGGTGCCTTTTCACGCCTGTGTCCAAGGCTCTAGATGCTCGGACTGCGACTGATGATCTGGTTACCACCTGTGATTCAGACCATTTTCCGTGATTCACCTCTTCTGAAAAATCCAAGTAGGCATTTGCTGGGTACCTGACGGAATTTGGCCGTATCAAAAAGTGTTGTGTTGTTGTATTTTCATGGGATACGACTCTGTACTTGTCCCGAATCTCGGAATCGGAATCGGCATCCCGGCTTGGCGTTCTTTATCCTTATCCAAAGCTTACCTTACTTACCTACATTGAGCTGTACGACGTG
>Ga0265780_10011829_pt1 | contig 10289 bp, 11 predicted proteins | sample P1T30metagenome_FD_192432 | JGI IMG/M metagenome (GOLD analysis project Ga0265780, IMG submission 192432) | Plant litter microbial communities from East Loma Ridge, Irvine, California - P1 T30 | ecosystem: Environmental > Terrestrial > Plant litter > Unclassified | place: USA: California... | reverse complement strand
TTCAGCATCTCGGTAGACCTTGGGTAAATCAACGATGCTCACCGACTTTAACTTGGCCATCGATTGCCGAGACCGTGATGTCTTCTAACTCGACTGATGATAGGTACAGGCCTGCAGCGCTCAGAGCGCAGATACCGGAAAGTGCCTGATTTGCTTTTATGAGGAGAATAAACGCATCCTGGATGGTCCTACCTCTGCGCTTATCGTCTTCACCTCAGCCAGCCCTAGCTGTGGAGAATGCGATACAGCAATCTCGGACAAAGCAAGGCCGGGCCTGTCGAACACGGTGAAAAGCGAACCTTCGAAGCGGAACACAGACACAATGTTGAGAAGATTCGGATTCGGCTTATCTAGGCCGACAACAGATCTATCTGGGCCGCGTCGGATCATCACAACCCGATAGGCATGCTCAGTGGCGTCTGAAGTGGTGTCCTGAGCCAGGCAGTAGGGCCTCTCTCCTTCCGGATCTACGATGTGTATGCACCGGTAGTATTGTCCAGGATCTCCGTCGATTGGTGTGAATATTTTGTGCTTGACCCGAGCAGGTAGTTTAATCTTTGAAACTTTCGGGAGCTTGGGGTCTGCCGGTCCCTGGTCACTATGAGTTTTTGCCTTTGGCGCTCGGTGTGGAGGAGCGCCATCTTTGCGGCGGATGAAGCTCGTGTTGTCCCAGTCAGTCCCTGTTCGTGGAAAGACGGTCAAGCGTCTGGAATCCATGTCGTCTATTGATGAGTAGACATGTTTCGGGCTGGAGGCTGAATATAAAGCCGATCTGACCGCAAGTCCTTGCCCCTGTACTTCGGACAGACTTAAGGCGCACCTTTCACTCTGATCAGCTTCACCCTTGGCCACACGAGCATGAATCCGGCTGTGAGACAACTGCCTCGTCGAAGGCCTCTTGAGGCCAATGCCGTTGACCATATAGTAAGATGCTACGGAGGCCAGACAATCGCCATAGAGATGGAGCCCCGTCACATGCAGAAGTCTAAACAGTCTGGAGACATGGCCCAGTACATTGACTTTCTCAACCGCAAGAATGGAGAACTAAGGCTAGAGCTTACCTTCTACCGAGAGTGCCATCAACACGCAGAGAAATTCAGAGACAAGATTGGAACAATTTCCCAAGATCTCCTTCACGCATGCATTGTTGGTTTGCTCGACGAAGCGGCTTTCGACGAGATTCGAGACCTCTCGAAAGCGATTGTGGACGCGGTAGATGAGCTTGGTCGCGACCAAGAGGACGCATTTGACGCCTTCATCGCGTCTTACAAAGCACCAAAGAGAAAGGAAAAGACTAACATGTCGACGGACGGGTGGATCTAAGGACAGGTTACTTTCTATCTAAGCTGCTTGGATGCCGCGACACTTGATCGGCATAGATCCCTTTCCTCTCGTGTACCTCTTCCTTTCAGTTGGCTGGAAGTCTAGCTCGCGATACCGAACTTGCTTACGCCTAGTGTGAGCAACGACATCTTGCGCTTGGTGCCGCATCTGCCGGTATGCACATACTGCCTAGGTTATTGATTGTACTGTAGCAATAGCAAATCACAAAGCTTACCACAGATCGCGACTCTTCCCACTCCCGTCTCGAGCACGTCTTTGGTGATTTGCTGCACATCCGGCTCCCCTTTCACCTCAGCAATACGACTGCCTGCCCTTTTGTATGGCATTGCATGTCCCGCCTCGTCGATGATTTCGTAGTCACCGTAGATGTAAACGTCTATGATCTAGGAAGCGTTAGTCTTTGATGAAACCAAATCGTCGCGTCACAACACTTAGATTTTGTCCATGCGGTGCAGGTCGTATGCCCGGGTTCTCGCTGGTGCTGCCACTGCCTATGTATCGGTCGATCTTTCCGCTGCCGTACGGAGCGGGTGCATCCTGGCGCATCGCAGCCGCAGGAAGATCGTCTCTTCTTAGTACGCTGTTCATGATCTCCCACACCAAGTCCAGTTGGTACTTGTTGTCCACATGCCACACGAGAAGCAGATCTCTGATCTTGGTCTTAGACTGCCGGTAGTCAAGTACGAGCTTTTGAACGTAAGCGAGATGGCCAGCAATTCCAATTCCACTAGCGAATAGAACCACGGTACCAAATTCTTGTAGATCAATTCCGTGGCCGTAAGGGCCCTCAACGAAAGCGCTAAACTCCCTTGCTCCGCCAAGGGTCCGTGCCAGGAGTCGATTCGTGAAGCCGGCCCGAGGTTGGATGCGTAGCTGAAAGTCATGGTCCTGCGCTTCCGAGCCTGCTACCATGAAAGGATGGCGCTGGAGAATTGAGAAGAACCCAGGTCTCAGCATCGTAATGTATACATACTGACCGGGCTTGATCTCCCAAGGCCTCGGGAGTCTAACCTTGACTTGAAGACTGTTGTGAATGTTTTCTACTAGGATGCTAGTTCTGGGCTTGCCCATGGAGAAGTTGCGATAAACGAGGAGAGCAAATCGGTGAGTGTAGGTTGCTGCCCACATACACGTCCCCACGATAACCTGGACTCGCCCTAACTTGCTCGCTTTGGGGACATGAAGCCACAGCAATATACATATTGACGTAGAGCCGCCCAAGTGAATCATCCAGAATACTTCGTACGCTCGGTGACGGAAGGCGGGTAGAGATGCAGCACTTATGAGTCCGAGGCATCCGAATATCTGAGTATGTAAGAAAACCGTTTTGAGGCAGTTACTTTACACGCATACCGCTGTTCCACTTATTGTGCCCACATTGCTAGTCCACCCATGTGCAGTAAATTCTCGACCGGCATGGATAGAACCTTCAATCAGAGCGATCAGGCCGATAATACCGTGATACTGATGATAAACTCGTAATGATATGTGCAGAATGTCGGCGGCTATGCTGGTGCCGGGGAGCAGGAGGATCAGATTCGTTGCAAGCATCGAAGCGGAGCGGCTGCTTAGTTCTTCGGCAGCTGTGACGCCCCAACCTAGACAGATGCCGTTGGCACTGACATATAGCAGAGGAAATAGTGAGTCCTTTATCGAAATGCGCCAAGAAGAGAGCGGGAACAGGCTCGTGGTAGAGTACACCAGATACTTGAGAGCAGCATCTGTTGCAAGGGCAGCCAGCCACCGAAGGGCTTGGCGAACGCTTAAACACAAAGCAAGCAAAGTCAGAAGCCCTGCAGCCAGGATGGAGTACCAGATAGAAGGGCTGAAAAGTCGATCCATGTCCGGCTGTGCGAGACGCACCGTCTAAGCCTACTCATATAGCCTGCCAATCTTAGGATGATCCGTGCGCAGTCGCCACATATAAAGAAGAGGTTCGGCGTCTTGCACCTAGCGTCCACTTTGACAAGATTGTTATGGCCTCGAAAAGATTGCAACAAGAGTCCTTCCGAAAGCGGAAAAACAACTTCATCCGTCGCGGGCATGAGATAAGTGAGCGATACAAAGTAGGAGTATGGCTGTGCATTCAGAAGAGCAACGGCCAGCTGTACATCTACAGCTCCAATCCAACACGGTCAGACTGGCCGCCATCTTCCACACAACTCGTAGGTAATCAGGCCTCTAGCCTTACGTGGAAGTCTAATATCGCAGGAATCGATGTATCCAGCACCTATAATAAAGACGAGTCAGGATTTTCTCTCGGAGGGACCACCGCCTAAGAAGCCGCGACTGGCTACAAAAGACGCTTCATTGCCTGGTGAGTTATCTAGACCACCAGTTCCCGAGTATCCTCAAGAGGAGATCTTCTCTGGTAGGCTGCGGAAAGAGACAAAGGTGGAGGAGCGTAGTAGAGGATACGCAAACAGTAGTTAGCTGCCGCTAAGGCTGTGCTTCTCAAGTAGTTTCTACATATTACCTTACTACAACTACGTTAGCACGCGGTTTTGTATATAGAATAATACACTAGAGCACACTGCGGTGCGACTTTGCCAGCTACAGTACCTAGGTATACACTGCTATGAGACGTGACTAGCTTATTTTTTATGCTTTATCTCGATCTATGTAAGGTGCGTAAAGATACTGGGTGCGCAAATCATACCGGCGCCTTATTTTTGATGTTCTACTAAAAGAACCGTACAAAGTATAAGAAGCGCCTTGATGCAGGCCGTCCTCTACACAGACAAGAGAAACGCATCATGGTGGGTCCTTCCCGCAAAGTCGAAAAACCTGGGCCCAGTCGGGATCCAAGAACTCGTAGTCAGAAGCATTCAGAGCTTGCTTCTTATGACGCCAAGTATAGACAGCTAGAAGCGGAGCGAGACGGATTGTTAGAGATAAAGAGACAGGGCCTGTGCACTGATGAAGACGACAAGGCACTAGAAGCCATAGAGAAGAAACTACAGGGATACGAGAAGGTTATGACACAAGCAAACATAAACGCTCCTACAGAAGCTAGCCCAGAAACTAGCACGCCAGCGACTGACAACACCGTTCACCAAGATGTCTTGATGGATGATACAGCACAGCAAGGAGCAACTAGAGAAGATGTGGCAGGAGCGGGCGCGACAGGACAACAGCTTACAGCCCGCACACCGGGCCCTGATACAACACATGGAAGCGCTCTTCAGTCACTTTCGAGAAATAGAAAGGTTAAAGAAGAGCCCCATGAGGAGTCGAGCGTATCCACTAACAGACTCGTGGACGACCTCCACATGGCATGGGATGTCGACATCGACGACAGGCATGTCGAGCCGTCGCTGCAGAATCAAGAGAAAGAAGCTTTTGGCCATATGATGAGGAACTCCCAGACTCGCTACTGCGTTAGGTATGGGTCGGCGGATGCATACAGCGCTCGTTTCGAGTCGACACTCCCAAACGGGTCCAGATACCGGGAAACTAGAGATGTCACACAGCGCAGCAACCGCATCGTGGAGAGAATCGTGCAGCACCATCGAGACAAGAAGCAGGCGCTACCAATGGACATACTTAGCAAGGTAAAGGTGCTGGTAGTTTACTGGGATTCTAAGATGGGCATCGGACACGCCGCCGAGGTGGACGTACTAGCTCCAGACTTCGCACAAAGACGGCCTCACACCCGCTGCTTCGTCTATCTAGACCCTAAGCTTTACGCTTCAAAGTACGATATCGAGAACAAGACTGGCTACAGTCACGAAACTAGATCGACAATAAAGCTTCTCATGGAAGGAAACGACGACTGGCAAAAGTCGACTTCTTTCTACAACATCGCAGTCCGGCTTGAGAATAAGTTCGAGGAAAGATGCATGAACGGGGTTCCAGACAGACCTGAACCACTCCGTGAATTGTTGCATGAGAGGACAGAAGCCTCTCGCCGAAGTAGATCACGGTACGCTACTGCTGAACCAGCAGCAAGCCCGACGCCCGTGAAAACTCGGATGTCACCACGTCTTTCTACGCCTCTACCGGAGATTCGACTCGAGCAGACTCCTACTAGGACAGAATCTGGGAGTGAGCTCATAAAACGTTTCCATGCAGAGTACATACAGCTTTTTGGACTGGCGGAAAATACAACATACGCAGATTTAACCGAACCGCAGAAAATTATTTATCCCGCGCAGTTCACAAGTTGGAAGGCTGCAAATGCGCAGATAGCTTAACCTCCAACAAAGAATGCCCTTCATTTTGTGAGTCATGCAAGATTGTATATGAAGGCGTTTGTATGCAGATATATAGAATGAATTTGATCCACCAAAGCCTTTTTGTAGCAACTCAGTTATGATGCGGAAAGCTCTTTTGTTTCTGGATATACTTCCATCAATCGTCAGCGCATTCTGGCGGCTACCCTGCTATTCTCGATTAGGCGTCCATCGAATCGATCCAATCGTCTCTAAAGGTCGCCCTTCCCAACACGCACATACGTTGCACGGGGGACAGAGTATGTCTTGCTTGAGCGTCAAGCCCTAGTACTTAATTTCGACTATAGATTTGAGCTTCTCATCGTCCTACGAAAGCCTACTGCAGTCGAACTGCACAACATGCGCGGTTCTTGAGGACATGTCTGCCTACTGGACACCGTCTCTAATGTTCGCGCATGTAAACGGTACCGTTGAGATCGTTCCCCAAGTTGGCGGGATGTTAATGTAAATAAACTGGTGCATCAAACAACGACAGCTAACACTGCTATAGCTATTACTTTCTATTCGGGGAGAACATCACAGCTTTTCCGCCGGGGTTCACGATGATAGCCGGCAACGCAAGTGATCGAAATGTCTTTGTCCGCACTCCAGACATTCCGCAGTCCTTGTGGGGCCCAGACGACAAAACACCGACATCTCTAGCGAAGAAAGCCATCGGATTCAACTGTCTGAATTATGGTGGTAATTCCGAGGGTTCACTGACGCGTCACATGCTCCCGAATAAAACCTTCATCGACTCAAATTGCGTGGATGGCCTCCGCCTTAAGCTGATGTTTCCATCATGCTGGGACGGAGTTGCTGTTAGCGCTGATGACGACACGCCTCATATAGCCTATCCAGACCTTGTCATGCAGGGCACATGTCCTGACCACTACAATGCTCGCCTTCCCGCTCTTTTCTACGAAACTATCTGGAACACTGCCGTCTACAGGCTTGTTCCTGGGCACTTCCTGCTTAGTAACGGTGATCGAACAGGTAAGAGAATCCACTTGCAAAGAGCTTTGCCTCACATAAGTCTAGGTTCTAGCTATCATGGGGACTTTCAGAATGGATGGAACGTAGACATACTAAAGCAGGCAATTAGCAGCTGCACGAATTCGTCCGGGATAATCGAAGACTGCTCTGCATTTTCGTTGCAGTCTGCAGCTAAAGCAAGCCAATGCGTCTTGCAACTGCCGGCGATAATTGCTAATAAAAGCTGCCTTGGCCCTCAGTTAGGTCTCTGTGGCAATATTACTTTGTGAACTAGATATAGTAGGCGCTCTTAATATCTTTATAACATAAAAGCTTATTTTAATAAGATTCTGGCAACTAAGTGCGCTTCTGCAGAGGATTATTTTGCTAACAATAATAGACAGAGATCGGTTGTTACGAGTTAAGGTACGCTAGACAGAGTTTGTACTCTGTAGAACTAGAGTTTCAAACATTTAATCTGCTATCTAATATAACTACGGGCAAAAGCAACTAGCAGTGTGACACACACAAACTTCTAGCTAGCCCGAATGCAAAGAACTTACAATTTATTGCGTCTTTCCAATCCTAACCCTCGACACTATGTTTCAACGTATCATCATCCTTCAGCTCTGACATCATGTTTATCTCCCGACGTCTGCGTTCTGCCGATACATATCTTCCTCCTTCACAATACTATTGTCGCACTCAGCCTCATCGCCGGACACTTGTGCCGCCCACTGAGACTTGAGTAAGACATAGTCGTCCATCAGAATCCACACAAAATCTCCTGATTTCTTTCGCAGCTGGCAGACCTGAATCTCGCTCATCAGGCTTTGGCGGTCGTAACTGAAGTCATTGACCGAATAGTACTGCACATCTTCCACCTTGAACTTTGCAGGTCGGTCTGCTGCATTGACAGCTCCCTTTTCCGGTGTTCCGTTAACGGCCTTTTTTCCCAATTTTTCATGACCAGTCTTTAGGCCTTCTTCCTTTGCCGCGGCAGGGGCTGCCAGAGTCTCTTTGTCCTTTTCAGTCCTGTTGAAGTCTCTTTCTACTTCATCGGCCGAAGGGGTTGTGCCATTCGATGCAATTGTGTGTGCCGCTTCATTGGCTGCGACTTGCTCAGCTGGCGTCACCTTTTTGGAGATTGCCTTTGCGTTAGCTCGGTGCAAGTGTTCGTCGTCCAAGTCTCCTTCATCCGCAGACTTCTTCGCTGCATCATGTTCGCCAGCGCTGCTGACCCCTGAATCGATTTTATCCAAATCTACCCTCCCCCCGGGCTCTATCTTCGGCGTTTCCGCATCCGCAGCTGCCTCTTTGGTAACGTGATTGGCCTCGCCATCTTGGCTCGGTATCTGCTTATGCAAGGCACAGCAAGGGCTTGATCGATGGCGCTCGCACAAAAAATGTTCTGTGCATGAAGTAGACCGGTAGAGTGCTGCTCCGAGTTTGAACCTACATCCTTTTTTCCCGGTGCACCTCTCCTGCTGCTTGCCCAGCTGGCCGAGATATGGCCACGCAGGCTCTTTGGGATACTCATCTGCTAACATCTCTATTATATTGTCCTTGAACTCCTCAGACTGAGCGAGATCTCTGATACGGATTTCCTCGTCAAGACGCGGGAACAAGCAGCGCTGGAAGTCTGTAGTCATACTAAGCGTGACGTTCTCGTGCCCATCGGCTGCATACTTCGCTGCGAGGTTGACGAGCTCGCCGCGCACTTTCGAGACGATCGATTCCATGTTCGTGGTCTACAGTGAGAAGAGTAGCGGTGTACCTTCTCTGATGTGCGTGGATCTGAGCGTATTTGTAGACGCAGTCAATGTGCTCACAGACCCTCAGAATCTAGCAGCCTGCATCTTCGTGTTGGCCTCAATAAGAGCATTTCGCACAGACTTGAATGATCTGTTACAGGCATTAGTCCTCTTTGTTAACATATAACAGGAGTGCTGTCCGCCTATCGAGTGTAGCAACGCAGGCACGCCATGAGATCTTTGTATCTTCTCTCACTCGTCGGATTGTCAACTGCGTTGCTCGAGCCACGACAGGGTGACAATAGTATTGAAAGGGGTACTAGCGACATCTGCAAAAAGACAACGACTATTACGGTTACGAAAGTGCTGAGCACAACGGGTGTGACAGACTCAGAACCTGTTTTGTTCCCAACTAGTCCTTCTCTTCGTCTACCATTGCCCTTCTGGCACAACAAAACCAATGCGACCCGAAATTTCTCTGCGCCTACAGATCCCAGCGTGCCTTTCTCCGGCACATGGAGCTGGAAAGAGGGTGCAAGGGCGGTGCTTATGTGTAGAACCTTGCTTGTAATAGCTGTTTCTACGATCTTTATAGCCTTTACGCTCTGAGTAGTAATGTTCGTAGAGTGGCAATCTATGCTGCCGGGTGCGGTTCGCCTAGTAGCATTCTAAGACTAGCGTGACAAGCACTAGATCTATGTGTTCTCTTGTGCTTGTCACGCTAGTGCTGTTTATATTAGCTCTCGATTCTCTTGCTTTATTGTACCTAGTTAAACTTACTCAAATACTTAGCCGGCTCGTTTCCTCTCTTTCTACTCTACACCGCTATCAATAATGCAGGCTAGACTACTTAGTGAGGATAGAAAGAAACAAGAGAATAAGAAGATAATCTTAACGTTGGCGGGGCCTCCTCCGCTAGCTACTATGGAGAGCTATCCTGAAGACGCAGAAGTTGCTCGCAGGCTCCGAGTTCTTGCAGAAGAAAGATCGTAGGAACTGTACTAAACATTAATTACGACGTAGCTAATGTTTAGTAGAAGAGACGGTCGGAGACTTGCTCGTGTTGCTGAGGCTTCTAGCCGCCTCTACGATATCGTAGCCGCTTCACATATCTAGAGGCAGAATAAATGTTAAGTTTTAGGCCGAAGGCGATAACTAGTAACAATCACGAGAGCGACAGCAACGGAGATACTTAGCTTTTATCGCGTGTTAAGAATTTACCTACAATAGCCTCTTGTTGCCTAAAGATTAGATAATAGGTTCTTAACGCTGTAATGTGCTATTTAGATTATCTTCTCTGCCCGGCCTTATAGAGGGCAGTGTAGTGTATGTATTAATCTAAAGCGTAGAGCAACCGTTGACAGGTAGCGGATCTGCTACTCTGGTTCCATGTCTTTTGTACTGCCTGCAATGTGTCCGCCTTTAAGGCCTGAAGAGGCTTGTAGTGTATGTTACTGCTAGACTCCGCTATTACTTGGTTCTCGTATGCTGCTAGCTTCGACAGCAGCTGTCTTTGAACTTCTAAGGTTCCTTCTACTTCGTATATATCACGATAAATACTCCTGTTGTTTTGCTCTATGAATACGCCTTTGTCGTTAAAAACCCTTCCTTGATAATACTCTCTCCGCTTTATTTGGCGGGCATGGCAACCTTGATTAATAAACGTTTGAATCCGCTTCTGAGGTTTCCAGTCTACTGGCATGTCGAATGGATAACGAAAAGCAAGTACTAAGTCTTCGCAGATGTAGTTGGATGCGTTACTTTGGCTAGCCGAGCTTTTCTACTTGTGTAGACTTAAGAGGCAGCAAGCGACTGCAAAGCTATATATACCTATTCAATCAGGCCCTCTCGAAAAGAGCAGTATCATTGACTTGAGCATTGGACACATAAGGTTAGGTTGCTAACCCACCGCATTAAATTCCTTACTTGCCGTGGTCTAAAACTTACCGCAAGACTGGATGATAAAGACACGGGCAACGGACAGCTTAGAAACGATAACCTA
>Ga0265780_10011826_pt1 | contig 10290 bp, 9 predicted proteins | sample P1T30metagenome_FD_192432 | JGI IMG/M metagenome (GOLD analysis project Ga0265780, IMG submission 192432) | Plant litter microbial communities from East Loma Ridge, Irvine, California - P1 T30 | ecosystem: Environmental > Terrestrial > Plant litter > Unclassified | place: USA: California... | reverse complement strand
ACCTTCCCCGCCACCACCAAACCCTTCTCCCACAAACTCTCAACCGCATCAGGGAAATACTCGCACTCAGCGCTCTGACTGAGCACAATCCACGTCTGACTCCCAACATGGCGCGCCAGCAACGTCACAGTGTGTACCGCCGCATTGCAAAATGTATGACCAGTCGTATTCTTGCGCGAAATGCTGACGACCAAGTCTTTGGAAGCGGGATACGTCAGCGCCGCTTCGTCTGTATTTCCTCATCAGCACACATCCATCACAATGAAGTAGAAGGTTACCAATGATCATCTTCTTCAGCGCCTCGACGAACTGGATCTGCTGGAATTTGCTCATGCCGCTGTCGCGCTCGCAGTTGAAGGCGCTGGTGTGCTTGATGGTGAGGTTGGTTACGATTGGGTTTAAGGTGAGTGTAGGGTCGGGGCCGTCGACCTCCTTGAAGAGCCCGGTGTCCATGTGCGCTGAGTCTGAGGGTGTTGGATGTTTGGAGGACTTGTTGACAGAGAGGCTATCGAGGGCTATGCCGAGGGAAGGCATTATAGGAAAAGTCGGCCGTGAAGCTGGAAACTTCGAATGTGGAGATGCAAGAAGGTAAGAAAGCTGGATCGTTGAGATGAGGATATGTCCACGAGAAATTACATACAAAAGTCGTCCTAGTCCCTCGGCACATACATGAAGCGCAGAACAAGTCGGTGACGAAAGAAACCCACTATACCAATCATACCCGCCCTAGCCTGAAGATGTAAACGCATTCCCCTTGGCCTTCTCTGCTTCGCTAGTTTCATAGTCCTTGACTACTTGCTCGCTCCTCTCCTGGCCCAATTGTATGCCCGCGCCCGCAGCGGCTTTGAGTCCTTCTGCCATTGCGATGACGACCTGCTTCATCGCGACCATTGTATCGCCGGCTGCAAATACCCCACGCATGGATGTTTCGTTAAAAATTGGGTTGGTGATCTTGAGGTGTCCGCCCATGGCTGCATCGACGGTTTCGAGACCTAGTTGCTCGATGAGATGTTGAGCGCGATTGACCGTGACGGGCCGGTGTACGATGAAACCGAGTGTGGCTGGTTTGCCGGATTCGAATTCGATGGTGACGCCGTCTGTATGTGATGGCCCGTTGTTGACTAGTCGAACGATCTTCCGCTCGTCGAGCTTTGCGCCGAATGCTTTGGCTACTTTGAGGGCTTTTTGGATCGGCTCGTCTTGTGAAATCGGACCGTTGCTGAAAATTGCAATGCGTCTATCAAAGCTCGTTGCCATTTGGACCATGTGCGCATACATTGGGCTGTCGAAAGACAGGATACCGATCGGTGTATCGCGCTGTTCGAAGCCATCGCATGCTAGGCACTGGTATATATGAGCAGGCCAATTCTCCTTGTAGCCTTGAATGTCAGGCATAACATCCTTCGATCCAGTCGCAAGAATAAGCTTTCGGCCTTCGAATGTCTTGCCATCGCTGTCTTTGACTTGGAAGCCGTCGTACTGCTCTTCGCCAACGAGTTTCTTGGCTGCGTGGGTGATGGTACATTGCTGGAACCAGACAGTCTCGTAGCGCGACTCGATTTGTTCGCGAGCTGTTGCGCGGAAAGTATATGGGTCTTGGTGGTCTCGAGATGCGACAGTGTGCATGTGTTTGATTCCTTCGTTGCGGTACTCACGCGAATCGAACACGAGTGCTGTAGAGCGAGTGCGGGCGAATGTGAGGGCGGCATTCAGACCTGCTGGTCCTGCGCCAATGATGAGCGCATCGACAATTTGAGGTTGGGGAGCCATGATGTTGTTAAAATTAGGCGTTATGCTTAATTGATATGTGGTGTGATAGAACTTGAGTTAACGATATCGCGGGTTCTCAGCGGTACTTATATTGAGGCCTGGAGACTTTATCCACGATCCCCCAAAGATGTAATACATGCCTACTGTGCCGCAAAGATATTGCGGTACAGTCCATCTGGGTGCAAATGTCGCCGTACGGTATACGTAAAACTGCAATGTTGGGAGAGAGCTATCGCGAAAGTCTCCGAAAGTCTCCGCGCTCCAACATATGCTTAGACGCCATCATATCAAGGCCTGAACGCTGTCTTGGATTCTGGGTAAACGTTTACAGGTATTTTCAAGCCGATGAAATATATCTGGAACCCGACCTGTTGTAGAGTTGACCGAGTATCACTCCCTCATCCACATCCAAGTATTGTACATCTGCCAACGAAATGAGGATCATACTATCGAAGCTTTGACAAGATGCACATGCTGAACATCATCAATTTTCAAGATCTTTCGAGCTCGTGTACAGTATAGTGTAATCCAAAAGGGCCAAACCTGGACTGCAGTGGCTCGAAATACGATTCTGTAAGCATTATGGGTCGACCTCTTGGAAGGGATAAGGACATATATAATCATCTTGGCGTCCTGGGATTACTGTACTGTGGCCTTATGGTTCACAATATCTTGGTGAGAAGAGATTAGTCAAAGGCGGCCCCGGTCATGAACGAAGCTGGAGAACGTGACCAGTTGAACCGTGCGCTTTGCTCCCCACTTCCAAGGTTGTCCGTGAGGACGTTGAAGGCTCCAGCGCGTGACCGACGACGCGACATCTACCACACAACATGGTCTTTTTACCGAGCGATGTCTTATTGCTCATCTTTGACTATGTTACAGTGAAGACTGATCTCACAGCGATATGCGAGGTGTCGAAGGGCTACCACGAGCTTGCCCTGCCCCTGCTCTGTCGCGAGGTCTGTCTAACCGTTTGGATACTGCAACTACCTAAATTGAAGCGATTTCTTCAATGGAATTCTGCTGGCACAAACGCCCACCTTCGCCATACGCGCTCTTTAATTATAGAGCGCAGTGCGCCGCCCTCGGAGCCCCGACTAGAGCCCACGCAGCAGCTAGTGCCAGACGATCTGAATGAGGAAGAGCATTATAAATACTATGACGAAGTTGCCAGACTACTCTTCGAGACACTGATGATATTTCCGGAGAATTGTCTTCACACATTCGAGTAAGACAACAATACCTCGATGATCTGTTATGACGCTAATTTATTCATTGAGGTTCATATCGAGGAACTCCATCTCGCTGGCGATGTTACAGGTTCTTAATACGAGACAGAAGTGTCTGAAGAGGATGAAATTTACTTGGGGTAGCGACTGGGATCAGGAGCCTAAAAGCCAACGTCCATGTGGGGAAGCACTACCGCTTTTCGACGGCCTTCTTGCGCTTGATATCCACCTCAAGGCATCGGAGCTAATAAGATCTTCAACAGATATGGAAATGCTCGTTGAGGCGTTCTTTGCATCTAATGCAAATCTAGAACGACTCCATGTCGGAGCTGGTACCAATCTCGAGGATAGCGATCTCGAGGAATTTGATGTCGAATCAATCCCAGACAGTTTCGCAAAAGCCCTATTTGCAGCTGCTAGGGCTAGGCCAATCACGTTCCCAAAGCTCAAGGAATTCTCAATATCGAACATGGAGTTTTCTTCGGAATACACAAGATACTACCACCAGTTTATACCCTTTGAGAAACTGCAGCGCCTGTCTATCTTCTCGGACGGCTATGATTATAGCCTCGTAAACTATCTAGACGATGTATTTCCGGACGACCAGCTCAACCTCACACACCTCAAAATCGATATCCAAACAGATGATGCAGTACCGTTGCTGGGTCCATGTAAACCACTTACGAGTCTGCACATCATCACAAATCTCATCGACTTTGAAAACTTCATGACAGGTCTCAGGAAGCATGGTGAAGCTCTGCGCACGCTCGCGATAGCGCAGTCTATCACACACTATGTCATATCACCGCCCACTGTGACCAGCATTGAAGAGGAAGATTTCAAAGAGCTTTGTCGAATTTGCCACAACCTTAATTTCCTCGGCATTGAAGTGTCTCACGAGCAGGTCCAATCAACACATTGGGATATGGATTGCGAACTTGGTCAGAGGCTCAAGGCTCTAGCGAGTATTCGAGGACTTCGCCTCATTCATTTCCGCGTCAGTCAGATGTCGCCGTACGGTTATTACTATATGGAACCGAGAAAGAAACATGCGCAGACCAGCATCGAGATGGAAGGATTCGCTCGGAGAGTCTTTCAATTCATGGATGCGCATGGTGCATGTATGCATTTGCGATCGATCGTGGTTGGGAGCCACTACTTCGACAACGAGAAGTATTGTGGGGGTCAAAAGTGTTATCCGCAGCATTGTTTTGTCAAGGAATACCTTTCAGATGAGACAGGTGTTCTGAAGGTCGCAGCGAAACAAGTACCCGCCTATAGGATTCGCGATATGGAACCTGACTGCGATCTTTTCGAGTTTGATGCTAAAGCGAATTGGATGGTTCCCTGCCAGGTCGACTTCGATTCTGAATATCGTCAGAAATTTATTAAGCTCTTACTCCGGTCTATCGGGTACATCAGCAGCTATAGACAGCAGCACCTCACAGCGCACAAACTTACGTCTCACATGCTGCAGGGCTCACATCTTCTTCCGCGTGGTTCAACAATCTGATCGTGGAAACGGCACGTGGACCAGCATCTGGCAATGAACAATCAGCTCCCTGAAGCATATAAACCGGCCCGTAACGCGATAAAGTCTACATCTCCAAAGCAACCTCGTTATCATGGCATCCAACAAAACGACCGAACTTCAGAAAGGCTTGTGCAACCTCTTGACAGAATGGAACCAGCGCGCGCATCAGCACAACCTTCCAGAGATTAGGGGCGTTTGGGACTCTCACGGCAAGATCCGTTTCACCGCGCGGGATCTGCCTGACACGCCTGCGGAAAGTGAACAGCCGAAGATGCCCACGACCTTTGCGCTAGAGAACGGCACGGACGTGTCCACAGAGCAGCTCTTGCAGACGGTGTTGCCATTTCCACAAGCTGCTCCTACTCATGCTCCAAAGTCGTCAGATGATCGCAGCAGCACCACGCGTTTTCCGCGAAAGAAGGAAAATCCACTGGACAGGTGGAGGAGCAAGCTCGACGCATTCCTGGCTGTTACGATGAACAAAAACAAGACGAAGGAGAAGCGTGTTCGCGTGTCGACGCAGCTGTACAGCGAGCTTGTGACTGCGATAGAGAAGAGATTGGAACAGCGGCTGGAGGCGTTCAAGGATGAGTTGCGGAGAGAACAGTCAGGATAGATGCGAAGCAGATGAGGACAAATAGGTGCCGTAGCTCTGAAATATTAGATTGTATCATTAAGACCGGAATCGATCCACGTCATCTACTGCGCATCCTTCCTAAACGCCGGCATGCCATTCTTCTTGCCCCACCTCCAGACTTTACTATTCAAATCCGGCACCATGATCAGCCACACAATCGCTGTGATCCAGGCGCCCAGCGTGTCAATCACAACATTATTCCGCTGACTGCTCCCCAGCGACCCAAACCTCAACAACGCAATCAGCCAATTCGTCGTCGTCATGAAATTCCCCGCCTCCAGCCCTTGCACAGCGGCCGTAGCTGCTTGCAATTCAGTCTGCTTGGGGTCTGAGGATTCGAGTTCGCGCGTCACTGGGTGTTTGGATTTTTCTTCGTTTTCGAAGCCGGGGGAGAGAATGGTGCCGGGGAATATGGCATGGATGCTGACGTCGAAGGGGGCGGGCTGGATGTCGGTGCTGGTCTTGGAGCGGCGTGCGGCGTTGTAGATTTGGACTTCGGAGCGTAGACCGTCGGCGAGAGAGCGCAGGGCGGCTTTGCATGGGGCATATGGGGAGTAGCCTGCTAGGCCGACAAACGCGGTGGCGGAAGAGGTGAAGATGAATTGCCGGGTTGGCTCTGGTCCCGAACTCTTTTCTTCTGCAGAGTAGGGTGTTGAGGGGTAGAACCATGCCTGGAGCGTTTTGTGTGCGAGGTATGCGGCGGCAAAGTAATTGAGCTCCATTTGGCGGCGGAGCGTGTCTGTGCTGGTTTCTATGTACAGGCCTGGGATTGATGAACCGGCGACTGTCCATACTATCTCAGGCATGCGGCCGTTGTTCCATGCTGTCGCTTCTTCGAGGATGCGTGCGTTCTCGGCTTCGGAAGTCACGTCTGCGGCGATGTAGGTGAATCGTTGGGTCGAAGGGTTCTTTGCGTAGGCACGTGCGTGTTCGACGGAAGACTCAAGGTTCTTGACTGTCCGGGCGACGAGGATGAGGTTTGCGCCGCGGGCGGAGAGAAGACGGGCGATTTCTTTGCCCATGCCCTGGGAAGCACCTGTAAGAAGGACAGTCTGGTAATCTAATTAGCTTCCATGGCAGTGTAAGTAGCAATGACCTATATACCTTTCCCTCCACCACGAACTTATTGCTCTTCCAAAACGCGAACCCCATGATGTCTGCGCTGAGGATGCCAACGAGTATCAGAAAGGGGATCGTGGCTGCCAGAAGCAACTGAGACATGGGATCGGACCTAAGACCTCAAGCTTGACAAAGGGGCATATGCGAGGCGTACTACTAGTTACGTGAATATAAGCACTGCGCCGCTCAGCTTCATTGAGTTATCAGTCGCGTGGTCGAGTGGAGGTTAAGTTACCCGCGGTGGTTTCCATTTTAGGTTAGACCGGAAGCTAGCCCGACGGCCAAGATTTCGAGAGACGAGAAAAAGTTTAGGGCATGTAGACACCACGACGCCACGACTTGCAACAACCGTGAAAATGGCCAAAAAAAGGAAAGCAGGCAGCGGCGCATATGGTGCACCCAAGGCGCCTAAAGAGGAAGAGTCCAAGCTTGCGATAAATACTTGGGAAGATGTCGCAGACTCCGAAGACGAATTCCTTATCAATCGCGACAAGGTTTTGCTGGACGAAGGACCCGCGGCAAAGAAGTTGAGGAAGTGGCAAGAAGAAGGTGAGAATACCCAAATTGCAGAAAACAAGGTCATGGACTGACTGTAGGACATAGACAAATTTTTGCAACCCTCCGACGAAGAGGTCCTCGACCTCAACGACGACGATGAGGACGACTTTGAAGATGAAGAAGACGCCCAATCCGATGATCTCGATCCCGACCAGCGCCAGGCGAACGAGGACGACGAAGAGGAAGACGAGGCTTGGGGCACGTCGAAGAAGGACTACTACAATGCAGACGCCATAGAGACAGAGCAGGACGCTCTAGACGAAGAGGCAGAAGCGCGTAGGATACAGAAGAAGCAGCTACAAGCGATGACGGAGGCAGATTTCGGCTTCGACGAAGACGAGTGGTTAGGCCAGGATGACGAGAAGGATCCAGAGTCGGGCGCTGTGGTTACGGAAGTGCTACCACAGTTCCAGATCACAGACAGCATGTCGGAAGAAGAGAGACTGAAGATCATGAAGACGAGATACCCCGAGTTCGAATACATCTCAAGAGAATACCTGCGACTACAACCGCTCCACGATGAACTGGCTGCCGCCGCAAACGCCGCGCAACGACTGATTAAGTCGCGAGCGGCGACGACGAAGAGATCGGACGAGGAAATGCGCCCTACGCCAATAGCAGTCACAAAGTACCGCGCGTGTGCCGCTTATCTTGCTTCTATGGCCATGTACTTTGCCGTACTAGGCTCTACAGCTAACGACGATGGCTCTCCTGTCATCGCCCTAGACCCTGTTGAGCTGCACGACCATCCGGTCATGGAGAGTCTTCTCAAGTGCCGGCAGATGTGGTCCAAGATCGAGAGCTTGCCAGCCGCCGATCCATTGGTAGACGTTGCTAACGATGACGATCTGTCAGTAATTGGTGAAGCCAGTCCTCTTGCGGATGAGATTGAAGCTGTGATCAGCTCGCAAACCAACAAGCCAAAGAAGAGCAAAGCGCAGCGCGCTGCGGAGATTGCACAAGCAGAAGCAGAGGCTCGTCGGGCAGCCAAACTTGCGAAAACCGAACAGGAGCTTGCGTCACTCTCGACACTCACTGATAAGGCTGCGCTTAAGAAGGCATCGAGGAAGAAGAAATCGACAGAAGAGAAACTCAACTTGCTCAATGCAGAGGACTCGGACCTCGGCGAGGAGACATCACTCACCGCTCACGAACTTGCTGAGAAAGCGAAAAAGAAGAAGTCTTTACGCTTCTACACTTCGCAGATTACACAGAAAGCCAGCAAGCGCGACGCAGCCGGCAAAGATCAGGGCGGCGACGCCGATATACCTCACCGTGAGCGCCTAAAGGACCGACAAGCCCGTCTCCAAGCCGAAGCCGAGAAGCGCGGGCAGCACAAAGACACCGGCCCAGGCGTCGCTCTCGGCGAAGCAGGCGACGACTCTGGCGACGAAAGCCCTCCTCCGCGAAACGAAGACTACGAGGACGAAGACGGTTACTACGACATGATCGCCGCACGCTCCAACGCCAAAAAGACCACTAAATCCGAGCGCGCAGCCGCCTACGCCGAAGCCGCGAAACAAAACGCCACCGTTATCGAGGAAGAAGTCATTGGCGACGACGGCAGGAGGATGATCAGTTACCAGATTGCAAAGAACAAGGGACTTACGCCGCATCGCAAGAAGAGCGTGCGCAACCCGCGCGTCAAGAAGAAGGAGAAATACAAGGAGAAGCAGAAGAAGTTGAAGAGTATGATGCCCGTGTTTGATAGTGCGAAGAAGCAGGCGGGTGGCGCGAACTACGGAGGTGAACTGACGGGTATCAAGAAGGGCTTGGTTAGGAGTCGGAAGTTGTAGGGGGGTTTACAATGTGGTCGATGGGAGTAGACGAGTGGATACTGTCTGTGCGACCAACTACTATTTCGACTTGGAGATTTTCGAGGAGTGAATCTAGCTGCCAACTATGCTAGAACCGTATCGACTTTTTCGCTTTGGTGCATAACGCCAGTACAATCACCGCGCCTGTTTCTCTTCTCAACTTGTGCGAAATCCATGTATTTCAACGAAGCTTGAGTGGAACGCATCGAGTCCATCCTGATACCCTGGTGCCCAACAATGAACGCCCATAGACTTGCGCTCTCAATATACCAGTCCGATATTCCATACAAGTCTCAGCACGTGCAGTCATATCATTCACCATGTCCAACCCATCTTAACATCCAACACACGCTCATCCCAGCCCCCACATCTCCCAACCATCCACCCCTCCCGCTCACCACTCTACACATTCAACAAACCCCATCTCATCTCAGCTTACACACCTCCTACCCACTGTATTACCCCGACCAATCGCCCCTCGCACGTCGTGCAACCACACCACGCATCCCCAAGCAGCTAGCTCAATACACACGCGCAGCCCTGTCATACGCCAAAGCACGCTACTGCAGCTGGATATAGCAGCGTCCTGCATGAGTTCGCATGCGCAGTGCATACATTTCCTAGAGGGGCATTGTACAATGCCGGTGGTGCTGGTGCTGCTTATCTTGGATGCGCTATCGCTATCGCTGCCGATGGTGACGCTGTGGATAGGCGCGGTGAGTTGAGTGCAAGGGGTACCGTAAATTTGTAACGGCGCCTATGCAGGTGACGGAACGCTGGGGCACGTGGGATATGTGGTGGGTGGTGGTGGTGCTTGGAGAGATTGAGCGCTTGGGGGCAGATCAGCTGCGGAGTTGCAAGTTTCGGGGGTCGGAGAGATCCGATGGGTGGGTATGCTGTGGGCTGGACGCGGGAATGGTACTATCGCGAAAAATGCGGTTGTGCGTCGTTGGTGATGAGGGGTGTTGTCTTGCTGAGGTGCAGTGACTTCAACCTAGTCGCATTGCGCAGGCGAAAGGTACATAGTCCGGCGTGCGCTAGTGCTGGAGGACTTACTTTGGTAGTGTCTGCATGAAGGAATACAACCTCCTTAGTCCAATTGCTCTTGAAGAAGAGGAAGCAAATGTGACATGATGCTTGTAGAGATAGATCCTTGATCGGTGCCGAAGGTCTGGTGCCAATGCGGTTTTAAGAGGAGACGAAAGAGAGCATAAGAGTACTAGACAGCTGGAGAATATGAAGAGGGTAAAGATTGAGGAGCAGAGATATGAAAGTATTTGGTGATACGGTAGCGAAGTCTGTGACTAGAATAGCGGCATTGCTGTACCATTGATTGAGAACGGCACGATGCGTGCACGAATGCTCAACCTGCAGCTGATGTGAGAACAAGAATATCTTTCGAATCCGTTGTCTCTGACGTCCAATTTTCCAGACGAATATGCATCTCAGCCGTATCGCACAGCCTCATGACGGTCAACCACTTACCGTCAACTACCCACTTACCCATAGTCGCACATCAATACATTACATCCTCTCTCAAACAGCCACTCCGCATACCCATTCACTCCCAACCTGCAAGCCTACCCTACCCCCATCCGGTGCACCACCACCCCTCACCTCGAGGTC
>Ga0265780_10011824_pt1 | contig 10291 bp, 7 predicted proteins | sample P1T30metagenome_FD_192432 | JGI IMG/M metagenome (GOLD analysis project Ga0265780, IMG submission 192432) | Plant litter microbial communities from East Loma Ridge, Irvine, California - P1 T30 | ecosystem: Environmental > Terrestrial > Plant litter > Unclassified | place: USA: California... | reverse complement strand
TCCGCTCATTACTGGGATAACGACGTTACCCGTATGAAAATCCTCTTCTCCTACATCAGGGCGAAAGTAACCGGCGAGCCTGCCAAAGCCACCGAAGGCAATGAGGGTCGCCTGGATGTATAGCCTTTGAGCGTTAATAGCGTATAATAATCCCGGAAGCATTTATTTGTTTTCGGGATTTCTTTTTAAGGTAGACGCCTGGCTTCTTGGTCATCATGGAGTTGTCTTTTTGGGGAGATGAAAGCCTTGGCTGAAACGGCGGCAGGTTATTTGAATGGCTTGTCACGATCTGTTCATCTTCCGTGGTTATTAAAAACAGGTTATTTTTTTGCCCTACCTTGCACCCCCATCTTTCCGGTTGAATGGAATTACCTGCAGGAAAAAAAATATATTTCGCTTCCGATTTTCATTTCGGTATTCCCACTCCCGGCGCCAGTCGTGCGCGCGAGCAGCGTCTTTGCCGCTGGCTGGACGAGATCAGCAAGGATGCCGCGCAGCTTTACCTGGTAGGCGATCTATTTGATACCTGGTTTGAATACAAGCATGTCATCCCCAAAGGCTACACCCGTTTTCTCGGCAAGCTCGCCCAGCTCAGCGATGCCGGTCTTCCTATAGAAGCCTTCACCGGCAACCACGACCTCTGGATGCACGGTTATTTTGAGGAAGAATTAAATATTCCCGTTCATCATGAGCCCATACGCCGCACCTTCAACGGGAAGGAATTTTTAATAGCCCATGGCGATGGTCTTGGTCCCGGCGATAAAGGCTATAAGCTTTTGAAAAAAGTATTGCGCAGCCCCGTTTCCCAATGGCTTTACCGCCGCATTCACCCCGATACGGGGGTAGGGTTGGCCGGCTGGTTCAGCAGGCTGGGCCCCAAGCATGAGGAAGGTAAGGAAGAGGTGTTTCAGGGGGCAGATAGGGAATGGCTGGTGCAGTATTGCCTCGAAACCCTGAAGGAGGAGCACATTGATTATTTCATCTTTGGCCACCGCCATCTCGCGCTAGAGTATGCATTGCCGCAGGGCAGCCTGTACGTCAACCTCGGCGATTGGATCCGGTACAACAGTTATGCGGTTTTTGATGGTAATGACCTGAAGCTGCAATTTTATAAAGAAGAGCAACCTACGTAATGAAACGAAGAATAGTAGTGATCCGTCATGCCAAAAGCAGCTGGGCCAATCCCCTGCAAAGCGACTATGACCGTCCGCTCAACGACCGCGGCCTTCATGATGCTCCCATCATGGGCGGGCGCCTCAAAGAGAAGGGCATTATCCCCGATCTGATCGTTGCCAGCAGTGCCAAACGCGCCGCACAGACTGCCCGCCTCATCGCTGCCGCCATCGGTTATGATGTGGCTAAGATCGAATGGCAGGAAAAGCTTTACCACTGCATTGCCAGCATTTTTGTAGAGGTGATTCTTACGCTGGACGACTCGATAAAAACGGTTTTCATCGTTGCCCATAATCCCGGGGTTTCGGAGTTTGCCAATGAAAGCTCCGCCAGGGGCATCCGCATCGATCACTTGCCTACCTGCGGCATGGCCGGCATTGAGCTGGAAGCCGAGCACTGGTACGATTACAACAACGCAGAACGACAGGTTTTTTTATACGATTATCCCAAGAACGAACATGGCTAAGCAGCAGATATCTTCTACAGAAACCCTTCAACAACTTTTTCAGGATCATTTTAAAAGCGCTCCGGATACCTTGGAGCCATTGGCCGTTTCCGGCTCCGACCGCACTTATTACCGCCTTGCCAATTCAAAGCACACAGCCATTGGTACGCTGAATGCGCATGTGGCAGAAAACAACTCTTATTTTTATTTTACCGAGCTGCTGCGCAAGCACAATATTGCCGTGCCGGAAGTATACGCCGTTGCCAAGGACCGCCGTGGCTATCTGCAGCAGGATCTGGGCGGCACCTCTTTATTTGACCTGCTCATGCAGGAAGGCTATACCGATAACGTGCGCCGGTATTACCACAAGAGCCTGGAGCAGCTGGCAAGGCTGCAATGGGTAGCTGGTCGTGAAGCAGATTTCAACCAATGCTTCGCCAACAATAAGTTTGATGAGAAGGCCATCATGGCTGATCTACTGTACTTCAAATATTACTTCGCCGACCTTCAGAAAATCCCGTACGATCGCTCTGCATTGCAGGAGGAAATGGAAGACCTGAGCAAGGAGCTTGGTCGCATCCAGCCACTCGCGCTTATGTTCCGCGACTTCCAGAGCCGTAATATTATGGTGAAGGATGATCAGGTATGGTTCATCGATTACCAGGGCAGCATGCAGGGGCCGGCGCAGTATGACATTGCCTCGCTGCTGTGGCAGGCAAAAGCCCAGCTGCCGGCCGCCTGGCGCGAAGATCTGCTGAATGGCTACATCACCAGCATGCACAACCTGCCGGTGCCCCGTATCGATGAGATTCATTTTCGGAAAGGCTATGCGCAGGTGATATTGCTGCGTCTGGTGCAGGTATTGGGCGCGTATGGTTTCCGGGGTTTGCTGGAGCGCAAGCCGCACTTTATATCAAGCATTGCGCCTGCGTTGAAGAACCTGGAAGTGTACCTGAGCGATCATCCGCACCTGCCGGCCTATCCGGAGTTCCGCAAATTGCTGGAAAGCCTGAGCACGCCGGAAATGCAAAATCGCTTCACCCAGCTGGTAGCGCCTGAAGACGCTCAGCTGGTGGTAACAATTTCCAGCTTTTCTTATAAAAAAGGCATCCCGAAAGATGCTTCAGGAAATGGCGGTGGCTATGTGTTTGATTGCCGCGGCATCCTTAACCCCGGTCGCTATGATGCCTATAAGCACCTGAGCGGACAAGATACGTCGGTGATGCAATTCCTGGAAAGAGAAACGAAGATGCCCCAGTTCCTCGAAGGCGTTTACGGGCTGGTATCGTTGAATGTGGAAGACTACCTGGCGCGTGGCTTTGAGCAGCTCACCGTATCGTTCGGGTGCACCGGCGGACAGCACCGTTCGGTGTATGCGGCAGAGCATCTGGCGGCTTATTTAAAGAGCCGTTACGGGGTTAAAGTGACCCTGCAGCATCTTAATCAGGATAACTGGGTAAGGACTCCGGTTAAATAATAGCATCCGTATAAAATTACTTTTGCATTTTAAATTATAAAGGTTACTTTTGCCCTCCCAAATTTCAGAGTAATGCCAAAGTTAAAGACGCACTCCCGTGCAAAGAAGACTTTTAAAGTAACTGGTACAGGTAAAATCAAGCGTTTCCAGGCTTTTAAGAGTCACCTGTTGACCAAGAAATCTACCAGCCGCAAGCGTCACCTGCGTCAGAATGCCTATGTGCATTCTGCGAACATGGGTCTCGTGAAGCGTATGCTTGCAATGGGCTAAATGATTGGTGAGAACGCCAGTCGTAGTGAATTAAAATAACAAATTAACGAAATAACAAAGTAAGATATGCCACGTTCGGTAAATGCCGTTGCATCGCGCGCGAGAAGGAAGAAAATTTTAAAGCAGGCCAAGGGTTTCTACGGCAAGCGTAAAAATGTATATACCGTTGCCAAAAACGTACTCGAAAAGGGTCTTGGTTACAAATATGTTGGCCGCAAGCTGAAGAAGCGCGATTACCGCAGTCTCTGGATCGTGCGTATCAATGCAGCAGTTCGTGAGGAAGGCCTGAGCTATTCTGTATTCATGAACAAGCTTGCTACAAAGGGTATCGACCTGAACCGTAAGGTTTTGGCTGATCTCGCCATGAATGAGCCGGAAGCGTTCAAGTCGCTTGTGTCTTCTGTAAAGTAAGTTCTTTCAGGAAGGTTAATCCGCTAAAATAGTTTGCCGGTGTACTGTAAAGTGCACCGGCTTTTTTGCGTTGAGCTATTTTTTTCTTACGGGGATTGCTTGGCTGCTTCCTTCATTTTATATTCTGTATTACTTTGCTAATGCTGGTTCTTGAGGAAGGGTTATTAATGAAGGCTTAGAATAGTCTGAAGCATTGAATTTATACGCCAGTATGAATCCGCTACAGTGACGTCCTTGCGAGGCACAAAGCAATCTCCTTACATGATACGCCAGCCTAATCCTTTGGGTTTTTATGCAGATTGTTTCGACCTCACCATGACCTGTAATCGTAAGGATGTGCATTAAAAAAGAGCATGCCCTACAGCATGCTCTTCTCTTTATTAAATCCTGAAAAGGCTTTACCTGATCAGGGTAACATCACCCTTAAAGTTCTCGGTATGACCATCGGGATAGGCTACGCGGATAATGTACTTGTAAACATCTGCGTCCTGCTTTTGGCCATTGTAGATGCCATCCCAGCCGGTATTGTCGTTGCCACTAAATACTTCCTGGCCCCAGCGGTTGAATACGCGGAACTCCACTACTTTCTGGAAAGTAAGATTGGCAATTCTGAAGTAATCATTGCGGCCATCACCATTGGGGGTAAAACCGGAAGGAACCGCCACGGGAATATCGCGACGCACCGTAACATCTATCGCTGCGTTCGCACGGCACTGGTTGGTATCAGTCACATAAACGGTATAGGTAGTAGTGATGGGCGGGGTAGCGATTGGGTTCGGAATATTGGCATTGTTCAGGCCTGTAACCGGTTCCCAGGTATAATATTTGCCACCGGGTGATAACACATAAAGCGGTACTGACTGCGCATAGATAATGGTGGTATCGCGGCCTGCATTGATGCTAACTATTGGCAGTGGATTTACTTTAATAAGCGTAGAAACCGTATCCGAGCATCCATACTGATCAAAAACAACCCCATAGTAGCGGGTAGAAACGGTTGGCGAGGCATTTGGATTAGGGCAGTTGGTGCAGCTCAGTCCTGTGGAGGGGAACCAGTTGTAATCAACCCCACCCCCTATCTGCAAAGGCACATAGTCACCCAGGCAGATTGCAGTATCCCTGCTCAGCAGTTCAGGATGGCGGATGGGAACGATGACCTCCAGCTTGGAACGGCGGTAGCAGGCATTGGTATCCATGATCTGCACGGTATAGCTGGTAGTGCGCGGAATGTATGCAGTGGGGTATTGTGCAGTAGAATCGCTCAGGTATTGACCAGACCAGTTAAACCCGGGCACCACTGCTGTAGAAGGTACGGTAAGGTTAGCACTGAGCACAATGTAATCGGGGTTACAAACAATAAGCGGATTAGCATTTGATACCGCTATATACCCTGCATCTGAAACCTTGAAAGTATAAGGCGCGATAACAGAGCCACAGGTATCGATAATGCTATTGCCGTCACTTCCTGCCACAACAGAAAGAACATAGGAGCCTGGAATTAATATGGATTTTTCAAATTCCAGAACAATTGTATCACTAACATCAACGGTCCCAAGGCATCCTGCAGGAAGGGTTACACAACTTAATGGAGTTGCGCGAATTACCTTGGTTGTATTATCCGGCCCGGTAATCTTGAAGTCTGAACCATCTGAGGCAACCGTATTGCAACGAATAGGCCGGCGTAAAATAATCTTTGTTTTAATGCACGCTGGAGTATCAAGTTGGATTATAGAAAGTGGTGCAGGGTCTGGTAATATTGTAAACGGCATTGCATCATTAACGGATTGAAAATTGCCACAGTTGTCAGCTACTGTATTTCCATCCGTACCAACTTTTGAATGCAATATGTAATTACCAGCCTGAAGAATACCTGATAAGTGCAGGTTGATAAGGTTAGAAAAATTTCCGCCAGCAAGACAGTTCTGGCTCGTTGCAGATACCACAGCATAATTTATAGGCGTTCCGCCTGCAGATGTAATATAAAAATCAGAGCCATTTGCTGCTATTGTATTGCAAGTCACTGGCTCTTTCATTGTCACAATCAGATCGTCGGTGCCATAGCCACATGCGGTAGCAACCGTATTAAAGGTTGGCTTCGTTGTATCGGTAATAGAAACGGTGGATGGTGAAAAGTCAAGTGTATAGCCTACTGTGGAAGGCGTGAAATTATCGATAACGATCATATAGCTTTCACCTGCTGTTGCATTGATTGCAGGTTCATAAGTACCGCTTGTATTAGTAGATGACAAGCCTGTATTGGCGTAGGTGCCGCTATAGTTACATCTTACCGGCAGAGTGCTATGTACAATATCGCAAGGGTTTTGTCCGCAACCATTGGGGGTTACATTGAATACGGCGAAATCATAATCATTGGGTGCTGCAGGAATTAAATCAAATTCCAGTAAACCGCTGGTTACGATATTAATGATATACCAAGTAGTTCGCTGCTCATTCGTAGTAAGGCAATCATGGTTATTAGCATCTAAATCAACTATATTACCAGGTCCTGTAGCGGAAATAGTCTGAACATAAATAGGCGTGCAAACAGGTGTTGCACCAGCGCAGTCTGATGTAAGGCTTTGTGCTTGGGAAGACAAACTGAATATAGTGGCAAATAGAAAAAGTAATAGCTTAAGTGTTCGGTGTAACATGACAGTAGTGATTTTTCAAGCGATACTTGGTAGGACAACCTTAACAAACGATTAGGTTGGTATCCGGTTAGAAATAAATAACCGGATATACACTCCAAAGTAAAGGAAAATTACTGTTTGATGCTTTTTTAAGCCTTATAATTCATTCATTTGATTAATAATAGTAAGGTCTTTCTAATGCATTTAGCGGATTAATGTAACGTCGCCTTTGTAGGTTTCTGTACGGCCATCCGGGAAGGCTACGCGTATCACATATTTATAGTTGCCAATGTCCTGCGGCTTACCCTGTAATGTACCATCCCATCCTTTATTATCTGTACCATTGTAAACCTCCTCACCCCAGCGGTTAAATACGCGGAACTCTATAATCTTCTGGAAAGAAACATGGGCTACTCTAAAGACGTCATTGCGGCCATCTCCATTGGGGGTAAAACCGGAAGGAACAAATACTGGAATATTCCGCTGTATTCCTACATCAATAGTGGCGTTGGCCTGGCAGAAGTTGGTATCAGTTACATAAACGGTGTACCGGGTACTTTGATGAGGGGTTGCAACAGGGTTCGAAATATTGGCATTGTTCAGGCCAGTAACCGGCTCCCAGGTGTAATATTTACCGCCCGGTGAAAGCGCAAAAAGCACAACAGACTGGTCGTAAATGAGGGGGGTATCCTTGCCTGGGGTCACTGTGACAACCGGCAGTGGATTTACTTTAATAAGCGTAGATACCGTATCGCTACATCCATACTGATCAAAAACAACTCCGTAGTAGCGGGTAGTTACGGTTGGCGAGGCATTGGGATTAGGGCAGTTGGTGCAGCTTAGTCCTGTGGAGGGGAACCAGTTGTAATCAACGCCACCCCCTATCTGCAAAGGCACATAATCACCCAGGCAGATGGCAGTATCCCTGCTCAGCAGTTCAGGATGGCGGATGGGTACGATGACCTCCAGCTTGGAACGGCGATAGCAGGCATTGGTATCCATGATCTGAACGGTATAGCTGGTAGTGCGCGGAATGTATGCAGTGGGGTACTGTGCCGTAGAATCGCTCAGGTATTGACCAGACCAGTTAAACCCGGGCCGCACGGCAGCTGCAGGGTTGACGCTTGCGCTGAGGACAATATAATCCGGATTACAGACGATGAGCGGGCTGATGTTATCCACTTTTACAAATCCCTTGTCGGAAACAGCAAACTGATACCCGCTTTGCAACATGGTCAGGCAGCTATCCGTAATTGCATTGCCGTCTGAGCCATTTTGAATGGTAATGGTATATGTTCCGGGTATTGCAATAGACCCGCCGAATTCAAGGTCAATCGTATCCGCCATCGTGAGTATGCCCAGCTTGCAGGTAGTGGAATAAGTCTTGCAGGTACTGGGCTTGGCGCTCACAATTCTTACCTCTGATGGGCCGGTAATGCTGAAGTCACTGCCATCGGCGGCGATCGTTGCGCAATTGACCGGGCGGGAAAGGATAAGCCGCGCTTTGCTGCAGGCAGGAGTATCCAGGCGCTTAATGACCAGCGGAATAGGATCTGCACTGAGCGTAAAAGGAAGGCTGTTTGTAACGAGCTGCTCATTGCTGCAAAAGCCCAGCAGCGTGTTACCGTTCTTACCTGTTTTTGCATGCAGCACATAATTGCCCGCAGGGATCGTCCGGTCTAGGGTCAGGGATATTTTTTTCAGGTAAGGATTGTTGGGAGCGTTATAATAATCCTGGGCAGCTACCCCGGGAATAATATCGCCGGTGGCTGTATTGGTAACATAAAAATCACTGCCGTCCGCATCCATAGAATTAGGTACGATCAGCTCATCCATCATGACGATGAGGTTGTCGCTGGCATAGCCGCAAGGGCTGTTTACAGAAGCAAATGCCGGTGGGGTAGTACCAGAAAGAACGGCTGTAGATGCTGTGAAATCAAGCTTGTAATTCAGCTTATAGGTTGGGTCGTACTGGTCTATCAGAATGAAATAGCTCTGGCCGGCGGTCGCATTGATCGCAGAGCAGAATTGCGGGCCGTTAATACCGCTGCTCGTTACGGTGCCTGCAGCAGAGATGCCTGTGAGCGTCTGTGCATAACTGGAGCCGCCCGGTATCAGCCCGGCCCAGTTGCAGCGCAGCGGTACGTTCTTCTGAACAATTTCCAGTGGTGAGCAGCCAATAGGTCCTGTGCCCGGCGTTACTTCCCAGATCATAAAATCAAAATCAGCAATGGAATCCGTGTAACCTGCAGCCGGGGTCAGGCGGTCCGGGCGGATCGTAAATTCCAGGTTGCCGGCGCTTTTTATACTTACCACATACCAGGCCGAGTTGTGCTCCCCTTCACCATAACAATCCCAGTTTGTAGCAGTGAGATCCTGCTTAAAGCCGCGACCAAGCGGATCCGTTCCCTGAACGATTGTTGCGCAAACCGGAATAGCGCTCGAAGCATCCTGCTGGGCAAAGGCACGTATGCCATTCATCAATAAAAAAAGTGGAAGAAGCAGAAACCTGAGTTTCATAGTCGTGGTGATTTGTGACTAAAGACCCGGTAACTTGTACTTTGGTTGGGCAGTTTATTGCTTATTTATTTTTCGCTGAAACCCAACGCTGGCAAGGCTTTTGCCGTCTGTATGGGGATAGAAAATCTAAACGTTTTACTGCTTTTTTCTGTATCAGTAACGCACCACGATTTCAACGCGGCGGTTTAATTGCTGATGTTCTTCTGTATCATTTTCCGCAATCGGAGCGGCCTCTCCCCAGCCTTGAGTCTGGATCATTTCTTCCCTGAAACCTGCCGCTTTCAGTACCTCCACAACCGCTCTTGCGCGGGTGTAGGAAATCTGTTCATTGATGAGGGGGGTACCGCTGTTATCCGTGTAGCCATTCACCAGAATCGTTACCCCCTTCTTTTCCTGCCACGGCTGCATCGCTGTTTTGAGCAAAGTGATCAGGGAATCTGTAACCATCGTACTGTTCTTCTGAAAGGGAATACGGAGGAGCATTGTATCGGTAACCGGCTTTTCATAGCCATACGGCAGCAGTGCAAAGGAGCGATAGACGGGCTCTCTGAAACCCGCCGCTTCGCAACGCAATGTATCCAGCATTTGCTGGTAGCCTACGCGGCTGATCATTAAAGAATAAGTATGTCCGGCGGGCAATGCAATGGTATAGCTGGCATCACCCCGGTTGCTCACCACATGATAAAGCTCTTTGCCGCTGGCACTGTCGGTGTAATAAATGTTGGCATAATTCAGCGCTTCTCTGCTGATGCTGTCATACACGATGCCTTTGTAATAACCAACGGCACCGGGCTTCAGGGCCAGTGGAAGCGGCGACTGATAGATATCAAAATTGCCTGCAGCGCTGTCCCTATCAGAGGAGAAATAAGCGGTATCGCCCGCAGCATTGAGGCTCATGCTTACCTCATCGTAAGGAGTGTTGATGGGGGTACCCAGGTTGGTAATATCCACCCAGGTGGTATCATTGTCCTGCCGGCGTGCAGTAAAAATATCGCTGCCCCCCATACCGGTATGTCCGGTCGAAGCAAAGAATAAGGTAGTGTTATCTGCATAGATGAAGGGCGCGGTTTCATCACCTGAAGTATTGATAACGGGGCCAAGATTGCGGGGCATTTGCCAAAGGCCATGCTCAAAGCGGGAAGACCAAATATCCATACCCCCATACCCCCCCGGCCTGTCGGAGACAAAGAAGAGCTCCCGGTTATCGGAAGAAAGACACGGCATGCCTTCATAAGAAGGGGTATTGATGGTTGCGCCAAAGCTGAGCGGTACGCTCCATAAGCTATCAGCCGTATAGGCCATGTATAAGTCACATCCCCCAAGGTCCCAGCCATTCTGGGTGCGGTTATCACAGCGGGTCATAAA
>Ga0265780_10011823_pt1 | contig 10291 bp, 12 predicted proteins | sample P1T30metagenome_FD_192432 | JGI IMG/M metagenome (GOLD analysis project Ga0265780, IMG submission 192432) | Plant litter microbial communities from East Loma Ridge, Irvine, California - P1 T30 | ecosystem: Environmental > Terrestrial > Plant litter > Unclassified | place: USA: California... | reverse complement strand
TGGAAGTGGAGGACGACGAAGGGGAGCATAGTGGTAGCGGTGGCCTCCTGGGCTTAGATATTATGTGGAAGCTGGCAGTTAGTGGAAAATTAATAATACAATAAATTAGAGTGCACGGCGTTTATGTTACGTTGCAGTATATGAAGGGGCAAGAGAAGGATGATGAGTGAGTGGTATTTATGAGTTAGACGCATCACGGATTAAGTGGTGATGGAGGAATTTCCAGAGACATGTGTGAAGGTTAGCTGGCTAAGCTAGGGAGTGTGCTTTGAATGTTTTCTCTTAGGTCTGTGACGTTGATAGGAGATGGAATTTTGAAGTTACTTCACGGTCGTCAGTGACGTTAGAGAGCGCACAGCAACAATGCTCTTTGTGTTGACTTGGAACAAGACTTGATGAAACAAAACTACAAACTAGGCTAAGCTACGCTTTGCACAGTGTGGACAAAACAAATTCCTCAACCCACCATTCACACCATCGAGAAGCGTTTGCTAGTACCCGGTAGACCAAGCTTCGCCTTCATCGACGCCCAAGTGCTGGGCTCAGAAGGGAGATGTCCAATAAAGCGCTCGATGTCCGCCTTGATCACCGAATAGACCATAAGTATACCCTTGGCACTAGTGTAAATGCCATGGAGCTGCATGCGAACCTCCTGCTCAGCAAGACTACCAGCCCCTGACATAGAGTTGTAGATCTCCTGGTAGTAGGTCAAATCCTGGCGGGCTGCAGTCATGAGAGCATCTAGATCCTGTGGCAGCGTGGCCATGGCAGAGGTATCGGGATTCGACAGTGTCTTGAATAGGGTCTGGAAGATCTGCAGCATGTCGAAAGTGCGGGCGTAGAAGCTGTTCAGAGGCTTAATCTCGCTGACAATGACATTGTACAGCGTCTCCATCTTCTTCAACAACAGAGTCTTGTCGTTGAGCAGTGCGGCCGAGGAGCAGTTCTCGGTCTCCAAAGACTCGATGAGCGTCGTGAAGGTCTCGCTGAACTGCTCGCTTTCCGTCTCAACCTGAGAAGAGTGGGAGAGCATGGCGGCGAGCTCGGCGTCCTTGGCTGCAATGATCTTTGCATCCTCGACGCGGAGAGCCTCAAAGATCTCAGCTGCGCGCTGGTTATCTTCTCGCAGTCCGCGGACAGTGGACTGATGCTGTTCGAGCTCGCGTTGAAGACGAACAATCTTTGCGCTGAGTTCATCAGAAGCAATCAGATCTCGGACAGCTTTGTTGAGGTTAAGCTCAGCGCGCTTCGCGCGACGTGTTGCATCATCGGCAATCTCCTTGTGGAACTCGATGGTGCGGTGTGCCTGCTGAAGATCGACTTTGAGGGTCTTGAAAGCCGCCGGCTGGTCTTCGATCTCCTGATCCTTCTCCTTGAGCTTGGCTAGCAGCTCACAGTTCTCCGCCTGAAGATCCTGCTCGCAGCCTTCCATCTCACGGATGAATTCCCGTGCCATCTTGAGCTCAGCCATTTCATGGAAATGATCCTGCATCTCCTCTGAAATGACTTGCTCCATCGTGTAGCCTTGCGCCTGCGCTCCAGCTATGATCTGGGAAAGCTGATTTTGCAAATCACCTAGGCTGGACATGATGGAGCTGAATATGGTGATCTGTGGGAGGATATGGTGGTTTGTGTCTGTGAAGTGAATGGTGTGAAAAGAAATAACATATTGGAAGAGAACGAACGCTTTACATAGAGCAACATGTGGGATACTGTGTTGACATTGTTTGCGAATAGTAGTGGGGATTTTTTTTGCCTACGAGAGAGATGGTGGTGTATCCTGGGTTGGAACAGTGTCATGCTTGTACAGTGTACGTATCCGAGACATCATGTTTGTTGACACAACATGTCAGTCCACTGGTATATGTTGGGATATTCTACATTGTTATGATGTTGCATAATGCATAATGCAAGATTAAAGATGGTGGTTCCGTGAGTGGCTCAAACTCTTAACGCTTTCATATGGCTGTGAGCTCTATTGAGACTCACTGTACTGGCTGACATCATCTTAACGTCTGTCTTAGTTTAAAAGATAGAGAATAATGCAGATCGCAGGCTTAACCAAGTCTTTTTGGTACCCACTCCGCCTGTTTCTCTTCAAGAAAGCCATCCATAGTCAAGTACAGTGACTGGGTAGTATGCTCGCGGAACGACTAGGGTCATATCATTATTTCTGAGATACTTGAAATTTTGAGCGACGGCAATCTGGCTATTCGTATGGGTACCACGTTGGTATAGCCTGTTTTTCATGACAAGGTCGCGAGACGTGTTGTGGTAAAGGCTACAGGATCCAAATATGACTTCGCCCGATGTAAAGCTACTGGGGATGGTAAACGGTTAGGTTTATGGGCTAGAATAGTATCGACTTATTGCTGAAGGCATGGCCCTGGTCAGCCTTCAATGTTACTGTGAGAGCCCAAGATATTGGTTGAATGTGGAGGAGATTGCGCTGAAAGATTCCATGGTTTAATGAGCTGCACTAATGCCATATTCGCATTAGGGTGTTTAGGTGCAGCGTGATCCTTTGAGTCGTATACTTATGTTTCGCCATTGGATGAACCAGTCAACGAACAAAGGGAAAGTGGTGGGGTAAAGAACGCTCAACGCGAAGTGGGGTTTATCACGTGATAAGACGTATTCTTTTGATCCGACATCGGAGAGGCATCTTCACACAAGCCCTATTATGCAGAACGCCTCAGCGACTGCATGTTCTGCATATTCTCGGGCTTTTTCTGATCGTTACATCCCGCGCCGGCTTACCTTGTGCTTATCATGGCTAGATAAGCCGCCTATCGCTACTACTGTCTATTAACGCGCGAAGACGTAATGAGTACGGATAGGTATTGCCGTGACTGAATCTCCAGCTTTCTACAACCATCGCGACCCTATACTACTTTTCCTTGTACGTCAAGCTTGAGCATGACTTTGCTTTCCTTCCTCGTTCTTGCCCTCAGCGCGATCTTGGGGGCAACGTGCGACGTGCAGCAGAACTCCACATGCATCCTCAATAATGATCCACTTCAACAGCCCTTCCCCTATGATTTTCCACCTCAAGATGCTGTGTGAACACCAGCTCTATTCCCCATGCAGAAATGCAGGGGAATTACTCTGGAGGAGGCCACCATCGATCAACTGCAGGGGTACCTTAGCGATCATGTCCTTACATCTGTCGAGCTGGTCAAGTGCTATCTGAATCGAGTTCGCCAAGTGGATAGTTACATCAACTCTATCATCGAACTGAATCCTGATGCAGAGGATATAGCTGCCGCGCTCGATACTGAACGCGCTGCGGGTCGTGTCCGAGGGCCATTGCACGGCATTCCATTCCTCGTCAAAGACAACATAGCCTCGAAAGACAAAATGGAAACGACAGCTGGAAGCTGGATGCTATTGGGAAGTGTGGTGCCTCGCGATGCTCACGTCGTTACAAAGCTGCGGGAAGCCGGCGCGCTTCTGATGGGCAAAGCAACCTTGTCTGAATGGGCTGATATGCGATCGAACAACTACTCTGAAGGTTATTCGGCAAGAGGAGGCCAGGCACGAAGCCCTTATAACTTGACGACAAATCCCGGCGGCAGCAGCTCAGGAAGCGCAGCAGCAGTTGCCGCTAATGTGGTGTCATTTGCCTTAGGTAAGCCGGCTACACAGTGTGCCCTCTATAGATTCTAATGCTCATCAGGAACCGAGACGGATGGAAGCGTCATAAACCCAGCAGAACGTAACGCATTGGTGGGTATCAAACCTACAGTTGGACTCACATCTCGCGCTGGCGTAATCCCGGAGAGCATCCATCAAGACACTGTAGGCACATTTGGGCGTACTCTCCGTGATGCTGCATACGCTTTTGATGCCATTTATGGAATCGATCCACGCGATAATTACACACTTGCTCAGGAAGGTAGAACGCCTATAGGAGGCTACATGCGATTTCTCACGGACAAAACTGCTCTGCAGAATGCGACCTTTGGGTTGCCTTGGGCTAGCTTCTGGGTATACGCTGATGAAGAACAGCAATCGCAATTGCTTACTCTAATTGAGCTGATTGAGAGTGCTGGGGGCACCGTGATAAACAACACTGAACTGCCCAACTACGAGACAATTGTATCGCCAAATGGATGGGATTGGGATTATGGCCGTACTCGTGGGTATGCTAACGAGTCAGAGTACACTGTGGTCAAGGTTGATTTCTACAACAACATCAAAGCATATCTCGCTGAACTAGAGAACACGAACATCCGCAGCCTAGAGGATATTGTGGCTTACAACTACGCAAATGATGGTACTGAAGGAGGTAACCCTTGGCCCCTGGGCATAGCTGCATTTTACTCGGGTCAGGACGGTTTCCTCGCATCATTGGAATCGAAGGGCGTAATGGATGAAACCTATTATCAAGCGCTGGAATTTGTCCACAGAAGCACTAGAGAAGAAGGTATCGATGCAGCACTTGCAAACAACGGCCGTCCGCTTGATGCATTGCTTGTACCTCCGGATGTTGGCCAAACCTACCAGATTGCTGCACAAGCTGGATACCCGATGATTACCCTTCCAGCTGGTGTGCATTCGAGTACTGGTATGCCTTATGGTTTGGCAGTTATGGGAACAGCTTGGAGCGAAGCGAATTTGATAAAGTGGGCGAGTGCTATCGAGGATCTTCAGTTGAGTACTGCTGGCGCACTGAGGAGAACGCTGCCATGTTGGTATGGCTATATGGAAAGGAACATACCAGTGAGGAACGTATAAATCGTGAGACACTTTTGCGGACTAGTAGGTTAGCAAGGATTATGAAATAAAACAGACACTTCCTCCTTTATTCAAGTCTACTCCGGTCGAAGGTTTCTAGCAATCATACACCACAAAGTCACACACATCCCTAGAATAGTTTTCGGCGTCTTCCATTCTAAAAATTCTGTGCTTGCGTGCGCTAGCGCTACCGTTAATTCACCTGTGGTAAATTGCGAGCTTCACCTAGAACTAATTTGTACAGAAATATACAGTGTGCGGACCGCTGGACGGCAGGAAATGCGACCACCTCCCAACCCTGGACCTATCAATCTCGTCCCCCGTGCTCATACTTGGTAATACTCAACACTTCAGCGGATGCCGCTTTTCTCCACATTATACGCGATTTTAACAGCATCCTAGCTCTTGAATACCTGCAAGCCTCAGAGAACATATCTGGAATACTACAGTGACGTCCACATGGGCTAGTATCATCCAGCCCTATGTGTTGTGTATGGTACCATTCACTCCCCCTGGCAGCACAGCACAGCCCAAACGACGGCCCGAGTCGGGAAGTGCTACTACCAATTCTCACAAGAGGGACGGCACAAGACGATAGAGACTCTACATGACACATTCGCAACTTTGCAGCAGACTCCAGACTAAATGTATCACTATATCGAAGATAGCCCAGCTTGACGAGTTCGCAGCAAAGAGTAAGAAACCGCTGCTGATCGAGCGTGATGTAATGTAGTTGTCTTGCCTGCACGAGATCATGATGGCACAAGCCTTGTTCTGGATTGAACATGGCTGTTACTGCCTCGATCGCTTGCGACTTCCTCGCAACAAGGGAGGTTTGAAGAGGAGCTGGATATGTGATTGTATGTTGCCGCTAAAGTGGGCAACTTTGAAACTACACGTGTAGTTAGTACCGCTTGACTGGCTAGTTCCTTCTTCATCTTCTCCTGGACGGATATAGCACACGTACATCGAATCCCATCATCCTAGATATGAACTGGCGCACCTGGCCTTTTGGCTCTCGCTCGAGATGCATCTACTGCTCAGGTATCCTCGATCCTCGTAGTAAAAGCAAGTCGTAACAATCATTCAAAATCCAAGATCCCAATACCGTTCCAATCTACACACTAATCTTCACACACCGTCTCTCGTTCTTCACTTGGCACAATCACTACTGACGTCATCATCATCACAATCATCATACAATCACTACAAAGGAGTATGCTGAAAGGATCAAGTTCACAGGACAGATATGTATCATATATAGAGAGAAATGACAAAAAATGGTATCATCAAAACTCCATCACGTCCCGTGTCGCTCCCATATCCGCTTGATTCAATTCCACAAGTCCACCGCCCGCAAGAAAAAAAACAATTTTGGCATCATTATATACATACACACGCTTCGTGATAAAGGTACCCCCTACATCGGACACGAATGGTAATTGTCTCATCCAGTAGCATGACCGCCAGATGCACCGACGTCTCCTCCGAATTCCCCATTTCCAAAGTTACCGTCGCTGAAATAAAGCATCTCGTGCGGCAAGTACTCCAGATCCCAAGGCATCATGTCTGCTCCGAGTAGAGACATGTCTACATCTTGAGTATCGATGACCATGTCGCCGAACGTGTTGTCGGACGGGGTATTGAATGTAGTAAAGGTAGGCGAGAACTCGGTCTGGGGTGTAGGCTGTATATGTGATGTGCTGCGCGTATACGATGTTGGATTCTGAGGCGGTGCCCTCATAGCGGTTGGCGAACCCCCTGGGAACGGTGAATGAAGGTTCAAGAGAAGATCAGCATCCGAGACCAGTACAGGATCCGGTGCAGGCATGTTGCTGAAAGCTTGGTTGGGCGGCGGGGGAGGCATGGACGCCGAGCTAAACTGTGAGAAGGTGGATGGTGCTGGGAGTGGTTGCGGCTCGAATTTGATCTGGGGTTCTGATATTACCGACGCGATGGAGCCCTGTGTGCTTGCTGAGGGTTGTTTTGGCGGTGCGGGTTTTGCACTTCGACTCTCGCCATTTTCGGATGTGTACATGACGGCAACGTTGGTAGACGGTGAGTTCATTGTGCCAGTGAGTGACCATCCGATAGCTATGAAGCTATTAGTAACCGAGTTGACCGTCTAAAGCAGACATACCTTGACTGGGATGTACCATGGGCGACCCGGGCACATTTGGTGTTCTCGCACCTTTTCTGATGGCAGCGGCCATCTTTGCAACGTCGCCATCCGAATTCTGTGCGGTCAAGTACGTGCCCCAACTGAGCTTTCTTCTCCAGCCAGGGCTGGTAAACGAGGGCTCCGGTCTAGGAGCTTCCAACGCACTCTCCATCTCTTCTGCTGTGTAGAGCAGGGGGTCGCCTACGCCTTTTGCTTTCTGGTCCAACACCGTCATTATATATTTGACTCCTGCCCAGTATGTCTCCAGTGCCTTGAGTGCACGGTAACAGCGTTGATAGTTTTGATTGGCGGCAGATGCTAGCAGTGTATGTTTGGCAGCGCTTTGTTTCTGCTCCCGGTCGTTGACAGTGCTGAGACGCTCGAGGGACTGGCTTGTGGATGCTTTCTGACCACTGTTCTCACTATTACGGGCAGGACTAGTGGGGCGAGATTGGGGTTGCGACGAAGCTGAATGAATTGCAGTCTCTTTGAGAAATGCACAAGCCGCAATGTAGATGGGTTGACTAGAAAACGGGTTAGCTTCATGGAAATGGCAAAAGAACAAGGTTGAACGTACCTGGTGAACGGATTACCTATCCCAGTCTTGACATCAATCAACTCTGTGAAGGCTAGAATATCTGCAACTGTCTTTGCTGAAGACATGGACAGCTCTCTACTGTTGGAAGACAGTGAGTGTGGGGTTCCTTCAAATGTCCTGAGTAGGGTAGGTTGATGTAACAAGACGATTAGCGTATGAAACCAACAATGTAATAACAGAAAGTTTGTGCCTTGGTTGAGCTTGACGTATTGCTGAAAGTTTACGGCATTGAAGTGAAGCTTTGGCGACAGGTTCTGATAGATGCTTGTCAGTCGGTCTTCCCATGCGCCTAGTTGCTTGTGCAGGTCCGTTGTCACGTCTGCAGGACTCCTGATCCGGTTGAGTAAATCGGTTACACGCCCGTACAGATGGATGACGCGAATCAAGGCAGGATAGGGCAGCGGCCATCCAGAAGAATCGACTTCGTCTAGAGATGGAAAGGTAATCTCGATATCGCGGTCACGTAGAGTGACCGGGCGTCCTGTTCCCGAAGAAATGACGCGGTCCAAGAAGAATATTGACCAGAACGTGTCTAGTCTTTCACGCTCGGCGGCTCGCTGCTCTTGTTCTTCCGCACTCATTCCTTGGGTCTCTTGCGATGTAGTCTGTTCAGAGGGCCGGCCACCTTCTGGGTCGCTCTTGACAGAACTCGGCGTAGGCCCATCCCGACCTTCGTATTTCAGACCACCAATAGATTGCATGCCCAAATCCTGGGCCATGCGGATGGCAATTCCCAAATACATCCACAGTCCACTATCACGACTTGCGCCAAACTCGTCGTATGCAAGAAGCAGTGCAGCCTGAACTACAGCCACACTGGGACATGGAAAGGCATCCGGAATGGCGGACTTGGCTCGTTGTGCAAATGCTTGGCCGTACTCTGAAGGCTGAATCTTCTGAGAATCAGTCTCACCATCCTTTTGCTGCTCGCCGTTGCCTGTCAGCATTGGATGTGTTGAGAAGCGGGCCGCCAACGCACAAACAGCATCTACAAGTATTGCATCGACCTGTTTCTCTTCTAGGTCACGCAGGAAGCGCTCTCGCTGTAAAAAGGGAAACGAGCAGCCCAGATGAATGAAGAAGAGCTTGCAAAGATGGGTGATGAGCGGACTGGGAGACATTGAGGAGGCATCGTATACAGGTATTTCCAGTGGCGTACGGGCTTCCGTTGCAGGTGGCGAACCCACGGATGGCTGCGCGGGCGAGGATTCAACAAGATATTCTACCACTGTCAGCAAGCCCGTGGCATCCAGAGTTATACATACGATCAGACGTGGTCTGAGCACTCCCAGGCTGCTTTCCGCGCACCTTGACGACCATCTGTCTCAGTCCAGGCACGATGGCTGTGGGGCCAAAGTACCTGAAGTACGGCATCCTGTTCCGCGTGTTCAAGCTTAGGCCAGAGCTACCGGTAGTAGGGAGCTCGGTCTTTGGCGAGATGTTGATGTTACTCGAGTCAGAGTTTTGAGACATGGTATGCGGCAGGCGCGGTCGTGTGAGCTGGGGGTCGATGGGAGGCTCTGGGGGCCGGGGAGGCGCGCCAGTCGACACGGTGCTCTCTCTTCTTGGTGTCTTTTTGCCATCCTTTTGCGCATCGGCTGGGCTGTTGTCGTCTCCATAGCCGGCGCATTCGTGTTTGTTTTGGGTGCAGGTCCCGCACACCGGCCGTTCACCTGGTCTGGCATTAGCACACAACATAGGCCCTGTCTGTGGCGGGGCGCACCTGAACAGCGCGTCTTCTTCTTTCTACACGTCAAGCATGCTGAGTTGATGCGACGGCGCTTTGCATAGGGGCCATCATGGTTCGTCACAAAACGAATGGGCTTCGGCTGGGGCACAGCAGCATTCGCAGAAGCCGTCGGGGAGGCTCCTTGATTCATTAAAAGCAGCGTGTGATGTCAGAGGCAATTGGAACTGCCCGCATCCAAGGCGAAAGTGATGATGCAGGGAGAGTAAGTTTGAGTGGGGTAGCAACAGCGAGATGCGCGTCGATCACGAGCCAGACCAGACGGCAGTGGAGAACATGCAAAGGGACGAGAAGCTGTGGAGAAGCAGACGCATGTTCAGCGACGCCAGTGCAGTACAGGGTGATCGGCAACGCGCTCCGACGACTTGATACGTACCCGGGGGAAGGGTGTTGACGACGGTAGACGCAGGACGGGAGCGCGCGGTGGTGCGGAGCGGAGAACCCCAGATTTAGTTGGAGACGCTACCTTCCGCCATGTCCGCGCCTTGTCTTGGAAAAAAAAAGTCGCCGCGGTAGTCCCACCCACCTCATCCGTCACCGTTGCCGTCATCGTCAGCCTCCCCTCGGCGCCGCATCTTTGGAGTTGGTTGCCGACACCACCACCATGGAGTCAATTCGCCCGGCTCTAGCAAGGGCTCGGCTTTCCACACCCTCGAGAGCCTGCAGGCCGCTCTACCAATATCTTCACACATCAGCCACGCGGGGCGCCACGCCACTACCCCATCCATCAGGTACGAGGAAAATGTGCACGTGTCATGCCAATTCACTCGTTAACGTCTGGACAGTGCCCGGACCGCCGCCCGAGACGCCCCAGGCACACCCGTCAGATGCATCGGAGCGGGTGGCGCGCAAGAGGAGACAGGCGGACATGATGAAGCAGGCGCGCGAGATGCGTGACGTCTACTCGTCGTCCAACAAACCCAAGAGTATGCTGGCGAAGCGCTTCTGGAAGGATGTCTCGGTCAAGGAGGGCAATGACGGCCTCCAGGTCTTCCTCGACCACCGACCCGTCCGCATGCCCAACAAGCAGGTCCTCACAGTGCCC
>Ga0265780_10011822_pt1 | contig 10291 bp, 5 predicted proteins | sample P1T30metagenome_FD_192432 | JGI IMG/M metagenome (GOLD analysis project Ga0265780, IMG submission 192432) | Plant litter microbial communities from East Loma Ridge, Irvine, California - P1 T30 | ecosystem: Environmental > Terrestrial > Plant litter > Unclassified | place: USA: California... | reverse complement strand
GGCCATGGCGTCGACGAAGTCGTCATCTGCGGCGCCATGAGCCATATGTGCGTCGACGCCTGCACCCGCGCCGCCAACGACTTCGGCTTCAAGGTCACGGTGGTGCACGACGCCTGCGCCTCGCGCGACCTCGAGTTCGACGGGGTCAGGGTGCCGGCGGCGCACGCCCATGCCGCCTTCATGGCGGCGCTGGGCTTCGCCTATGCCAGCATGCGCTCGACCAGCGAGGTCACGGCAGCATGATGGCCGGCTGGCGCCGTGTCCCCGGCATCCGGAAGGCGCCGGGGCGGGCCCGCGCCAGCACCAGGTCGGCGGTGCCTGCGCCCTCGTCGAAGCGCGCGCACAGCGCTTCGAGTGCCTGCGCGCCCTCGCCCTCGCGCGCCGTGCCGCGCCACAGCACGGCCAGGCTGGTGGCGATGCGCAATTCCCAGCCGGGCGCGCGCTGGCGCCGCGCCAGCGCGCGCGCGGCCAGCCACAGGCGCTCGACCTCGTCCACCGGCGCCCCGGCGCGCAGCATGTTCTCGCCGTGCGCACGCAGCACCTCGGGCGCGCACCAGCCCACCGCGCCGCGCAGCACGCGCGCCAGGCAAGGCCCGGACGCCAGGCGCGGCGCCGCGGTGGCCAGCAGGTCGCACAGCGGCGCCGGCCAGGCGCCGTCCGCGCGCTCGTGCAATGCAGAGCGCAAGGCGTGGAGCCAGGGACGCCAGTAGGCCGCCGCGCCGTGGCCGGTGGCGCCGGCCAGGCGCGTATACAGGGCCTGCACCCGCACCGGTTCGCCGCGCCACAGGGCCACCGGCAGCGCCGCCGTGCAGATGGCCTGGCACAGCACGAAGGGATGGCGGCCTTCGGCCGCAGCCAGGGCGGCGTCGGCAAGGGCCAGCGCCGTGTCCGGACGGCCGCCGATCCAGGCGCTGCGCGCCTGCACGGCCAGCGCACATGGGGCCAGCCACGCATCGCGGGAATCGGTCCCGGCCACGGCGATCGCCGCGGCGGTGCGCGCCGCCTCGTCGTGCCGGCCAAGAAAATGCAGCGTCCCGGCCTGGAAGCGCCAGGCGAGGAACAGCGCCTCCGGGTTGCCCGGGCCGAGCGCCAGCCGCATGAGGCCTTCGCCCAGGCGCCAGGCGGCCGGATAGTCGCCCTGGGCGAGCTGCCACAGGTGCATCGCCTGCAGGGCGGCCGGCGCTCCCGCATGCGCCAGCGCCGCCAGGCGCGCGACCGGATCCCGGGCGCGCTCGGGTGCCGCATGCGACAGGGCGAGCAGCGTGACCAGTGCGGCCAGGAGCGGCGGCTCCAGGCCTGGCGGCGGGTCCGGCAGCCGCGCCAGCGCGGCGCGCGCCAGTTCGAGCCGGCGCAGGTGGTCGTCGATGCGGCCGCAGGCGATCATGGCGCCCGTGCACAGGGCAGCCAGCTCGATGCCGGGCTGCGGCTCCCCCCCGTCCGCCAGTGCCCAGTCGATGGCCGCGCCGGCATCGTCGACGCTGTCCTCCAGGCCAGGGTCCATCGGGCCGGCGGCGCGGAACAAACCGAGCATGGCGCTTGCATGGCGGCTCGCCAGTATCGGCAATTCGCCGTCCTGCGCCAGCCGGCGCCGGGCGTAGTGGCGGGTCGTGTTGGTCAGGCGATAGCGCACCCCATGCCGGCCAGCCTCCACCTCGACCAGCGAGCGCGCGCCGAGCGCCAGCACGCAGCAGCTCACGGCGGCGCTGTCGATCTCCGGACAGGCGCACACCCGCGCCGCGGCGTCGAGCGTGAAGCTGCGGCAAAACACCGCCAGGCGGCGCAGCACGGCGCGCTCGCACGGCGCCAGCAGGCGCCAGCTCCAGTCCAGCAGGGCGTCGGCCGAGCGGTGACGCCCTCCCTCTTGCGCACCCTGATCGGCGAGCGCTTCGCCGCCGGCCAGCGCCCCCAGTCCGGCCGTGCGGGAGCGCGCCGCGGCCAGGCGGATCAGCAAGGGATTGCCGTCCAACTGGCGGCATTGTTGCGCCGCCTGCGCCCGGGCGGCTGGTGCGAGCCTGGCGCCCAGGTGCAGTGCGAACAGTTCCAGCGCCGCAGGCAGGGCCAGTGGCGCCAGCCGGTGCACCCATTCGGCGCGCAGATTCAGCGCCTCGCGGCTGGTCGCCAGCAGATGCACCTGGGGCGCGGCCCCGAGCAGCGTCTCGGCCAGCAGCGCCACCGGATCGGCCAGGTGGCCGCAATTGTCGAGCACCAGCAACAGGCGCCGCCCGGCCAGGGCGGCGCACAGGTCCGGCAGCGAATTGCCCGCCGCCAGTCCCACGGCGGTGGCCACCGCATCGGCCAGCCGGGCGCCGTCGCAGAGCGGCGCCAGGTCGAGATAGGCGACGCGGCCGCCGAAACGCGGCGCCGCCCGCCACGCCACCGCCAGCGCCAGCGCGCTCTTGCCCAGGCCGCCGGCGCCGACGACCGAGACCAGGCGCCGCTCGTCTACCAGGCGAACCAGGGACGCGACCGCCCCGGCGCGCCCCAGCAGCGGCCCGGCGCTGTCCGGCAGGTTCGACAGCGGGGGCAAGGCAGCGCGGCCGGCGCGCCGCACGGAGGCGACGAACACATAGCCGCGCCCCAGCACGTTGACGATATAGCGGTTGCCATCCTCGCCATCCCTGAGCGCGCGGCGCAAGGCCGCGACGTGGGCGCGCAGCCGGCCTTGCTCCACACCGGCCCCGGGCGCCAGGTGAGCGGCGATCTCGTCCCTGCCCACCACCTCGCCGGCGCGCCCGGCCAGCAGCGCCAACAGCTCCAGCGCGCGCACGCCCAGCGGCAGCACCCGCCCGTCCTGGCGCAATTCGCGGCGGTCGAGCGACAGCGTAAAAGGGCCGAACAGCAGCTCACCTTCCATTTCCATCAACCACCTCCTCGTCAATCTTATGATTAAGATCATATGACTTGGATCAAGCAGCCAATGTTAAAAAGTGTGAAATTTGCGCACGCTATAAGTCTTGCAACAATAACAAGGCCGCGCGCCGGTCGGCGCCGTCATGGCCATCGCCCAGGGCCAGCACCAGCGGTTGCAGCAGCGCGTGCGCCCGCGCGCCGTCGCCGGCGTCCCGCCACAGGCGGCCCAGGCTGGTCGCGCAGCGCAGCTCCCAGGCCAGCGCGCCCTGGACCCGCGCGCTGGCCAGGCCCCGCTCGAACAGCGCCTCAGCCTGCGCTTGCGCACCGTGCCCCAGCAGCAGGAGTTCGCCGCTGGCGCGCCAGACCTCGGCGGCGCACCAGCCGACCTGGCCCTGGGCGCAGCGCTGCACGGCCGCGTCCAGCCCGGCCCCGGCGCGCGCACCCAGCCAGGTCGCCAGGTGGTCGCCCTGGACCGGGTCCAGGGCCCAGGCGGCGCCGGGCAGCATCTCCAGGCGGCTGGTACGGGCCACCAGCACCTGCCGCGCCAGCCGCGCCCAGTCGCTCCAGCAGGCCAGCGCGTGGCGCTCGGCGTGCTCTTCCAGCTGGCCGGCCACCTCGCGCGCCCAGCCATCGTCGCCGCGCCACAAGGCCACTGGCAAGGCGCCCAGCCCCAGCGCCCAGGCCAGGGACGCCGGCGCGCTGTCGCGGGCCGCCAGCGTGAGCAGCTCGCGCGCCAGCGCCGCCGCCGCCCGCCCCTCCCCCAGCAACCAGCGCGTACGCGCCTCGAGCGTGCCGCGCATGATGTCGGCGCCGACCGGCCCGGCCAGGCGCAGCGGCGCGCGCACATCCAGGGTCGCCGGCCGCTGGCGCGCCAGGCGCAGCGCCTCGTGATGTTCGCCCAGCATGTGCAGGCTGGCGGCCGGCAGCCGCCGCGCCACCGCCAATGCGCGCGCCAGCCCGGCTTGCGCCGCCACCCGCGCCATGCGCAGGGCATGTTCGTGGGCGCTGCGATACAGGCCGGCGCCAAGGCAGCGCAGCGCAGCTACGTACAACGCTTCGGCCAGCGCCGCCGGCTCCCCGCCGGCCTCGGCGTGGCGGATCGCGCGCAGGCAGGGTTTCTGGTCGGTGACCGGCCCGCGCGCAATGGCAGCGTGCAGGCGCGCTTCGTCGAGCGGGTCGGCCGCGGCCCCGGCGCCGATCGCCGCCAGCGCCGCGCGCACGTGGCGCCCCAGTTCCGGTTCGCCAAACAGGCCCGCGCCCAGCACCGCCGGCGCGGCCACCAGGCGCACGCCCAGCGCAGGCTCGCCGCCGGGACCGAAGGCCCAGTCGAGTGCGGCGCGCAGATTGCCCACCACACCGCTGGCGCAGGCCAGCCAGGCGCCGTGGTCGAGACTGTCCCAGGCGCGCTCGCACTCGTCCAGCAGGCCCAGGGAGTGCAGCGCGTGGCGCGCCGCCAGCGCATGGCGTTCCGGATCTTCGGCCAGGCGCTCGATGGCATAGGCGCGGGTGATCCCGAGCAGCACGAAGCGGGCGTCCGGTCCCCCGGTGTCGGCCGCGACCAGCGACTTGGACACCAGGTCCAGCAGGCAGCGTACGAGGCAGCCCGGCGTGCAGCCGGTGGCGCCGGGCCCCGCCACCGCCAGCGCCGCCTCGAGCGAGAACGGGCCGACGAACAGCGCGCAGCAGCGCAGCACGCGCTGTTCGTCGGGCGACAGCAGTTCATGGCTCCAGTCGAGCAGCGCGCGCAGGGTGCGATGGCGCGGCAGCACCGTGCGGCGCCCGCTGCCGAGCAGGCGCAGGCGGTCGCCCAGCTGCTCGACCACCCCGTGCACCCCCAGCAGGCCCACCTGGGCGGCGGCGAACTCGATCGCCAGCGGCACCCCGTCGACCCGGCGGCACAGCTTGACGGCGGCCGGCAGGTCGGCCTGGCCAAGCCGGAACGAGTCCATGCCGGCCTCGGCCCGGGTGGCCAGCAGCTGCAGGGCTGGATAGCGCATGGCCTGCTCCAGGGTGAGCGCGGGATCGTCGGGCGGACAGGCGAGCGGTCCCAGCCGCAGCACCCACTCGCCGTCGGCCTCCAGCGGCTCGCGGCTGGTGGCGACGAGGTCGATCCCGGGCCCCAGCCGCAGCAGCCAGTCAACGAGCGCGGTCGCGGCCTCGATCAGGTGCTCGCAGTTGTCCAGCACGATCAGCATGCGGCGCGGCGCCAGCCAGCGTTCCAGCTGCGCCCGCACGCCCTCGCCGTCCGGCTCCAGGCCCAGGCTGGCGGCCAGCGCATCGGGGATCTGGTTCGCGCTGCAGAGCAGCGCCAGGTCGACGAAGCAGGCGCCGGCGGCATAGCCGCCCTGCAGCTCGGCGGCCAGGCACAGCGCCAGCGTGGTCTTGCCGATGCCGCCATGGCCGACGAGCGTGACCAGGCGGCAGCGCGGCAGGAGCGAGCGTAGCTGGTCCAGCACCTCGTCACGCCCCAGCACGCCCGTCATGCGCAGCGGCAGCGGACGCGCGCCGGCGGGCGGCGGCGCATCGGTAGCGGCACCGGCGTCAGTGTCGGCACCGGCGCCGGCGTCGAACGTGACCACCGGGGCCACGAAGCTGTAGCCGCGCCCGGGGACGTTGGCGATGTAGCGCGAGGCGCCGGGACCGTCGCCCAGCGCCTTGCGCAGCGCCCCGATATGCACCCGCAGGCAGCTGTCCTCGACCACGCTGCCGGGCCAGATCGTGCGTTCGAGTTCGGCGCGGCTGACCACTTCACCGGCCCGTCCGACCAGCACCAGCAGCAGCTCCAGAGCGCGCCCGCCCAGCCGCACCGGAGTCGGCCCCAGTAACAGCTGGCGCGCCTGGCGCTGCAGGCGGAAGGCGCCGAACTTATAGACGAGAGGCTCGCCCTGGGCCTGCGGCCTTATTTCCACACTGCGTCCCACGCTGCCCCCTGTGCGTCCGCATGATCTTCCGTGCAGGCGTGGGCCAGGCGCTGCGCCGCGATCCACGCCTCGCCGCTGGCGGCCAGCCGCGCCGACGCGTAGCGGCGGGTCGTGTTCAGCAGGCGGTAGCGCGGCGCCTCGCCATCGAGCTCGACGACCAGCAGCGAGCAGGCGGCCAGCGCCGGCAAGGCCCGCGCCGCCTCGTCCGGCCCCAGCGCGCCGAAGGCGCACACCCGCAGCGCCAGTCCCGGCGCGAAGGCGCCCGCGAACACCGACAGCCGGCGCAGCAGCGTGCGCTGGGCCTCGTCCAGCAGGCAATGGCCGGCGTCGAACATGGCTTCGAGCGAGGCATGGCGCGGGCCGGCCAGGCGCCGGCTGCGCGTCAGGAGCAGGAATATGTCGTCCACGCGCGCCGCCAGCCCCTCGACGCCCAGCGCCTCGACCCGCGCGGCGGCCAGTTCAAGCGCCAGCGGCAGGCCATCCAGCTGGCGGCACAATGCGGCCACGCAGCCGAGGTTGGCCGGATTCAACGCGAAGCGGCTGCTATTGGCCTCGGCACGCTCGACGAACAAGGCAATCGCGGACATCGCCAGCGCCTGGGGGCAATCGAGCGCCGCATCCGGCGCCGGCACATCGAGCGGCGGCACCCCGATCACCCGCTCCCCGGCGAGGCCGAGCGGCGCGCGGCTGGTAGCCAGCACCGTGATCCGCGCGCCGGCGCCGGCCAGGCCGGCGGCCAGCGCGGCGGCCGCCGGCAGCGCCGCTTCGCAACCATCGAGCACCAGCAGGGCCTGGCGCCCGCGCAGCACGGTGCAATCGAGGGCTGCCGGATCGCCGCCGGCGGCGCAGTCGATGACGTGGCAGCCGTCGGGATAGCGGCGCGCCTGCGCGGCTGCATGGGCCAGCGCGAGCGCCGTCTTGCCGCTGCCACCGGCGCCCACCAGGGTCGTCATCCGGCCAGGGGCTAGCGCCTGTTCGATCTGCGCCAGCAAGGCTTCGCGCCCGACCAGGCGTCCCAGGCGCGGGCCGCGCGGCGGCGCCGGGTTGGCCGCCGCCAGCGGCAGGCCGGACGCCACCTGCCTGACGAAGCGGTAGCCGCGTCCCGGCACGGTCAGGATGTACTGCTCGGACGGCGTATCGCCGAGCGCCTTGCGCAGCGCCGACATATGCACCCGCAAGCCGTTTTCCTCGACCACCGCATGCGGCCACACGGCTGCGACCAGGTCGTGGTGGCTGACCACCTCGCCAGCACGGGCGATCAGCGCGACCAGCAGGTCGAAGGCGCGCCCTCCAAGCGGGACCGGCGTCTCGCCCCGCACCAGCAGCTTGCGCGCCGGGTAGAGGGCGAAGCGCCCGAAGGTGTAATCGGGGCCGCCCCGCGCCAGCCTGGCGTGCTGCAGGCTGGGGTGTCGGGGGCTGGCGCAGGTCGGTGGTGGCGCTTGGGGCGCGCTGAGGGTATCGGTATGCATGCGAACGGTAAGGCGCACGGAATGGCGCTCGGTATTGCGCGTCGATACCGCTACCTTAAGCGTTTGCCGGCCTCATGACAAGAAGTAAATACACACCGGCTCAACCAAGATGCATGTGCAGGAAGGCCAGCGTGCGCCAGTTGGCCAGTTCGGCCGCCGCGCAGTCGACATGCGCGCCGCCGGGATGCGCGAACGCATGCGACTGGCCCGGATAGCCGTGGATCGTGACCTCGGGCCCGGCCGCGCGACGTGGGCGGAGAAGCTGCCGCCGGTGACGGCGATATCGATGGTGTGGTCCATGGCTCTTTCTTCTGTCAGGTGTTATCAAGCTGTGAATTCGAGTCTACTCACGCTGGACGGCGCGGCGGGTGAATTCTCGCGAAACGGTGCGCGGCCCGGGGCCGCGGACGGGTCTTCACGATCCTTCACTACCAGCCGGCGCCTGGCGCCCCATACACTGTCGCCAGCCCTTTTCATTCACCACCATCCAGATCGAGGAGCAACCCGCATGGCCATCTACACCACCAAGGAAGGCGTCGAACTCTATTACAAGGACTGGGGCAGCGGCCAGCCCATCGTGTTCTGCCACGGCTGGCCACTGAATTCGGACAGCTGGGAATCGCAGATGATCTTCCTGGCCGGCCAGGGCTACCGCTGCATCGCCCACGACCGCCGCGGCCACGGCCGCTCGAGCCAGCCGTGGGACGGCAACGACATGGACCATTACGCCGACGACCTGGCCGAGCTGCTCGCCCACCTGGACGTCAAGGATGCGGTGCTGCTCGGCTTCTCGACCGGCGGCGGCGAAGTGGCGCGCTATATCGGCCGCCACGGCACTGCGCGGATCGCCAAGGCCGGCCTGATCTCGTCGGTGCCACCGCTGATGCTCAAGACCGAGGCGAATCCCGGCGGCCTGCCGCTCGCGGTGTTCGACGGCCTGCGCGCCAGCCAGCTGGCCGACCGCGCCCAGTTCTACCTCGATATCCCGAGCGGCCCGTTCTACGGCTTCAACCGGCCCGGCGCCAAGGTTTCGCAAGGCCTGATCCAGTCGTGGTGGTTGCAGGGCATGCTGGGCGGCCACAAGAACACCTATGACTCGATCAAGGCGTTCTCGGAAACCGACTTCACCGAAGACCTCAAGAAGTTCACCATCCCGACCCTCATCATCCACGGCGACGACGACCAGATCGTGCCGATCGACGCCGCCGGGCGCGCCTCGAAGCGCCTGGTGCCACATGCGCAGCTGATCGTGTATCCGGGCGCCCCGCATGGCCTCACCGAGACCCACAAGGACCAGGTCAATGCCGACCTGCTGGCCTTCGTGCGCGGTTGAACGCCGGCTCCACCCGAACCAGAGGACGATGCCATGAAAGAGCTGACCACCGCCGCGGGCGCCCCCGTGGTCGACAACCAGAACACCATGACGGCGGGCCCGCGCGGGCCGGCCCTGCTGCAGGACGTGTGGTTCCTGGAAAAGCTGGCCCACTTCGACCGCGAAGTGATCCCCGAACGCCGCATGCACGCCAAGGGCGGCGGCGCCCACGGCACCTTCACCGTGACCCACGACATCACGCGCTACACCAAGGCGCGCATGTTTTCCGAGGTCGGCAAGAAGACCGCTTTGTTCCTGCGCTTCTCGACGGTGGCCGGCGAGCGCGGCGCGGCCGACGCCGAACGCGACATCCGCGGCTTCGCGATCAAGTTCTATACCGAACAGGGGAACTGGGACCTGGTGGGCAACAACACGCCGGTATTCTTCTTGCGCGACCCGCTCAAGTTCCCCGACCTGAACCACGCCATCAAGCGCGATCCGCGCACCGGCCTGCGCAGCGCCGACAACAACTGGGACTTCTGGTCCAGCCTCCCCGAGGCGCTGCACCAGGTCACGATCGTCATGAGCGACCGCGGCATCCCCCGGAGTTTTCGCCACATGCACGGCTTCGGCAGCCATACCTTCAGCTTCATCAACGCCGCCGACGAGCGCTTCTGGGTCAAGTTCACCCTCAAGACGCAGCAGGGCATCCAGAACCTGAGCGACGCGGAAAGCCAGGCCCTGATCGGCCGCGACCGCGAAAGCCATCTGCGCGACCTGTACGAGAGCATCGAGGCCGGCGACTTCCCGCGCTGGACCTTGTATGTGCAGATCATGCCCGAGCAAGAGGCCGCCACCTACCGCTACAACCCGTTCGACCTGACCAAGGTCTGGCTGCACGCCGACTATCCGCTGATCGAGGTGGGCGTGCTGGAGCTGAACCGCAATCCGGAAAACAACTTCGCCGAAGTCGAGCAGGCCGGCTTCAACCCGGCCCATATCGTGCCAGGCGTCGGCTTCTCGCCCGACAAGATGCTGCAGGGCCGCCTGTTCTCCTACGGCGACGCGCTGCGCTACCGGCTGGGCGTGAACCACCACCAGATCCCGGTGAACGCGCCGCGCTGCCCGGTGCACAGCTACCACCGCGACGGCGCGATGCGGGTCGACGGCAACCGCGGCGGCACCACGTCGTACGAGCCGAACCGTCACGGCGAATGGCAGGACCAGCCCGACTTCAGGGAACCGCCGCTGTCGCTCGAAGGCGCCGCCGACCACTGGAACCACCGGGTCGACGCCGACTATTATTCGCAGCCGGCGCTGCTGTTCAAGAAGATGTCGCCGGCCCAGCGCGAAGCCCTGTTCCAGAACACGGCGCGGGCGATCGCTGGCGCGTCAAGTGAAGTCAAGGCGCGCCACATCGCCAACTGTACGATGTGCGACCCGGCCTATGGCGACGGCGTCGCGCGCGCCATCGTGCAGGGCAGCGAGGAGCGCTGAACGAAGACGCAGAGCGACGGACGGGCACGGTCGGGCGCGGTGCTATAGAATCCGCATCCTCGGTGCGGATTGCACCATCAAGTGCAAAGGTACGCCGTGTTTCCCGTTTCCGCCATCGACATGGGCGCCGCCATGAAGACCCTGGTGCTGACGCTCGACCTGGTCGGCACCTTCGTGTTCGCCCTGAGCGGCGCCACCGCCGGCCTGCGGCGCCAGCTCGACCTGTTCGGCGTGCTGGTGCT
>Ga0265780_10011821_pt1 | contig 10292 bp, 12 predicted proteins | sample P1T30metagenome_FD_192432 | JGI IMG/M metagenome (GOLD analysis project Ga0265780, IMG submission 192432) | Plant litter microbial communities from East Loma Ridge, Irvine, California - P1 T30 | ecosystem: Environmental > Terrestrial > Plant litter > Unclassified | place: USA: California... | reverse complement strand
CTACGAGTCGGAATGGCAGCACCTGGCTTGCTCCCTCGTATCGTACCTAAACGACCCCAGCCGTTCATTGTAGACGGCAAAGTGGTACCTCCAGGTGTAGGTCTATTTTCCTTGGATGCTTCTACAAAGCCCCTCATTATTAACACGGCGTAGACAATTGTTGGAATGTCGGCGTATACGATGAATACCGATCCCCAGATCTGGGGTCCGGATGGCGGATCCTTCAACCCAAACCGTTGGCTTGGTCCGAACGCAAAGGAGCTTGAGACATATATGTGCACTTTCAGCAAAGGCGCTCGCCAGTGCATTGGAATCAAGTATGTGCACTCCCCCCCCCCCCCCCGAGACGTTTGAAGACAGGCATCAAAAGCTAACCTGTCAAGTGTTGCGTATGCGGAGATAACCATGACCCTAGCACACATCTTCTACCGTTTCAAGATGGACTTGAAGACGAAGGAGTTCCGTGCGAAAGACAGGTTTATTCAAGAGTTTGAAGAGCCGGGGATTCTAGTAGACTTCAAGCTGCGACAACACTCTTAAGGTCGTCGTTTCCAGAGCATGGGGGACAGATGATGGAAGAAGCGCGATTCAGGACCTAGGAGCCTATATAACAGTTTCAATCTCTACAAGCCAGTCAAAAACTACCTACTACTGAGCCTTGATGTACGGATGGCCTGTAAGCAGTTCAGTATGACTTGAAGCAGGATTCTGGAGGGTATTAAGAGAAAGTATACAAGTTGATCACGGAGGAGGTATGGAAGATGATGTCCCTTAACTCCAAATTCAGTCCTTCTTATACATAGATCCCCCGCCCCCCCTTTTTCTTTTTTCTTTTTGCGCCTGGTCTATTGGCCTACACAAATACTGTACCGCTCGGACATCTCGCTGGACGATGGGACCAAGCTTTTTGGGGTGTAATATTCCGATCGTAGACCACACTGATAAGACAGCTAATCACATAGAGCGAGTCGGAGTATCACACAGGAGTTTATTATAAATCGAGGATAAAACCATGAATTTATTTCAAAGAGTCGTGCTAATTATTTAGGATTTCCTCACAGTTCCCTTGATACCCGACTTGCCAGGTGATAAAATGCCGTTAGGATCCAAAGTGGCCTTGAAGCTATCAACAAGCTTTGCGTGGGCGTGATCATTGAATGAGAAGTGACTCCTGATCTGGTCCATGTACTCCACGTGAGTGCGATACGTAGTTAGTCCACGACGGGCAGCATCGTTGATCAGGTTCTGGACGAGTGTCTTTACGCGGTCCTTCTCCTCGGGCGCGTATACTACCATGACGATGGGGATGATGTACCGAGACCAAACGTGGAAATCGGCGAAGAGGTCAAGATTTGCTTCAGCGACCATCTTTTTAGCTTCTAGCCACCATTCGAGCAATGCCGGGCCCGAGGTAGGGAGAATGGGAGCGAAGTCGCCGTGTCCGCTTCCGGGTGCCATGCGGTAGTCCATCAGAGTCATGGCCGTCAATGTCGGCACGCCATTGTGGGGAATGCCGGGGGTTTCGACTTCTTCTCCTCGAAGGAACCTGCCCGGGGTGCCACCAAACTTCCTGACTTCAAGCCGAGCTCCAGGAATCTTTGTGATGGCGCGACGCAGTGAACTCTCCAGGGCTGGGACTACATCGGCGTCACCTTGAATACCGAACTCGGCTCTCCAGAATCCCCAGCCGTAAGTCGACTTCAGCTCGTCCAGAACGCTGTCCGGGACTCTCTTGTTGGGACCGAAATAAGGTGCCATTTTCTCTGTACAGGCAGGGTCCGGGGACAGGATGGCCTGGCGGAAAACGTTGGAAACGGAGGGGTGGTTGGTGATTACGCCTCGCCTTTGGAGATCCGCGAGAAGCTCGATGAACTGGGGGAGATCTTCCTCGTTTGGCACGCTCAGGTCACAAGCGGTGTACGCCTCAGGTGCCGGGGAAATGTGAATACCCAGCTTCGTCACGACGCCTAGTAGTAGTCGACTCAAAGTCAGTACATATATTCTTGATCTGGCATGGCATGGCACGGCTGACGAGAAAGGCAGAGCTTACCTAGATTAGACTGATAGAAGAGTCCATCAAGACTTGGTCCAAAACCGCTAGAGAATTAACTGGTTAGCACATTGTGTTGTTGATCAGGCGACGACGACACTAAGTTTGGTGGACTGGTGATAGATAACTCACGCCTTGTAAAGAGGGAACAGTTTACTGTCAGTCATAGCACCCATTCCAGTCCGCACCAGATCTCCTGTTGGAAGAACAACCTCCATGCCGCACTGCATATCTGTGTGCACGCCACCAGGAGTATAGCCGAAGCCGTGGTCCAGCGTGTTGCCCAGGACAGATCCCCATCCGATCGCGGCGGTAGATGGCCACAGCGGGAGATCGCGCCGTTTAATCTCTTCGTAAAGGTCAAAGAAGGAGACGCCTGGCTCGACAATGGCGTACGCATCTTTCCCGCTGACCTCCAACACGCGGTTCATTCGATGCAAGTCGAGGACCACGCTGCCAGCCACGACAGGTGCCGAGCCGCCATAGCCAAGGTTCCTACCGCGGGATACCGTCCACAAGGGAACCTTGAATCGGTTTGCCAGTCGTAGAACCTGCTGTACTTCTTCTACAGACGCCGGGCGAACCGCACCACTAGGGGTGTGCTGATCCTGATCGACCAAGGAGTATGGATCGCCGTAGCTGTTTTGCTGGTGAGGCCCAGTCAAGGCGCCTGCTGATGCATCCCGGGAGATGTTCTCACCGCCGACGATCTTTGCAAGCTCATCAAAGAATTGACTATGCTCGGAAGGTCCAACACCAGGGGGAAGAACTCGGACTGAGGACGGCATTGCTGCGAGGTTGGTTGGAACAAGGTGTAAGTGAGTGAGCGAGCTGGTTAAGAACAAGCTTTGGAGGCTTTAGGTACAGCCAGCAGAAGTTACAATGAACTGTATTCTATGGAAAGGACCTCCTACAATTGAAAGGGGTTTTTATACAGTAAGTACCGTACCTAGTCAAGGTTTCTACTTCAATTCAGCTTGTTAGTATTTGCCGACGCATGCCCCGCGTTACTAGGATGGATTGCGCGATACTACGGGAGACCCCGTAATGCGGGGGGCGTCCGTGGGAGGCAAGAAAGAAAGTCAGACAGACAGACAGACAGATCCCGTGCTCCAATTATATCAGGTGTAATAATAAAAGATAAGAAATAAAAAGAATAATGGTCACAAGGCCCGGCAAAGAGACTATTGCAATGCATCTTCCCCACCCCGCAGCAGCATTTCCCTCCTCCTCCTCCTCCTCCTCCTCCTCATCCTCCTCCACCACCACCACATGGAGTCGGGTTGTGTTTACAAACGCAACTAACTAACGCGGGTTGGTTGGTCGAGGCAGCCTACGACACTAACTCACTACGAAGCCAGCCAGCCGCTTGGCTTGTTCTGTGATAGATGGAATTGATTGAGAGAAATGAGAAGATGCGGACCAGTCTCTGCGTGTCTTTGGCAGACAGACAGACAGATAGACAAATACAGCGTACAGATAGATGGGCTTCTTTAAATATGTATCAAGTTTGCTTGCTCTCTTAATTACTTATCGACGTAAAATGCCAGGTCCTCTTGATTCACCTCGCGAGAAGTGAGGCCGTTGCCCATGATCCGGAACCGATTTTTGCTGCAGTATTCAAGCTCAAAGTCCTCCGTCCTGAAGCTCTCCGTCAACGCCTTGTAGTGTAGAACACTCCCGCCGTACATGGCAAACACGCGGCCGTCCACGGTGCCATTCTTGAACCATGATCGGCAGCCCGATGTCCATACAGTACGCTTCAGGACCCCTTGCGTGTATTCATTGTACTCTGCAGACGCCTCTTGCTTGACGGTAGCGGACCTAGACAAGACCGGAAAGTGTCAGTCTCGAACCTAACTTCTAAAGCTTTCCATAACAAAGGTGTGTGTGTATGTGTGTGTGTGTGAGAGAGAGAGAGAGAGAGAAAGAAACTTACCGGATATCAACCATGGCAATCTTCTTGCACCACTGCCCGATGTAGTTGGCCGTCCAGTCCATAACCGAAATCAGGCTTCCATGCGCAACCGGGCTGTTAGGGCCGGTGAAGATGAAGAAATTGGGGAAATTCGACACGCAGGCTCCGATGTATGCTTCTGGATGGTCTTCCCACTGCTTGGAAAGCACCGCGCCGCCTTTGCCTACCATGTGCCACGGCGGAATGAAGCTGGTGTTGAAGCCGGTAGCACAGACGATGATGTCAAAGTCATCGCTCGAGTCTGTGGTGGTAATGCCTGTCGCTGTGATTTCCTTGATTTGACCGAATTCGATCCTCGCATTGGGCTCCTGGAGAGCTTCGAGATAACCCTCGCCCGGCGACAAGCGTCGGCATCCAGCCTTGTAGGTAGGGATGAGCTTCGCGCAGAGCTCAGGGTCTCTCCCCAGACGCTCCTCCATCTGCTCTCTGAACACCTTTTGGGCGGCATTGTTCGCTTCGCTACCGTCCAGCAGCATTTGGAAGAGTTTATTGAAGCCGTGAGTGATGTCCTTGCGCAGCTTCCGAAGCTCCTCCGGGCTCTCATTGAACTTCTTCCTCTCCTCTTCTGAAAACGCAAAGTTTTTGCCGTCGGGGGTAAACTCGGCAGCCATATTTGGCGAGATCCACGTCGGCCCTCGAATGTAGTTGACAAGCTTGGCAGCGGCAGGCTGCAACTCGGGAACCACCTGGATGCCTGAGGAGCCGTTGCCAATGACCGCTACATTCTTCCCTTTCCATTCAATAGATTCGTCCCAGTCGGCCGTGTGGACCAACTTGCCTTTAAAGGTCTCGAGGCCGGGAATTTTCGGCCACGATCACTTGCTTAGGAATCCGGTGCCATTGATCAGAACATCAACGTCCTCCTCCGTTGTTCTGCCGCCGTCCTTGACCAGCTTGAAATGGTATTTGCCATTCGCATCATCCCAGACGGCTGAAGTCAGTTCGGCCTTGAACTGGATATTGTCGGCTAAACCGTACCTCTTTGTGGTGTCCTTGATGTACTGGAGAATCTCAGCGCCGCCAGCGTAGAAGGAGCTCCAGTTAGGATTCGGTTCGAAGGGGAATGCGTAAATATGAGCTGGGACCTAGACAACCCACAAGCCATTATTTAGTCATGTAACAATTGTGCATATCGCAAGAGAGGAGAAACTTGGGCCTTTTTGCTTACATCGCATGCAACACCAGGGTATCGATTGACGAGCCAGGTGCCTCCCACGTCGGCATTCTTCTCATAAATTCTCAAATCGACGCAGGGGGCAAGTTGCTTATCGAACTTGCACTTATACGCGAAAAGAAGGCCAGAAAATCCGGCACCAATGCAAGCGACCTTGAGCCGCCGGGGATGGTGCAATGGCTGATCATTAAAGGGCACCCAGCAGCTAGCCTGCTCTTTGGCGTTTGGCGCGGCGATAGATCCCATATTGAACGGATCCCTTGGCCTTTCGGTATGCAGATCGGGTTTTCTTTTTCTTTTAATTTTTTTAAGGAATTTTCCCCGACTTTGAGGGAGGCATTTCTTCTATTAGTAGTTCATTGTGTTTGCCCTGCGCTGGTCACTGGTCGCGGGCGGGCTTCTTTGCTACAGCCACCCGGACCCCCCGCAATCGCGAAGTCGGGGGGACCACTATCTCCACGTACTGCTGCTTCCATCCGAAACCCCGGCATGAGCATCGGGATTGAGGTACCGGGAGCGTCCGAGGGCCAGAACTATTGAGACCATACCTAGCTCTTGCATTGGCTAGAACCATCACGAGACGCCGATGGCCTGAGCTTGAGTTCCTGCCAGCCTTTAAGGCAGCGTTTGATTGAGCGTTCACGCTAGCCAATATCTGCTCAGCTTTCCGCGGCGCAGGCCTTATTCCTCTCTAGCTAGACGCTGTCCTATTAAAGCTAGACGTGCATCTCTGTAAGCCTAGGTTTCGTGGTATACTGCTTGGTTTTTATTATTTTCTGTAGGCCAACTGTCATATCGGGAATAACGCGGCTCGGCGCTTTAAACTTGGGTAAATGGTACGTAATGGTAATATTGTGGGGAGCGGCCGAGGCATCTCGGGACCCCGCCTCCACACTCTCTGACTCGGCCTCCACACTTCCCCATATCCATGGTGGAGCAACCTACACCGCTTGGAGATTACGAACCAATTAAAAAAAAGAAAAAAAAGGGCTACGTATTAATGCCCCACTTGTCTCCCGAAGCTCCGAGCAAGGTGCTTATGACTGCTGCACTCTAAACCTGCCTCTGCGGCCTGGTATAAGTACCTTGGTCGAATCGCGCAGAATGCAGCATCCGAAAGGCAGTGCCATGAGGCTCTTGCAACCGGGCGGCCTTTTTCCATATTTCTCTACCGACACACAGTAATTTCACACTTCAGCATATCCTTCAACATGCAATCAGATGCCTCCGCTGTTGCTGACGAAGGCTGTAATGCCGATAACGATAACCATATCCCTGTCGACGGTGTCAGTGACGGCACTGGCCCCCAATGCGGCTCCTCCCCCGCCTCCTCGTCGTCCGCATCGTTAACGTGCCCCGAGTGCGGGCAGACCTTCCATCGGCGCGAGCACGTAATTCGACATCTAGACTGTCACTCCGGCCGTCGCTCTTACACATGCCATCTCTGTAAGACAGCCTTCTCTCGGAGGTATGCATTCTCCCTACCTTGAAGAGCCTAGCCTGTATGCAATGTGTCTTGTATAACGTTTGTGGCTGACTTTCCGGGGGAGAAAGGGACACTTTGAAACGCCATGTCGGCACACATGGCACTGCAGCCCTCGCTGAATGGACGCAAAACAATTCTCGTTTCTCGCGAGGTCAACAATATCGTGCGTGCGAAGCCTGCGCCAGAGCTAAGCAACGCTGCGATGGCCGCAGGCCGGCACCTTGTACCAAGTGTACGAACAAAGGTCGTCGCTGCTTATACCAACCAAATCCTGGCAACGACGACACTGAGACTATCCTCGTTGCACAGCCTGTAGCCGATGATGGCGTATCCGCTATCTACTCTTCGCCTTCTCAACAATTGCAGCCTTTGACTCCGATGTCTTGTGTTCCGGTCCAACCTAGTCTCGAGCCAGACCTTACATGGGACGCCCTCTTGACCTCTACTCAATTCCTGCTCCCGTTCTCGCCAGTGCCCCCTCTTGAAGCTGGGACATTGGCCGACTTTTGCTTCGGAGACGCCGCTTTGGCTGCCGCTGGTCAACTTGCAGATGACCAGAGTGTGCAGAATAGCTTCGGTGCAGAAGCAACACAGGGAGGAGCTGTGGAGGCCGTTGAGGTCTTTATTGGACAAGACAATCTGACAGCGGAAGAAGAAGACGTCCTGATCGCGGAGAACATTCCTCATGTACCTCCTGTGACCGAAGAGACTCGAGCATACATGATCCAAGCCATCAAAGCCGGACTGCCACATCATGAGGCCCAAGGGCTTGACGCCAACTTCCCCTCTTTGCGACATCTCGATACATACATGCAATTGTATTTTGAGCACTTTCATCCACTGATGCCTTTGTTGCACGTTCCGACTTTTCAGGCGTCACCCGAGACGTGGCAGCTGGTTCTCAGTGTGGTGTGTCTCGGCAGTCGGTACTCCCAAGCACACCACCATCATGATCATGTTCTACTCCTGCAGCGACTTGCCCAGTATATGGTGAAAAGAGATGTAAGGCCCACCCCCGAGCCAATACATCATGTTGAGCTGATGCTGATGCGATATCCAATACATTGTAGCTTCGAGAGCTATCGAGTGTTAACATCTTGACCTGTGCGCAATCCCACTTGTTGTTCCAGCAAAATCTTTGGCTCTCGGGCGAGTGGAGCATTACAGTTGAGTTGCAGTTTTACCGGAATATCCTCATTACCCTTTGTCGCCTGTTGCTGTCTCGAGAGGCCACCTTGATGCACACGCCTGCATCCACGGAAGACGGGAACCACACATGGTTCCAATGGATACAAGCAGAAGCCAAACGGCGGATCGTCCACTTTACCTATAGTAAGTCATTGGATCCTTACTCAACCCTCCCTCGGCTTTTAGCTTACAAAAGGAGTTTCCGAGTGTCTCTACGCAACATTTCTTATGCTTCCTCCTCTGCTCTCAACTCCTGAGCTGCAAACCCCGGTACCCACCGCTGATTCGTATTGGTCATCGAGTTGCGAGCAGTGGCACCTTCTCCCGCCACCGCAACCTTCACCAACTCTTTGTGCTCTACTTGCACGTATTGGTCTCGGCGATGTAGCGCCGGCGAGTCTGGAGCAACTGACCAAGTCTGCGATCCTGTTTTCGGCCTCATTGCACAAAGCTGCTGAGAGCGACTTCCTTCTAGCTATGGGACTTGGCTCTACTGGCACTACTGCTAGTCAACCGAGTCCAGCTCTGGGCATGGTGACAACGCTCTCTCAGAAAGCCTTCGATGCTTTGTCACAAGTAGGATGCTCTCAGGTGTTGCGCGAAACGGATGCTGGCACCAGCTCGAATTACTTTGCTTTGCTTTCTCGAGTTCTTGCCATTCTCTCATTTACGCCATTATCGCTACTCTTTTCTTATACCAAATGGCAGACGACAGACATAGGCCAAAGCAACGCCCGGTCTCAACTTTTAAACATTGTACCACAGAATGTCAGCAGAGCAAGGCACTGCTTGTACTACGCAGCGCAGGTCCTTCAACACTTTCGCACCACCAGACCAGCAACAGTACTTGACATTATGGGCGGTTTAGTCTGTGTGCTCTATATAGTACTGTACGTAGATACTATCGAGCAGCAAGATCCCAATGTCGCCGGACGTGGGGCTGGCATCAAAACGTCTACCATGGACATCATCCGACTCGACCAAGTCGTTGATACAGATCTTTTGAACGACTGGTTACAGGCCAGAATTCATAAAAGACCTCACGTTCTTGGGGTCGGTTTCCTACACAATAGCGGCAGCATACCGCGTTTATATAAAGAAGCGTCGCGGATCATAGAAAATGGGTCCTCTATCTCGAGGATGGCTAAGGTAATATCAAATCTTCTCGAGTCGCAAGCCAAAGGCTATCCTCCGACCGATAGGACATTCAGAGCGCTGTGAGAATCTGGGTTAGAGTGTATTAGTAGCTTTTTGTATTGGTTAACCGCTATTACTTATTGTAGATTTTTATACTTTGTCTCTCTTAAAGGCTGCTTCTAAACAGTAACTACTTTTATATTGCTAACGCTCTAGAGCCTAAAGGTTACCTAACTAATATAACGCGATAGATTATACACAATCTGCGCCTGATTTAGTATTGCGTTAGAGTTCGCTAACTAAGAAAGAAAATCTAGAGAGCATAATCTATGCGCATAATCTAAAGACTTTACTAGTATTATAACATGCTATAACTTACCTAAAAGATGCAAGATAACGCTTCTAATCTATTCTATCTTTTAGAATACCTATAGCTAGCACTATTATTAAGATATTTATGCGTGAACTTTAGCTAGAGATACTTAACGTTTCTTACTAAAGTTAGAGCTTATAACCTCTAACTATAGTAACTAGATACCTAGTAAGCTAAGACACCTAGTAAGCTACCTAAACATTAAAATACTCTAACTATTCTAACCTTTAATAAGCTATAACTCTATAACTATAGACCTAGTCTAAAAAGTAATTAAAGATATCAAATCGCGTAGAGATAGCGTATCTTTTAGCTATCGCGAAGTTGCGAAATAATAGAGTTGCAACTAAATAACGCTATCGCGGTAGTATTAGATAAAAACACGCCTAACTAATATAAAGCAACGAGGATACGTATCCTCGCGCTAAACTAGGCTAAGCGTTAGAGCTCGCTAACCTAGAACAGCAGAATCTAAGAGTATCCTCGTTTAGTATCCTCGCGGGCATTGCTATTTAAATTCTATTATTTTTACACCGTAGATTAACTTTTTGCTATTAGAATATATCTTTTAGATAACAATACTAATAATTATCTACTATTGCGCGTTATATTAAGCTGCGGAAAATATAGAGTTCTTATAGATCGCGCAACTGCCTAACGCGCTAGCCGCCTAAGAAACATTAACTACTATAATAACCGCGCGCTGCCCGCATAACCCGCCCGCATTACTTAACGCGATTAAGAACATAATATACTATCTGTATAAGTATAGAACGCTTGTCTATAAGCAGCACGCAACTGCGCTACAGAATCTTAATGCGTATCTACGTTAATATTATAGTGTTAGTAGCTAGCTACGGCAGCAGGTTATCGCGAGTTATAATAATCGCGAATAGATTTGCAACC
>Ga0265780_10011820_pt1 | contig 10293 bp, 11 predicted proteins | sample P1T30metagenome_FD_192432 | JGI IMG/M metagenome (GOLD analysis project Ga0265780, IMG submission 192432) | Plant litter microbial communities from East Loma Ridge, Irvine, California - P1 T30 | ecosystem: Environmental > Terrestrial > Plant litter > Unclassified | place: USA: California... | reverse complement strand
CCCGCCGGTGGTTTCAAGGTCAATAATGGCGTACAAATCGCGGCGCGGAAAGTGGTCAGAGGCAAGCTAACAAACTTAGCCCGGCAGAAGGTTGCACAATAAAAAAGGCAGCCATTGCGGCTGCCTTTTTTCAATGAACAGTGAGCAATTAACAATTAGCGGTTCAGAATGCCGTACACATTGCGAACGGCAAATTGCTACTGTGCTTTGTGCTGCGTCACCCAATTTTTGGCTTGGAGCACTTGGTTGTGCTGCTGCTCCAACACGCTTTTGGCTTGTGCCGGCAGGTCGGCCGATTGCAAGGCGGTTTCGTAAGCCTTGAGTGCCACCGAGTCACCGTTTTCGCACTCGCTTAGGATGGCGGAGTCGCTTTGGCCGGTGATGGCCGACTTGATGTTAATCCAGCCGTGGTGCACAGCGGCGGCGGCATCCGTCAACATGCCCTCAATGGTATTGCCCTCGGTCACGTTCAGGCCGTACTGGCTGGCGTGCTGGCTGAGTTCCGAAGCAAATTGGGCGCGCTGCTGCGAAAGGCGGCTCAACTCCGATTTCAGAGCCGGGTTGCTCACGCCTTCAGCAGCCTCTTGGTAGCCTTTGGCGCCGGTTTTGTTGATTTCGACTAGGTCGTTGTAGGCACGGGCGGTGGATTCGTTTGGCGTTGCCATAATAATGTAGGGTTGGAATTGTGGAAAGGAAGGTTACTCCAATATTTACTACTAAGTATGCCAGCGGGTTACAGAAAATATGGGCATTTATTCAGGTTTTACATTCGCTTAATCATGCGCCAGGCCTTGGCGAAGAAGCCCGGCTTGTCGTCAGACTTATCCAGCTGCGTTTCTTCGCCGTCGGTTACATCGCCCAGCAGGAAGCCCCAGGGCTCAGTGGCCTTGCCGGAATCGAACACCACTTTGAGCACGGCCGTGAGTGGGATACTCAAAATCATGCCCGGCGTGCCCCACAGCTCACCACCCAAAATGAGGGCAATGATGGCAGCCATGGGGTTGATGCTGACTTTCGAGCCCGTAATCATGGGCGTGATGAAGTTGCCCTCCAGAAACTGCACAAACACAAATACGCCCACCACGGCCGCTGCCTTGCCCGGCGAGCCGGTTTCGACCAGCGTCACTAGCGCCGGAATAGCTGAGCCCACCATGATGCCGATGTAGGGAATAACGGCCAGCACCGAAGCAAATACCGCGAAGAAGATGGCGAACTTCACCCCCAGAATCAGCAGCCCAATGGCGTTGAGCACCGACACCACCACAATGACCGTGAGCAAGCCTTGGATGTAGGCCTGCACCACGGTCTGAATGTTATCCATGGTGTGCAGCACGCCGGTGCGCTTGTCCGGGGCCACGAAGCGGAACATAAACTGCCGCATGTGGTCGCGGTAGTACAGGAAGCAGAAGATGTAAATCGGAATCAGGGTGGTTACGCTCAACACGCCCGCCGTGGTGCTGAGCGTGGAGCCCAGGAAACCACCGGCCGACTTCTTGAAGGAGCTCATGGAGTTGTCAATCAGCTCTTCCTTGCTCATTGGTTGGTAGCCGAACTTCAGACTGGCCCACTGCTGAATCTGGTCGAAGTATAAAATGCCTTTTTCTTGGAGCTTGGGCCACTCGTCGCGCAAGTCCATCAGCTGGGTGCCAAACAGGTAGAACAGGCCCGCGAGCGCAGCTACTACAATTACCAATGTGGCGATGATGGCCCATACCCGGGGGAATTTCCAGTTTTCGAGGCGTACCACCAGCGGCAGCAGCAGCACCGAGAGCAGCGCGGCAAATAGAATGGGCAGCAGCACCCCATCGAGCTTGCGCAGCACAAACACGAGCAGCGACAGCCCAATAAGCAGAAACGTGTAGTGAATAATCGGCGACTGCTTCACCTCGGCCGGCGCGTGGTGCTGCGTGGGCGAGGGGATGTTATTGGGCAGGTTGAAGTTGTTGGGGCGCGGGAGCGTGGGGCGCGGAAGCATTCTGGTACGAGGTGAAGGTTGATTAATGCCTCAGTCGGGAGCAATGAGAATTCTAAGCAAAGCGCCGCGTGAACCGCCGCCGTAGCATTGGTGTTCGAGGCTAAAGAATTTGGCGGCCCCGGCTAAGCTGAATGGCAGCAGCTAGCTTGGTAAGCCGCCATTTTGTGCGTTATTTTACTTGAAATCTGCCTCGCTTACGTATTTTTTGGAATGAAAGACGAACTACTTGCCGTCGAACCGGAAGTCCCCACCAAAACCCCCGACCACGGCTATAACGAAGACAGCATCCGCTCGCTCGACTGGCGCGAGCACATCCGCCTGCGGCCCGGCATGTACATCGGCAAGCTCGGCGACGGCTCGGCTTACGACGACGGCATTTATGTATTGGTGAAAGAGGTGGTCGATAACTGCATCGATGAACACGTGATGGGCCACGGCCGCACCATCGACATCAAGATTTCCGACTCTAAGGTGCAGGTGCGCGACTACGGCCGCGGCATTCCGCTGGGCAAGGTGGTGGATGTGGTGAGCAAAATCAACACCGGTGGCAAGTACGACTCCAAGGTGTTTCAGAAGTCGGTGGGTCTGAACGGCGTGGGCACCAAGGCCGTGAACGCCCTCAGCGGCTACTTCCTGGTGCAGAGCGTGCGCGAAGGCACGATGAAAGCCGCCGAGTTTGCCCAGGGCAAGCTCGTGAGCGACCCCAAACCCCAGAAAACCAGCCAGCGCAACGGCACGCTGGTGGTGTTCCAGCCCGACGAGACGATTTTCAAGAACTACCGCTTCATCCCGGAGTACCTCGAAAATCAAATCTGGAACTACGTCTACCTCAACGCCGGCCTGACCATCAACTTTAACGGTCAGAAGTACTACTCCGAACACGGCCTGCGCGACCTGCTCGCCCGTAAGGCCGACGAGGAAAGCATGCGCTACCCCATTATCCACCTCAAGGCTCCGGATATTGAGATGGCCATGACCCACGGCAACGACTACGGCGAGGAGTATTATTCCTTCGTGAACGGCCAGTATACCACGCAGGGCGGCACGCATTTAGCCGCCTTTCGCGAAGCTGTGGTTAAAGCGGTGCGCGAGTTCTACAAGAAGGACTACGACGCGGCCGACATCCGGGCCAGCATCATTGCTGCCATCTCGGTGCGCGTGCAGGAGCCCGTGTTTGAGAGCCAGACCAAAACCAAGCTTGGTAGCGTAAACATGGGCGAGGACGGCCCCACCGTGCGCGGCTTCATCGTCGATTTTGTCAAGGACAACCTCGATAACTACCTGCACAAAAACCCCGCTGTAGCCGAGGCCCTGCGCAAGCGCATCGAGCAGAGCGAGCGGGAGCGCAAAGACATGGCCGGCGTGAAAAAGCTGGCCAACCAGCGCGCCAAAAAAGCCAACCTGCACAACCGCAAGCTGCGGGACTGCCGCTTCCACCTGGGTGAAAACGCCAAGGACGGCGCCGAAAAAGAGCTGCTCACCACGCTCTTCATCACCGAGGGCGACTCGGCCTCGGGCAGCATCACCAAGAGCCGCAACGTGGAGCTGGAGGCCGTATTCAGCCTGCGCGGCAAGCCGCTGAACTGCTACGGCCTGAAAAAGAAAATCGTGTACGAGAACGAGGAGCTCAACCTGCTCCAGCACGCCCTCAACATCGAGGAAGGCATCGAAGGCCTGCGCTACAACCGCGTGGTAGTAGCTACCGACGCCGACGTCGACGGCATGCACATCCGCCTGCTCATCCTCACGTTCTTCCTGCAGTTCTTCCCCGACTTGGTGCGCAACGGCCACGTCTTCATCCTCGAAACGCCGTTGTTCCGCGTTCGCAACAAGAAGGACACCATCTATTGCTACACCGAGCAGGAAAAGCAGGCCGCCATGCGCAAGCTGGGCCGCAACCCCGAAATCACCCGCTTTAAAGGCCTGGGCGAGATTTCGCCGGAGGAGTTCGGCAAGTTCATCGGCGAGAACATCAAGCTGGAGCCCGTCATCCTGCAGTCGGACCGCAGCATTCAGCAGGTGCTCACCTACTACATGGGCAAAAACACCCCCGCCCGCCAGGAATTCATCATCGACAACCTGCGCCTCGAAAAAGACCTCATCACCTCCGACGTGCTGCCCGCGGCCGAGGTGCCGGAGGCTGACTTGGCGTAGCCAGTCTCTCTATAAATAATAGCCATTGCAGGAAGGCCCATCTGATTTTCGGATGGGCCTTCTTGCTGATGGTGGAGTGCGGCTGCACATTAGTTGAGCTCCGTATATCTTCTGAGCCCAGCCGGCCCTATTTTGCCAACGGCTTACAAAGCACTACCCTGATGGCTCCGCAACAGCAGTTCATTCTTTCGCTCTTTGCCTATGCGGCCCAGCGCGGCGTCGCGTTTTCCCAGCTGGAAGCGCTGACTGGCGTGCGCATAGCGGCGCTGCTAGCGCCGGACTCCCGCCCCCTGACGACTCGGCAGTGGGACAGCTTATGGCTGAATGCGGCCCAACTCACCCACGACCCGCTCTTTGGGCTGCATTTCGGCGAGGCGGCCACCCCGGCCGCGCTTGGGGTGGTGAGCCAGCTGGTGCAGAGCAGCCGCACCGTGGGAGAGGCCCTGACGCACGCCGCCGCGTTGCTACCGGCCCTTACCAACCAGTTGCGGCTGAGCCTCACCCGCACTGCGGCTGGCTTTTCGCTCCAGTTTCGGGTGGTGCCTGCCCAAACCGAAGCCACCGCACTTGCCTCCGTGGCCGACTTCTTTCTGGCCTTCGTGCTGCACGAGCTAGATGGCTTGGTTCTGACGCGGATTCGGCCCCGGGCGGTGTGGTTTCCACCGGAAGCCAGCCTGCGGCCCGACCATTGCCGGGTATTGCGGACCGAAACCATTGCCCTGGGCGCGCCCGGCGAGTACGTCCTGACATTTGCCGGCGCGTATTGGGACCTGCCCATTCTCACCGCCAATTATGAGCTACAGGCCCTGCTGCTCCGGCAAACCGCTGCCCTGGCCACTCCCGCCGCGGCCGGGCTCCTCTGGAAGCAGGTAACAAGCCACCTGTTGGCCAATGCCTACCTGGGCCTGCCGTCGCTGGAGGCGCTGGCTGCCAACCTATGCCTGAGTGTGCGGAGCCTGCAGCGCAAGCTGCGCGAGGAGGGAACCAGCTACCAGCAGGTGGCCGATGCGGTGCGCAAGAAGCTGGCCCTGCACTACCTCCAGGCCGGCGCGCACCCCTTGCAGGACGTTGCACACCTGCTGGGCTATGCTGAATTCAGCGCCTTCAGCCGCGCCTTCAAGCGCTGGACTGGCCGCAGCCCGGCCCATTACCAGGCGGAGCATAGTGCAGAGCCAACCGTGACCGTCGTGCACCAATAGCGGGTTGGCATGAAATGGTAAGCGAATGGCGGGAATAGGTACGTGTGCTGGCCGCTAGCCAGGGGAAATTTGGGGTATGAAAACGCTCCTCTTATCCCTGTCAACCGCCGGCCTGCTACACACACTTTCGCTCGGAAGTGGAAATAGTGTGGCTGGCAAAGCCAGCGGTACGGGCCGCGTGCCCCAACTATTTTTTTCTCCCAATCCAACCATCCAACTTATGGAAACCCAACCCCAACGCGTGGTGCGCGATTTTCTCACGGCCGTGCAGCACAACCAATTCGACCTGGTGGGGGCCGCCCTGCACCCCCAGGTGCAGTGGAGCCAGCCCGGTCACAACCGTTTTTCCGGCCCTAAGCACTCGCGCGACGAAGTGTTTGCCATGGTGGGGGCAATGCAGGAGGCCGCGGCCGGCACCCTGGCCCTCACGGCAATCGATGCGCTGAGTGAGAACGGCCACCAAGTAGCCTGCCGCGTGCACTGGAAAGCTGCCCAGCCGCCCGGCGGCCTGCTCGATGTCGATAATATCGACGTTTACACCGTGGAGAATGGCCTAATCACCCAGGTCCAGGTATTCTCGGCCGATGCGGCGCACGAGGATGCCTTCTGGGGTAAGTAGCCGGCGCGCGGCCCATGGCACTTCCTGCCGCTACGGAAGCAACCACAGCCCTGGTCCAAGGCTATTCCAGGCCGTAGTGGTCCGCAGCATCCCAGCCCTGCTACGCTTTTCTTCCGAAAAGCTGGATTGGCACGTGCCGGGCAAAGCAGCCGTCGCCCATTGTGGCGAATAACCCACAAGCCTAAGAATCGCTCTGACTAATCCAGGTTGCGGATGTAGAACGAGAGTTTCAGCGAGGGCGTACCACTTACTGCTGGATACTGACTTGCCACTCTTATCCGACCACTGAAGGCGGTCGAACTATCCACAAAAAGGCCCATCCGAAACCGGATGGGCTTTTCTGTGTCATGAACATCCCGTTTAATCTAGGCCGAGAGCGTAGCCCGGTGTGCCGTTACCTGGGCAACCAAGTCGTCGATGATGGGCAGCTGGGGTTCCAGCAGTGCCTGGCCCAGCTCGCGCTCCACTAGCTTTTCGCCGCCGGCTTTGCCCTGGCGCGACACCAGTTCGTCGCGCCGGTCGGTTTTCTTCCGCAACTCATCAGTGGACTCGGTGCGCTCCTTGCTTTCGGGGAGGCCAGCCACCACCGGCGTCATGGCCGTGATGTAGGCATTCAGGCTGGTGAGCTCATTGGTGAGGTCGGTAGCCGTTTTGCCGGTGTTGTCGGTGCGAAAGTCGCCCTCGGTATCCCGAAAGACGAGCGTCTTTCGCTTCTCAGCGGCCATGGCCAGCACGAGGTCGCACTGGGCCCAGGTCTTGAGCAAATTCAGGGAGTAAACCATAATGTGAAAAGGGTTTAAGATTGAAAATTTCAAGCCCTTAACTATGCTATTCCTGAATTATTGCGGACTGCTGCGAAACTATTCCTGAGCACTCTCCGGCGCTAACGCTCCGGCTTCGGCCAGCAGCGCCTCCAGGGCCACCGCTTCGGCCTCCAGTAGGCGCAGGCGCACCAGCCGCAGGGCCCGTTCGGTGGCACTGAGCGGCACGGGAGCCGCCGCCGTATCGGCCGCCAGCCGGGCGAGCCAGTGGGCATCGGCTACCGGGTCGGGCGTGGCCAGCGGGTAGGCCAGTCGGCCCGGAGCGGGTAGGGCGGCTGGGTCGGTGGGCGGTAGCCAGGCTGCCTGTAGCACCTGCACGGCCCAGCGGCGGCGGGCGTGCCCCTCGGCTGGTCGCTTACGCTGCCCCAAATCGAAGCGGGCTTTAGTAATCCAGAACCGGCAGCGCCGCAGCCGAGCCCGAATGGGGGCGGGGTCGAGGGGGCCGGGCAGGTCGGTGGAAGGGGCGGCCTCATCGGCCTCGGTGCCCAGGGCGAAGGCCGGGGCGGGCGGCCCCTGCCCATCGGGTGGCGGCAGCAGGCGGGCCAGTACCCAGAGGCGGTGGCGTGGGGCTTCGCCGAGGTCCTTGCGGCCGGCCTCGTGGTTGGCCAGATGCTCGCGGCTGATGCCGATAAAGCGGGCCAATTCCGCTTGTGTGAGGCCCAGGTGGGCGCGAACGGCGGCGGCCAGACTAGAGGAAGGGTAGGAGCGGCGGGGCATAAGGGTTGGGAAACAAATGATTTTATTTTCATTTATATGTTTCCCGACCAGAAACGTATTCTGAAAAATTAAATTATATGTTTCCTGAACGGAAACGTATAAATAAAAATAAAATCATTTGTTTCCCAGCGCCAGCTTCCTAAGCTGATACAGGGCTAGCTGGCGCGGGAGGCATATGTCGAAAGCGAACAAATCTGGGAGCATCGAGCCAGCCACGGCCCGGGAGCCGGCGGCTAGTAGGCGCCTACTTCCAGTGGCTCCTCGCGGGCCAGGGCCAGCAGCCGGGCGGCCCATGCGGCCAATACCGCTTCGCGCTCCGGTGGCGCTTGCCGGACGGGGCCATAAACCACGTGGGGCGCCAGCACGGTGAAGCCGGTAAACTGCAGCATGCCCCGGTGAATGGGCCGCAGCACGCCCGCCAGGTCGCCTTGCAGCCCGCCCGGCTGGTAAGCCGCGGCGCTCCCACCGGTGGTGAGCGAAAGCAGCGCCCGTTTGCCCCGGAAAGGGCCATTTTCATACAAGCGGCCTTCGCCGTAGGCGCGCCCCATGGCAAATACCCGGTCGACCCAGCCCTTGAGCACTGCTGGCACGCTGAACCACCAGAGGGGAAACTGCCAAATCATGACGTCGCACCAGGCCAGCTTCTGCAACTCGCTTTCAATGGTGGCCGCGAAGCCCGCGTGCTCGGTGGCATAGAGCTCTTCCAGCTGCTGCTTGAAGTAGGCAGGGTCGCGGACGGTGGTGAAGTTGCGACGGTCCGACGTGGCCTCGAAGGGCATGCCGTACAGGTCGGTCACCTGCACCTGGTGTCCGGCGGCTTCTAAGGTGGCTACGGCCGTGCGTAGCAGGGCCCCGTTGAAGCTCTGGGGCTCGGGATGGGCAAAAACAATCAGGAAGTTCATCAGACTATGAAGGAGGTTTAAGTCCGGCAAAACTACTTTTGCGCCTGCCCTAAGCGACAGTTAGCCGCTAATTGTGAGGTACTAACAAAAAAGGAAGTAATGTCAGCCCGAAAGCTCACCTCCACCAACAGCCGTAACCGCGCTGCCCTTAGCAGCTTCTGCGGGTTGACCTATGCCCTGAACCTGGTAGGCGGCCGCTGGAAGCTGCTCATACTGTACAAACTCGAGAAACAGCACCGCCGCTTCAGCGAGTTGAAACGGACCCTGCCCCACATCACCGACCGCATGCTGACGCTCCAGCTGCGGGAGCTGGAGCAGGACGGACTGATTGAGCGGACTGTGTTTGCCGAGGTTCCCCCGCGGGTTGAGTACACCCTCACGACCAGCGGCCAAGCCCTGTCGGCCACCTGGAAAGGCCTCGAAACCTGGGGCGACGCGCACCGCCAGGCCGCCGAAGCGGCTCCGGTGCAGGGCTGCCCAACGAATTCTTTTCACCCCGGCCAGTAGCCCTCAGCCAACCTGTCGGGCTGCTCTGTCAATACACTCCGCTGTTCACATCCCATCGTTCATGTTTAATTTTTTCCTCCCGACGGTTCTTTTTCTCAGTGGCTTGGTGGCGCCGCCGGCCTACAAAACGTACGACAATGCGCGGTTTGGCTTTAGCATTGACTATCCCACCACCTTGCTTCCCCAGCCCGAGTCAGCTAACGGCGACGGCCGCCGCTTCCTTTCGGCCGATGGCCAGACCAAGCTGACTGCCTACGCCTCCTACGACGTTCTGGATGGCGGCTTGGCGACCTATTGGAAAATTGCCCGCCAGGGATGGCAGGAAAAAAAGGCCACCCTCGTGCTTAACCAAAAACTAGCCACGGGCTTTGTGCTGTCGGGATACGTGCAAGGACATATTTTCTACGAAAAAACGGTGTTGCGCGCGGGTACGCTCACCACCTTTATCTGGGAATATCCGACCGCCCGCAAACAGGAGATGGACGCCGTTATTCAGCACACCATCCGTACGCTTCAGCCCGGCGCATCGGACCGTGAGTAGGGGGCGTCGGCTCGCGGCGTACTGTGCCCAGTAGAAGAAGAGGGCTGTTTTGAAGCCACAAAAATTTTCTTAATGCGATGCCATTGTTTGTAAATAATTTTTTTGTTCGTACGTTTGAGCCGTCGCCTAGGGGTAGACTAGCCGACAAATTCCACGGAAAAGCCCGAGCCTTTGGTTCGGGCTTTTTTCTTTCCGGGGTCCTTGCCTTCGGTAAAGCATAAAATTGCGGTGGGAACGAATGCTGGCTGGCTATTCTGATTAGCTTGCTTTTGAGCAAAAAAATGGCGTAATTTGGAGCTATTGCGCTTGGTGTTGTCAAAAAGCAAACTGTTTTCTTTGTGCTTCTCGCTAAGAAATTTGGGAACTTTCTGCCGGCGACTAAAATTGTAATTTATTGCGCTCCGCGCTGATTCCGGTATTTTTGACGGCACTACGCCGACCTCATTCGTTTCCCTCGTGGCCACTCCCGATACTCCTGCTTCCGACGCTCCCGACCAAAATTTTTTACAACCCGGCGATTCGGTCGATTTTGATTTAGCAGCTTTTTCCCCGGCCGCTGCTGCCGACGCTGAAGAACCCGCCGATTTTTCGGAATCACCGGACGAGCAGCCGGCCCCCGATGAAACGGGTGAGCTTGTTCCCGGCGCCGACTTGTTCGGCCACACCCCAATGGTAGTGGAAGCCACGGCCATCGAAGCCGAGCCCGAAACCGAGGAAGAGCCCCGGTTTTCGCCCGGCGAAACCATCCACGACGTGGCCACCGTGCGCGGCATGTACCAGAACTGGTTTCTGGACTACGCCAGCTACGTAATTCTGGAGCGGGCCGTACCCGCCATCGAAGACGGCCTCAAGCCCGTG
>Ga0265780_10011819_pt1 | contig 10293 bp, 5 predicted proteins | sample P1T30metagenome_FD_192432 | JGI IMG/M metagenome (GOLD analysis project Ga0265780, IMG submission 192432) | Plant litter microbial communities from East Loma Ridge, Irvine, California - P1 T30 | ecosystem: Environmental > Terrestrial > Plant litter > Unclassified | place: USA: California... | reverse complement strand
GCTGCAGGGTAAGAACTTTGGCAAGGCGGTGCTGCAGATTGCGGATATTGCGAAGGATTAGGGAGGGGTGGAAGATTATGTGATACCAACTGAATTGAAATGGCCGGAGATGGTCGTGGTAGAAATCAATATATGAGTTACAAGTAAGACCTCTTCTTGTGTTTTCAAAATGTCTTCCCGCTTTGGACCACAGAGGAGCTTAATACTGATCTAATCAACGCATCCGAGAGTATGTCTGGCGTGTAACAAGCGGCATCAAACCCAAATCGATCTAGGTATTCTGTCTAACCAGAGGCAGGACGAATTCGTCTTCCTCTCCTCGCACTCCAATATGCATGCCGGGTTCACTTGCCGTACTACTCTGCGACGGCCCTCTTGAAACCACCACAGCTTCGTTACCAGTTGCTCCTTTCGCAGACGCCGCAATGGCCGCCAATCTTTCCTTCCTCTCGTTGATTTCTTCCAAGATATAGTACATCTGATTCAGCACGCGTTTGCCAGTCTGCAAACCTCTGTACATAAACCATGCCAACGCAGCAAATAGGGCACTCAAGCGGACGTCGAGTTGTCCGAAGACTTCTTGATACTTGGACAAGTTCCATGCAATACCGGCATATAGTAAAGACGGTATGGATGATGAACATGGCAAAGCAACCTACTGCTGTTCTCGCAGCAAGGTAAGGGGGTTCGCTGTTGGGGACGTAGTTACCTAGTTTGACGCGCTCAAACTCTTGCGCCGTCTTTGGAACCCACAGTCGTACCAGCCATTCGAGGTGTCGGTGGCGACGCTTGCGTGGTTTGTGGACCGACGAGATGGATCTGCGATGTAAGCTGGGTTGCTCACCCGAACCGACATAGAGGGTGTTCGCTCCAGCTTCTAGGGGCCCTTGTCCCGCCGTTGCAACAAAGTGAGCATTAGAATCGTCTTCAATGCGGTCATTACTCATGAGAGTGCTTTCCGGGGATATGATATCCATTTCAACGTCGCCCTGCTCCGATAGGTGCACCATTCCTCCTGGCTGAAGGTAATGGTTTTCATGGCTCGATGCTACAGATGTCGATTTTGAAGTGGCTACATCCTTCGATATTTCTTCTAAAGATACAACTTAGTATGAGAGCAGAGAAGGAATTTTGCCCAGATGCGTAATTACCATTATGAATCTCGATCATTGTGAGCAAAGTGAGTGCGATTGGACCGATAGCAACGACTTGACCAAAGCCAAAATCTTTAAGGCCAGCCGGAGACGCAGATCCGGCAGGTTTAACTGCGAAGAAAACGCGACTCGTGCCATAGGCAAAGAACGCGAGCATAGTTGGGATGAAGGACAATTCCGAGTCATGGTAGGTTTCGATTATGTACCAGAGCGGTATTGCCTGCCTCAACTTACTGACGCTTGAAGGTCGGAGCCATGCCCAGTACTTTCTTTCTGCATCGTGCAATACTGCTTCGCGTTCGTTTGGTGAAAGTCGTGACTTCCGCAACCTCAGGCTCATCAGTCGATAAAGAAGTCTCGATGTTAAGCTTGAAGACCGCAGGAAGAAGAGGTCGCCAAGGACTCGTATGTGAGTGAATAGACCTCCAACAATTACGAAGTAGTTAAGGGTATTGACAGCAATGTCTTCGGTGGGCTCAAAAAAGCACTGCAATGCGTTGCCAAAGTCCAACGAGGATTCGTATTCATCGATAGCCCCATCGATGACAAAGGCAAGACACAGTAAACCAAGAAAGCCAATCGTGAATGCCAAATGCCATGCCCGTGCACTTTTGTGATGATGCATGTATTCTCGGAGAATGTAGAGGGAGCATAGGTGCGTGAACGCGGCGAAGTATGCGAGGCTAGTCACTATACTGAATTTGTATAACGAGATTTTCTGACGGAGGGCCAGAGCAGCAATAACGATTGCCAAACCAGTGATGAGTTGCTGGTCTCCTAGGACTTTCACGTACCCTGCAACGGTACGGCGACGTCTGATCTGATCATCTGAAACATGGGACACTATGTTTGGATCTTTGAAGCGTAGCGATCCGTTCTTGAGCATGTGTAAGACGTAGTGGTCGGCTGGAGTGAGAAGTCCGGAGGGCAGAGATTCCATCCAGTAGCCCCACAGTATCACCGCGCCCAGTAAGAGAGCACTGAGGAGGAATGACACAAGCATCTGCTCATAATCAGCCATCGTCAGCAAGGTTGTAGGTAATATGATCTACTCACGCCAATACCAGCGATGTCAGGATTGACTGACAAGTCCAAAGTACAGCCATTTGAGCTCTCAGACGTGTTGTAGCACGTCGAGCAACTGTATGTATTAGGGGTACTGTCGCACATGCTGGCTCCGAGTATGTTGAGTAGGCGATGAATCGCAAAGTGTTGGGATCACGTTTAACTTTTGCATAACACAGAAGTGCAGTATTGCATCCTCGTCTTCTAGTCGTTATAAACTAAGCACAAAGGCTTATCCGAGTGCTTATACGAGCTGCATATCTGGGGGCGCACATAAGCACTCACGCTGACAATGGGGGCCGCTCGCAGGGCTGAAACCCGATGGGGCGAAGACATGACGAGGCCAGGGAGCGTGGGCGCTTAAAGCATTGGATGACAGGAAAGCGTGTAACGGTGCTAGTATAGCGAGGGACGAAGCTTGAGAGTGAGTGTTGGTATGGGTGGAAGGGCGCAGTGGAAAGTTGCGAACCTAGGCAGTTGCTATGTAACATCACTCATCAAATTAGCAGGAAGCGACCATCATACAGTATTCATACTCTGCACTATATACCCGTCCCCTCCTTTTAAATATTGCATTAGAATACATACACGTCTGAAAGCATGTCACACCATGCAAAATCGGAAAGAAAGGAAAGAAGAAAAAAGGCAAGGGGTATCTAATCCTCCACAAAATCCGACCTCGCCAGAAACGCCATCATCACTTTTCGTAATGAGAGTTTGCTAATAGAATTCATGTAAATATATCATGAAGGAAAACAAATGTCGCTTTTAGTCGCTGAGATCGATGACCTCAGATGGCGCATGTACGCTCTTCCGCCTTGGTGAAGGCGAATCGTCCGAGACGCCTTCGCGGACTTCTGCTTTGGGCTTCCACGTGCCGTCCTGTTGAACGACGATGGCACGTGTTTTGGAAAGCCCTTTTGCATCAAGTTCTTGCTTGACTTGTTGCAGGAAGCCGTCGACGATGAGATGCTCAGGCCGCGCATCGGAGTTGCAAATCGGGCAGCGCCATAGATCCGGCATAGACGCATCGCCCTTGCGCCGTCGTGTCTGTAGATATGTTTCGAGGTCGAAGCAATCGGGGTGGCGGCAGGCTTTGCTGCGGACGGGTATGTCGCACATTTTCGATGCGCTGAAAGGATCGAATAGATTGATGGTGAGATTGCTTTCGATAATGGCTATTTCGTCGTCATCATTGCTATGAAGCTTACTTTTGATGTTAGACAGGACTTGATCAGCTGGTAGGCGCTTTTTCTCGAGGCAATTCTTCTTCACTACGTCGTGCGAAGTAATGCCCAGGTACTCGACGGCGACAATGTATTTCAGATGTGTTTTGTCCTCTGATATGACTGTCATTTCTAACACATTCTCTCCTTCTTGGGTCAGATGTGTTATGTCGATGGGCAAATCTTTGCCATGATGCACCTTCTTGCGTTGAATTAGAGGGACGCCATTGAAGATGAAATAGGAATGCGGAATCCATGACGTATCGGCAGTCGTCCAGGTATGGTCATCGGGGCAGTGAAGAGTAGGTGCCCACTTGATGCAGCGCAAGCGAACGGTCTTACTATTCGTGTCGATCAGTCTCTCCCCGACATCGCCTGCTAGACCTGGTAAAGTGGCGGGGATATTCCTCATCATCTCTGCATCCAGGTTGAACGTCCACTTTTCGATAGCCCGATTCACGTTGGTCAACCGTTGTGGGCGCTTGACGAAGCCTTGCACGTACTGGTATAGCGGCTGTTGATCTGGCGAGAGTGCCTTTAAGGTCGGGCTCCTGAGATGTGCCTGGTGGAGGCTGAACCGCGTTGGGTTAGGTTGTCGCTGCTGTGGTTGTATTACCCCAGGCGGTGGCAGTAAAGGCACCGCCCGTCGTGATGATTGTAGCGGAGGGTGCGATTGTTGTAGTACAAGGCTACTTGGGGCAGGTTGGAGACGTGGTGGTACTCGCGGTGTTGGGACTTGTACAGCACGTGCGGCGCGCATCTGCTGGGAATTATGGCCTCGCGAAGCCATGTCAGTGGCATTTACGTTGTAATGGGGATTGGACTGCAAGTGCGATGTGGGTCCGCCCAGGTGAGGCGCGTTTGCAACTAGTTCGAGCTCCTCCACCACAGCTCTTAAGCGTGGACCCCATCGCTGCAAGGCCGAATGGGTGTCCACGCTTATCTGGTGCGCATCGTACCCCGCTCTAGTCAGTTTCTGGCCGTGCAAAGCCTGGTTCTGCTTGAATATTTCGACTGCCTGAGCCTCGTATTGTGGAGGCCGTTGAGGTATCCCTCGCCAGAGTTCTCGCAGCACTGCAGTGAACAAGATGCGCTGAAATGTCTCCGAAGTAATTCCCAGCTGCAGCATCATTTCCCCAGCTAGTGGCGGAAAGCGCCTTGTTTCACAGTTGTGCTTCAATTGACCGTAGTTGGATGAATTCGAGATGAAAGACACGAACATGCGTTCACGTTGCGCGAGGTCCGCAGGCCAGTGAGTCTTGACGTCTTCCAGGCGGTATGGGAAGCTGGAACAAAATTGGAGGACGAGTGGCGACAGGTTTCTGTTCGCTTCGAGCACATTGCTCAGCACATGCACGGCCGAGTTCAAGTTGGGATGTCTTGTGATTTGCGCAGACAGCAAGGCTGGATTGAAATCAAGCAGACAGTAGAATTGATGCATGGACAAATATGCCCAGTCTTGCGCCTGCGCGGCCGTTTTGAGGACGGCAAGACGACTCGGGTCCAGGGCACGAAATGACGCAGCACCAGGCGACCGTGTGAGGGCGTCCAGCAGATGTAAGCAGTGTTGGGTCGTTTGCCACGCAGGCTGGGGGGAGTTTTGGGCATTCATGCCCGTTGGGATGTTGGACGGGGCGCGGGTCTGCAACGGCTCGAGGTGCGTGTTGAGGACGAGATGTTGCGGAACCGGAACGGGGCGCGAAGAATCTGTTGACTGAGGTCGCGTCAGAGGAGGTTGGATAAAGGCGCTGGCTGCTGTTGCTGGGTGCTCCTGCCCATCTTCAGGCGTGCGGCGACGCTTCAGTATGTGGACAACGGCATCTTCCGGGGGTTTTCTCCGCCTCAGTCCCGCGCGCGTGACTCGGGCGTCGGAAGGATTGGCGAGTGATTGTGCCATGTCGGAGTCCAGCTGCATGAATTCGACGTTGATTGCGCCGTTGGCTCTATACAGCGAAGCGGGTTGTGGGTTGTAGGTATTTTCCTCGCTCGGGGTTGGTGAGGGGAAAACGGTGGCGGCGGCCGAAGGCTGGAGGTGGGCTTGATCATGGTCTGTCAAGACATTTGCAAGCTGGGGTGAGGTTGAGTTGGAGGGCGGCTGGGGGTCCACCTGGGGCTCGATTGAGTGTTCTACTGTCGGCGGTGGGGGGCGCGGTTGGGGTGCAGGATGCTTCCGTGGCCGTCCCCGCGGTCGTCCCCGACCACGCACTGCAAAGGGAGCAGCCTCCACGGTGAGCTCTGCGGGCGTAGGCAAGGGCTGTGGGGCGTTGGAAGACGCCATCCAGCTCTTTTGCCTACCGCCCAGGTTGCCGAGAGCAGAGTTGAGCGTATGCAGCATGGCATTGTTTGCCGCATTCTCCTGACCAGCCATTTCTCTGGCCGATATCAGATGGGAGAGGGCAACCAGGTCTTCTATTTCTCTCTTCTCTACGTCTGGGGCCTCGACTAGTGGACCGTACTGTGTGTGGGTTTGGGTGCGGGGGGTGCATATCGCGGACCAGTGGAGGGCAGGCTATATTGAGACCATGGAGAGATCTGAATCACGACCCGCGAGCTCTTTCATTGCATCTCGCAGTTCGTGTCTGCTCGAGGAGAGCGCGACGTCTTTCTGTTTGTGAATGTGGAAGGCGCGACGTCTTTCTGTTTGTGAATGGGGAAGGCGCGACTGGTCGTCGATGGGAAAGCGCGATGCGACACGCACTAGTCTGCATTGGGCTCTTCTCCATCATCGGACGCTGCTTCATGCGCCCGACTGCTATGCCGCAGATCAACGAGCCTGCAGACAACGAAAACAGACATGGCCTGCGGTAGATTAAAAGAGTGGCACAGGTTGAAGATCGGTCGCCGTATCTCTAGCTAACCCAAGTGTCCCATCGGACAAGCAGACGATTACAAGGGGGGCGCAGCCTGCGAACTAAAGATCGCAGGCCAGCGTGTCGTTGGTCTAGCTGCCGTCTTAGCCTTGCCCACTCTTAGAGTACCACGACAGCAACCCTCACAAACTTCCTCGCCTCGCTTGTCCAGCCCTCCCCGTGAATCGTCCCTCGAAACGTTTGCTTCTCACTTCTCACACAACGGCGCCCGCCGGAGTCCCTTGAAAGTTTGCCCGAGCCAGTCCGGGGTTCCTCTCGACGATAGCGCCCATCGGCCATAGGACATGATGAAATGAAGCACGACTGATGCTTGGGTGACCTCGGCCGTTTGAGCCTCGCTCCAACCGCCCCTCGTTTCTGCTGAAGAGGCTCCTTTCACCACCACCCCTCCGCCACCGCAAACATGCAGCCATCGCATACCGAGAATTGCAGGCCCGGCGATACTCTCGTCGTCGTCCGTAAGAGCCCGCCCGGCATGTGACGTATGCGACACCACCGCTAACACCACTGCAGACGAGTTCCAAGCCCGCAGTCCCGACGAGCTCAGTCTGCGCCGCGGCGATCGCATCGAGCTGGTCGAGCGCGACGATGACTTTGGCGATGGCTGGTTCCTGGGAAAGAACACTGAGACGGGCGACAATGGGCTCTTTCCGGAAGGCACGTCCATGCGATGAGGAATGAATTGTTGACGACAATATCTGACTCGAGTCTAGTCTACACCCGACCCGCCCCAAAGCCCACGCCCATACCGACCATGATCTCCCGCACGCCCTCGACAGCCTCCTCCCGCGCAGCCCAGCTCGCCATGACGCCTGGTGCTGCCACCCTCGAGCCGCCTGCGACGCCGACGGCCGCCAACCCAGCCGCACACCTCAAGTCGGCACCCACCGAGCCATTGCACATTGCGCCCGCAGCATCCGGGCCCGACGCAGTGCGCAGGACGTCGCTCAACACCACCGCCCCGCGGAGCATCAGCATGGCGTTGAGTGGTGAGACCCAGCCCGACGAGGACGCCATTGGCAGCCCCGTCATGCACGAGACACTGAGCGTCATCGACGAGCACATCACCGACATGAGCACCCCGCGCCACAGCACCGCCCCGAAGGAGCTGCGCGCCAACGACTCGGGCAGCGAGTACAGCAGCCACCACCGCCTCTCCTACATCAACGGCCAGGAGACGGACGAGGAAGAGAGCGCCGTGCACACCGAAGAGGAGGTCAAGACGTGGTCGCCCGCCCGCGTGGCCGAGTACCTGGAAGACGAGGGCGTCGAGAAGAAGCACTGCGACGTCTTCAGAGACCAGGAGATCGACGGCGAGGCCTTGCTGGGCGTGGATCGCAACTTTATTTTTATGCAAGAATTCAATCTGGGGCCCATGGGTCCGCGGCTGCGGACCTGGATGAAGATCAACGCGCTGCAGTCGGAAGTCAAGACCGCGAAGGAAGCGGCCAAAATGCTGCACCCTGCAGAATCCTTCGACGGACAGGAGGACTTTCCCACTGAAGCTGCAAGGATGCGAGCTGCGTCGACGGGAGCTGTACTGCCGCGTATACCAAACCTTCGGGAGAGCATGGGGTCTCGCGGCGGCACCGTGCGCCAGAATACACTTCCACGAGCAGCGTCTTCTGCGGGTCGATCTCCCATGGATGCGACATCGCCCCTGATTCAGCATACGCCTGCGTCCCCTCCGAAGCTCCATCAGAGGCGCCCCTCAGCCGCATCCGTCCGCGAAATGAACCACACGAGACGCCACTCGTCCATCGACCACAATCAGGGCATGCCTCCGCCTGCCGCGCCTGGGGCTATCAAGCCGCAAATCTCTGGTCCTCTGCCGAACGTGCACAGAAAGACACCCTCGTTCGATCGCGGTTGGACAATGGGCTCGCCCCAATTGTCCCCACAGGAGCTACGTCGGCCTTCATCGTCTCACTATGCATACTCGAACAGCGCAAATGGGACAGGATTTGATGCGCGGGAGACGGGCCTCGATAATTCCGCTGAGCTAGATCGCGGATACTTTTCAGGCGGAGAAATCGACAACCGCGCAAACCGCAACGTCCTGCGGAAGCGTACCAGTGCTGGACAATCGCATTCGCGCAACTCCAGCTACAATACGGAGACCAGGCAGCGCGGCGCTTCTTTTAGCCGGCGTCACAGCAGGATCGGCAGCGTTGACTCTCTGGCTCAATCAATAAATCACACATCTGCGGCTGCAAAGCAATATTTCGGAGGGGGGAAATCCGAGCGAAGTTCCAGCGCATTCGACTTTGTGCGCCCGCTCAAGCCCATGAGCGAGATGAATCCGACGGTGACAAAGCTGACGTATGATTCGCACAGCATCGACGCCATTGCGAACTCACCACACATTCCTGGAAGCGAAACCTCGTCCACCGGGCGTGCTTCGCCTTCGCCGGCTGCCCATATCTCTTCACATTCCTTCTTCAAGAAGCCTCGTTCCACTGGTCTCCGAGCCATCTCAGATGCAATCACAGGTGGAGAGAAGGCACATGCAAACGATCACTCGCCCAGCAAAGACTCCCCCATGCAGTCACCAGCACGCACGGGCTCCACTACGCCGTCCGGTACATCAATCTCAAAAAGTTTCGAGTTTGACAAGAATGAAGCAAACAGACGACTCACAACTAGCTCGGCTAACACCAAAGACGCACGAAAGAAGGCGAAGAAGCACGGGACCAGCGCATATCTCAAAGGCCGCCAACAGGTGACCCCGCAGGTGGCTATGGAAAACTGCGACTACAGCGGCTGGATGAAGAAGAAATCATCAAGTCTGATGACGACCTGGAAAACGCGATTATTCGTTCTACGCGGCCGAAGACTTGCCTACTACTACTCCGAGAACGACACAGAGGAGAAGGGCTTGATCGACATCTCCTCGCATCGCGTCCTTCCGGCTAACGACGAGCGGATGACGGGCCTCCACGCCACAATCACCCGAGCAGCATCTTCTCCGTCATCACCACACAACTCGACAATACAGACTGCGGCCTCCACCGACAGTGCGAACGGCATCGAAGAAGACATGTCGGGCATGTTCATCTTCAAGCTCGTACCGCCCCGTGCCGGACTGCAAAAGGGCGTCCAATTCACAAAGCCAATTGTGCACTACTTTGCTGTAGACAGCCTAGCAGTAGGCAGGCTTTGGATGGCCGCGTTGATGAAGGCTACCATCGACAGAGATGAGTCACTCCCTTTTACCACCACATACCAACAAAAGACGATATCTCTGGATAAAGCCCGCGCGATGCGACAACGCCCACCAAATCTAATGGACGGGGAAGAGGACGGCGATGGTGAAAAGAAGAGCGAGTACTCCAAAGACAGCATAAAAGACGATGTGATCCACGAGGAAGATGAGAAGGGTCTTGCAATCTCTGGACTTGACGACGCAAAGGCCCTGCTTGCATACGCCGACAACAGCGACTCGACGTCGGAGAAGCCGGCAGATCCATTGCCTAGTACGGTTGCAACTTGATAAGGCATTCTTTGCGCGATTTTCATTCACTTCGTCATCATATATCCTTCTTTTTGAACATACAGTACCTGCTTTTCTAATTTCAGTCACTCGCCCACACCAAAAGAGGCAAGCGACGGGTGGCACATGCAAGGGCGTTATCGGGGGCGGTTTTGAAGGGCCTTTTTTTTTGCTTCTGCACTCACTTTGGAGTTTGACGGATGAAATCTCAACGACGACGCACTTTGGATTCACAAAAGTCCAGACTCACCCTTTTTTATGTTTTACCCTTCCATGCAGGCGACGACGCTGCAGTAGCAGCAGCAAGGCTTGTAGTGTAATAGTAACCAAACCAAGACCTCGGTCTTATCATGTATTTGCATTCCAGCATCCCTAGAAAGGGATACCAGACACGCACGCGCACACCACTTCGCTTTCCAACCCTCCCTTGCACCCTCCATACCAAACTCCCGCCCGTCCCCGCCCAAACACCAAAATAATTTATC
>Ga0265780_10011818_pt1 | contig 10293 bp, 9 predicted proteins | sample P1T30metagenome_FD_192432 | JGI IMG/M metagenome (GOLD analysis project Ga0265780, IMG submission 192432) | Plant litter microbial communities from East Loma Ridge, Irvine, California - P1 T30 | ecosystem: Environmental > Terrestrial > Plant litter > Unclassified | place: USA: California... | reverse complement strand
AAGGCTGTGCGGGGTGACGCGCTTCGGTTTCTATCTCGTCCGCAACTAGTTCTTCGTTGCCGAAAGGGCAGAGAACTGCTGCGGGCGAATGCGCTTGCGTTCGACCATTGTCAGTCCCTCAAGGAGCGCCCTTCGGGCTTGAACTCGTCGCGCGGGAGCGTCAGTTAGTTGATGCACGAGACCAGGCATGCACATCAGCCAGCTTCGCGATGTGCCAAAGACAAGGTCTGCGATGTGCCTCGTCTCAATGCCTGAGGGCTCGAGGCCAAGTAGTTACTGGCGCTCTAGGCTGTAGCTAACTAGCCGCCAAAGGGCTGTTCGCGAAACTCAAGCAATATGTTCGTGAAACTCAGCTCACGAGAAAGGCACCCAGATGGGGGCCTTTTTTCGTGCTTGCCTATCGCCTTGGGCCCTAGCTGCCCCAGGTAGCCGCGCGGTGAGGACTGAGACGCCAGGGGTAACCGTGACCACCGGGAAGACGGCCGCAGCGTCGCAGGCTTAGGGGGCGCCGAGTCATCGCAGCGTCCTGGGCGGGGTGTTGGCCCGGCTGGCCCCCTGTCTACAGAGCTGGATCGAGTCCGCGTCCTCTGACTCGTGCGTTCGCAACCGAGCGTAAGGCGAACGCCGGTTAGCGGTCGCTCGACGACGTTGTAAGGGGCCTCAGAGCACCGCACGAAGTTTTGGTCGGCTATCACCAGTCACGCCTAGGAGCGCTGTGACGGTATTGGGGCGCCAGCGCAGTTGAGCCGCCAGCGAGTCCGTCGTCACCCCCTGCGTCTTCGCAAACTCGAATGCACGTTGTAGAAGGACAGGGATCTCCCCTTCGAACTCGGTCGTTGAGAAGTTCGAAATGAGCCCTGCTCCTCGCATCACTTCAAGTCGTTGATAGGCACGACGAGCGGCCGCGTCGGAGAGGATGCCGAGCTCGCGTGACCGGTACACCAATGCCTTTATCTCGACTCCCCAGCGATGGCTGAGCTTGCCGAGAGCGTCCCAGTCGACGCGGGCCTTGAGGACGTTGCGCATGACGCGCTCTGGCATGAGGAGCTCCCCAGCGAAGGCATTAGCTTCTCGCTCGATCACGAGTTCGCCGTGGATTTCTTCGCGGTGCAGCAGCAGGTGCCCAAGTTCATGCGCGAGGTTGAACCGATGCTTGTACACCCCTTCGGCGCGGTCGGGTGGAGTCACAACAACCGGACGGGACAACCTCGATGTCGAGAATGCGTCGATGCGCTGCTTCTCGCCGTCGCCAGCGAACGCGGCAAACACGACGACGACCCCGTTCGTTTCGGCGGTGCGCGTCAAGTGCGGAAACGGCTCGTCCAGAGGTACTCCCCATGCGATGCGCAACTCTTCGGCGGCCATCCGTAGATCGGCTCGAGTGCTCTCCCTGTCGCGGTGAACGTCCAGTGACGGCAGGTTTACGGCGGGGAACTCGACCCATCGCTCAAGGGCATGCGTAAGTTCCCAAACTTGCTCTGTGAAAGCGAGGGCCTTGTTCCGTTGCCCGACCGTCGTTGAACGCAAAGATCGAAAGTGAGCGTCAGAACTGTCGAGCGACGTCAGAGGCCGGTCGGGCGCAAAGAACTCGAGAGGGACGTCGAGCGCCTCAGCTAGGCCACGAACGACGAGTGGTCCCGGGCTGTGGACGCCGGATTCGTACTGGCCGATAGAGGCCGGTGAAACGCCGACCTTCGCAGCCAGCGTCTGCTTCGTCATCATTGTGAGGCGGCGCGCTTGACGAAGGCGTGCCGGGTCGAACAGCCGTGAGACGTCCGCGGCACGAGGAGAGAGATGGGACCGGTCAGGCATTCGAACCATCTTCCTCCTGAGGAGCTGCGGAAGCCTTGGCTTCGTCCTCGGCCTCCGGATTGACGACGATCTGACCGCGAGCTCCGAGTGCTGGGTTCGGGAGCGGCGCACTGTCGAAGCGCGTCTCGTCGGCATCGTTGTCTACGGCATGGGGCGCCGCCCTGTAGAGGTCGAGGTCCAAATCGAGGTAGTTCTCCCAGGCAACGTGATGCGTCGCGAGAAGCGTCCCCTGGCCGACGCCGGCGCCCAGCAGACCACCATCAGCGTTGCTGACGTAGGGGAAGATGAGAATTTCCCGCGCGACACCCTCGGGGATGATGGGAGGAAGCTCCGCCCATTCGTTGCCCTCGTCGTCGGTCAGAGCCGCGAAGTCAAAGCCTCGGTTGATGCTCTGCCGGCGAGCTGCGTCGAAGATCCCCTTCCGAATGGGGCGGTCATCTACGCGGCCGTCGCCGACGGAGCTGGTGAGTGTGTCGCCTACCTTCACGGGGTACAGCATCACGCCGTTCAGTACAACAAGCTCGTAGGGAGCGCGGGACGGGCTGAACCGAGCGAATCCGGGCTGCTCGTGGAAGCGCTCGATCAGATGTGCGTACACCGACAACCAGAACGTGCTGCCATACGTCGTCTTCTTGTCGAGGCCACCAGCGTCTTGGGCGTCGCTCGCATCTCGGTGCGCGTCTTCAACGCACTGCAAGAAGCCCTCAATGACGGACTCGCACTCGGAGCCGAGGAGTTCCGTGAGCCAAGCGGGGTTTGAAGCCATGAGGAGACCTTCCTACGAACGAGCTGACAAGTAGTAGACGTCAAACTACCGCTTATTATTCAGCAAGTCACGCAAATGAGCGTCTGTGCTTCAGTAATTTCCGATTGTGCGCATTTCTTATTTGTTCCTCAGCGATGCTCAGTCTCTCCGCCCCCTTGATGAACATGCACGCAGTCTCTCGAAGACTGCAGCTCATGTCTCTACTACGAGACCTTCGACTTTGCCTTCGCTGCCTTGCTCGCCTCCGCCTTCGTCATTCCTGCAAGATGTCAGGAGCCTGGTAGAAGCGGTGGTAGTTCGACACGCGCCCCTTATGGGGCTCGACGTACTCACGGCCCTCGGCCCGGTCGCGCATGACCTTGGCGAGGCGACGCAAGTTCGCGGACACGAGCATCATCGTGAACACGTAGTTCCGGGCGGCCAGGCCGCGGACCCTTCGTGCTCCGGCCTCACCCATTCGCTCCCGCCCCTCCTTGAGGTAGGCGTTGACGCCCTCCATCAGGCCCAGCATCATCCGCTCGATCACGACCTCGGAGCGGTGTCGCCGGGCCAGGGCCTACACGAGTGCGGCCGCCGTGAGCGGGACGACGATCAGAAGGAGGAATGCCCGGGCGAAGGGGCCGACCTCGACCACGGCGACGCCCCCGGAGCCGATGAACAGCCTCAGCGTCGTGGTGTGCCTCGGAAGCGATCTAGGGTCGGACGCATGATCAGCTTTGACGCGGTGACCGATGTGGCGGTTCGAGTACTCGAGCTCGTGCCGTCCACCCCGGGCCGGCTCACGGACAAGAAACTGATCTTCCTGCGCTACTTCCCACGCGGGTCATGCGACTCGATGGCCTACGCCACTGGGGCCATGCTCCTCGAAGAGGATCTCGGCGATTGGTGGGTCGTGACCCAGGGGGACGGTGAGAGCTTGCATGTCTGGCTCGAGTGGAAAGACGAAGACGGTCGCGCGGTCTTCTCGATCGATACCAGCGCCCATCAGTTCGACGAGATAGATGAGCCCTTCATCGGCTACGGGCCGACGCCCGCGAGTTTCCGATTCTCCGAGCCGGAGGCTGCCGTTCGCTTCTCGCAGCTCCCATCGCACTGGGCGCGGGACGGCGATCTGGCGCTTCTCAAGCACGTAAAGAATCACTGGTGGTGACTCACGCCGTTGGCGGCGGGCTCGTCGGCGGGAGGGCTCGTCGGGGGTGGCGGCGGAGGCGTCTTAATCCGACGAACGAGCAACAGGTTCAAGGCCCACCTGGCATTCCTCACGTACGTCGGTGAACCGACGACGCACATAACGACCAGGAAGACGAAGGCGCTTACGTAAAGGAGCGCAGCAACCTGCACGACTGGGCTGAAGGCGGCACCCACGGCGAGGGCGGCGGGCGGCGCAGCGGTGAAAAGGGTTTGGGAGTTCGGCATCGTGCTCCAAGCAGGTGCATGACTCCCCACGCGTCACACCAGTTGGTCAACGATGTTTCGGTACTGCAAGCGAAGATGCGGCTACCTGTGGTCCCGTGAGCAGCACGTCCCGTGGGGGAGCGTGTTACTTGACGGGCAGAAAGCCCCTCGCATGATGCTGGTGAATCGTCCCGGCCCCGCCTCTCACGGAAGGGCCTTCGTGGTCTCTTTACATAGTGCCTTGACAGGCGTGCCCTTGCGGACGTCTCGTCACCTCGACACTTGGCAGCGTCTCAATGACAGACAGCAGAGTATCAGTCGTGATACTCGTATGCGGTAGGCTCCAGGCAACTCACAGGTCCGCGAGTTTGGCTCAGCTCTGAGTTACGTGCGGCAGGCGTCAGAAGCGATCCTTTGAGCCGTCCAATCCGACGTCGGAGCAGAGGCCCGCAATGTCGGCATCGCTGACGCCTCAAAACTTGCGTCAGAACCTCTTTCGATCACTACCGTTGTTCAGCTGTTCCTGCAACGGTCAATGCGGACGTCGAACAAAGCCGGGAAGATCCAGGGCGGGGACAAGGTGGCGAATCGTGAGCAGCTCAACTGCACGGAGCGAGCCGGGCCTCGTAGCTCACGCACGCGGCGCAGGAACGATTGGTCTGCGGCAAAGCTGACGTTCGGTGAGATGGCGGCCGAGATTCGTTGTGCACATCCGCGGACCGGCAATGATCTTGTTCGCGAGACCGCCCGTGTCTTTTCGCGTTCGCGCGACGGCCACATGTGAAGATTTATCACCCCAGGGCGTTCGCCCACGCGAGACCCGAATGAGGCGTACGTGCGACTGACGAAAGTAGCAATCACTAACCACAGTCGGATTCAAGACTTGAACCTCGACATCCGCCGACACGCAGTGATCGTTGGAGCAAACGACGTTGGGAAGTCTTCGATCCTGCGCATGCTGAACCTCGTGCTCGGCACCAGCACGTCGGGTCTGTACCAGGCGCTTTCGCCGGCTGACTTGCGCGATCCTGACCAGCCACTCCTGGTCAACGCGCTCTGGGCCGACTTCTCGGACAAGAATCGCCGACCATTCTCGGCCGAGATCACCATCGGTGATGATCAGGTAACAGAGCATCTCTGGGTCCAGATGAGGGTCGAAGTCGACCCAGACGACGAAGAAACAGTCTCTGTCCGGCGGTGGTTCCCCGAAAGCGGCCATGAGCGAGCACCTAATCGTGAGCAGCTGGAAGAGTTCGGTTGGCGTTACCTGCGCGCCACTCGCGGTACTTCGCTGATGGAAGGCCCACACAGCCCGGTTCGGACGCTCCTCGCGGCGGCAGAACTCGGTACAAATGAGGAAGGGCTAAAGGCGCTGCTCAATCAATTCAATGATGAGCTGGCCAGCAATCAAACTGTTGGTGACCTACTTGAACGTGTCGCTCAGCATCTGAATCGGTCAATGCCTCGAGCGGTGACGCGGGAGAGCTTCGCCGTCAGAAGCGTCACGGATCCCTCTAGCGACGTCCTCAAAGACGTATCAATTTTTCTCAACCGTGGAGATGCTCAAGTCTCTCTGACCGAACAATCTGACGGCGTCCGGCAACTCATGTCAATGACGCTGTTCGACCTCGCTGAGGGCACTGCCAACGTGTTGGCGATCGATGAGCCGGAGATCCACCTTCACCCCACGAGCCAGAGAACTGCCGCCGACCTGCTTAGCGGCGATGGCAATCAGAAGGTCATCGTGACCCACTCGCCCTACGTCCTGCATCGCTTCGAACCCTCCGAGGTCATAGCGGTCGACCGGCATGGTCATTGTCACCAGATTGGCAACGCCAAGCTGTCGAGGGTCGAAAAAGTTCGTGCGCACTGGTGGTCACCACGTCTACTCGAATCCCTTACCGCTCGCTTCGTCGTCCTCGTTGAGGGTGACGCAGACCGAGTAATCGTTGAGGCCGTTGCCGGTGCCCTCAATGTCGACCTGGACCGACTTGGCGCCGTCATCCTCGAACTGGACGGTGCTGACAAGTTCCGGAATGTGTTCCCGTTGCTCGGGCCGGACGGCTTCGGCCCGACCCTCCTCGGGCTGGTTGATGAGAAGGAAAGCGGTCCTTGGGTCAACGCGTTTCCGGGCAAGCGAGCGACGGTCGTGGACCAGAAGGTGTTCATTTCCGCGGCCGACCTCGAGGAGGAGTACACGCAGGCCCTTGGCGGTCCAGCAACGGCGCGGGCTCTCATCGATGGCGGCTTCTGCCAAGAGCAGGGGATCCTTCAGGCGACAAACGTCGCGGCACTAGAGAGCATCAGTCCAGAGGCCGCAGCGAAGTTCTGCCGTGACAAGGGCAAGGTCGACGCTGCGACCTGTATCGCCGATGCCTTGACTGTTGAGACTGCTGAGAAGATCGGCAGCGTCTCGCGACTCCTGCACGTCCTCAGCGAGATGAGCGAGAAGTGATTCAGGGCCTGAGTCAAGAGCAGCAGCTGGCAGCTACCTCAAGCCGTCATCAGTTGCTGATCGTCGCGCCTCCTGGTTGTGGCAAGACTGAGGTGCTCGCTCATCGGGCTGCCCACCAGGTCAAGGATCTAGAGCAAAACCAGCGTGTACTCGCCTTGACCTTCACAAAACGAGCTCGCTCAAACTTGGAAGAGCGGTTGAGGGCAGTCCTGGGTCAATCGCGCGCCCGAAAATTTGTCGTCGTGCGAAATTTGCATGGTTTTGCTGCACATGTCGTGACGGCGCACGGCCGCACCATCGGGCTCGATCCAAGTGGCGTCGAACTACCGAAGACCAGCACCATGCGCAAAGCAATGGAAGCTACCGGCGGGGGTGGCCCAACCATGTATGACGCGGAACGTATCCTCAGCGAGGTCAAGCGTAAACCGCGCTCCGACGCCGAGGTGCTAACAGCAATCGAGCGGCTCGGTGCGGGACCAGCCGTTGACCTCGCCCATCTGATCGAAGCCTCTCGCCAGGAATCAGCCCAACTGCATTATGACGATCTTCTCCGGCACGCCCAGCGGTTGCTTCGAATCCCAGCGGTTGCGCATCTGTACCAGGCGCACTTTGGCGCCGTGCTAGTTGACGAATTCCAAGACCTCTCGATGCAACAACTCGACGTGGCGATGCGCAGCTGTACTTCGCAACGCACCTTCGCCGGTGATCCTTTGCAAGGTATCTACTCCTGGGCCGGGGCCGAACCCTCGCGAGTCGAATCGGTCGTCCGACGAGTGTGTCAAGACCCGATTCGATTGAAGGAGTCGTACCGCTCCTCGCCTCGTGTCCTGGACACGGTCAATTCGATTAGCGAGCTGATTGATCCTGGCTCCAAACTTATCTCCGCCGAGCCCCACCGGTGGGGCGACGGGGGATGCACAGCTGCCCTCGTGTTTGAGGACCGGATCGCCGAGGCTCGGACCATTGTCAGCACTTCGTGTGCCATTCTCGAAGGTGATCCCACGGCCTCGATCGGTGTCATCGTTCGTGCGGCCTGGCGTCGAGGTGACATCGATGCCGCCTCTGCGGCCAGCCCCTCGCTTCCTGTGCGACGGTGGGATCTCGCAATCGACGACCCTGCCGTCGTCGCACTGATCCAATCCACAGTTGCTGCACTACCCAGCGGAGCAACACTCGCTGATGCAAGGGCAGCAGTGGTCAATGGTGTAGACCCCGCCGACGTCGACGCCAGAGAACTCGTCGAGAGCGCTTTCGACACGCTCGACCGCAGCGACGCCAAGACTGCACGGGCTGCCGTCCGCACCATCCGTACGTCAGACCCGAATCAGGCTGTTGGCCCTGGCCTTCACCTACTGAACGCCCACACGGGCAAGGGGCAACAGTTTGATTGGGTCTTCGTCGTTGGTCTTGAGGAAGACCACATCCCAGGGAAACGAAACAACGCGGGTCTCGCCCTGGCGGAAGAACAACGAGTGCTGCTGGTCATGCTCTCGCGGGCTCGCCGCGGTCTAGTTCTTACTAGGACCCGTTCTGTCACTGGTTGGTATGGCCCGAAAGCCGTAGCTGCGAATCGCTGGTGGACTAGCTTGCGGACCGAGATGAGCACGCCGGAGGAAGTTCGTGCTCATCTCACGTCGGCGGAGGGAATCGCGGTGCCTTCACCGGCTGGGAGGGTCGCAAACGTAGGGACATAACCCTTCATCCAGGCGTGCGTAAAGGCACGGGACCTCAGCCGCAGGTCACGAGGAGGTCTTCTGCTTCTCCTTCGCAGCCTCGCGCTTCTCCTTCATCGTCATCCCGTGCTCGATCTCGGGAGCCCGGTAGAAGCGGTGGTAGTGCGACACCGGGTTCTCGTGGGTTTCGACGTACTCGCGGCCTTCGGCACGGTCACGCACGAACGCTGCGAAGCGACGCAGGTTCGCCGACGCGAGCATGATCGTCAAGATGTAGTTCTGAGCGGCGACCTCCGTCCGCCGGCCTCGCGCATCCGCTCGCGGCCCTCATTGAGGTACCCGTTGACCCCCTCCATGGAGTGGCGGTCGTGCATGTATAGCTTGTGCCACACCTTGGGCCCGTAGTGAAGCAGCTGCTTAGTGTTAATGCCGTCGTGCCGCTCGACTTGACTGAGCTCTGCTTGCAGATGAAATTGGGGTGGATGGGCGCTTGAGCCTCACAGATGAGGGGGCGAGTCTCCCTGGTCTCGGCCTTCGTGGTGAAGCTTACTCAGAGGTGCACTCCACTGTCGCTACTAGGTCGTGGCACGCACGACCGGAATGCGGCGCTCATGCTGGCCGCGCTTACTGATAGCACGAGTACCGAAAAACGCGCCATTCCGACGACGAAAAACTTATGAACAGCAGGGGCCCGCGTCTGCGTTCCATATCAAGCAGAAATGAGGCCCAACTCGGTTAGTTCGGTACCGCGTCGCCGGAATCGTGTGGTGGCGATGGTGAATTCAAAAGTAAGACTAGGCAGGATTACCGACCTTATGGTCTCAGCTGCAAGCACTCGATCGTGTCCAAGCGTGTGATTTGACTGGAATGTGGATGCTCTGTGCTTCTCGGCCCAGTTGTGCCCTGGGTTCACCTGGTCGTCCCTGTCAAGAAGGGAACCATCCTCCAAGTAGACAGCGAGGTCCGTCACATCGAACTTGGTGTTGTTATCAAACTGAATTTTGACGCGCCTGTATCCATCTGGCGCTAGAGAAATGGCCTGAGCGCGAAGTACACAAGTTCTAGCTGTGGCCGCAATTTCTGCCCGGCGACTCGCCCATTTTGCGCGTCTATCAGCTCTCTCAGACTTAAATGCTGCGGCTGCCGCGATGGTTGCTCCCGCTGTCGCAATTCCGCCGATCCAAGAGCCCCATGCGCCAAAAAGACTCGCGTCAAAGTGGCACGAGGCGCTTACGCAGGTTGTCGCTGTTCCAACGGCCCAACCGCAACTCAGTCCGATGATGAGAACTAAAAGCACTAGTGCAAAGATGTGTCTCCGCATAAAACCTGACATGTAGTTTCCCTAAGCTCTAGCCACAATAGCGTTGTGTAATAATCTATTCTTTGCCAGTGGCGGCGAGTTATCCTTGTGCTCTGCTGAAAAGAGAGGCCGTCGATGCCACTCGCTCACGCGGCGTTGGTCGCACCCTCAACGCCGGCGCGGCTCAGCTGCAGGTGTAGGTGACGCCGTCGACGACGTGGGTGCCCGGGCCGAGGTCCGCGCAGGTCTCGAGGAGGGTCGAGGCGCCGACGATGGCCGCGACGATGAACGCGACGGTGAGCAGCAGCACCACGATCGAGATGATGATGCCGGCGAGCGAGAGGCCTCGGGGCTGACCGGCTCGGCCGAGACGGCGGAACGAGATCGTGCTCATGATGAGGCCGGCGATCGCCAGGAAGCCGAAGAACGACAGCACGAAGCCAGCGATCTCGAACCCACGCGACGGGCGCTGGACCGCCCCTCCGTCCGGCCCCGCCCCGGGCGCCTGCGGCACGCCCCCGTACTGCTGCCCGCCGTACTGCTGGCCCTGCTGACCCTGCGGCCCGCCGTACTGCTGGCCCTGCTGCCCGTTCTGGTCGCGTCCGTCGGTCATCTCGGTCCCCCGTCGTCGAGTGGTGCTGGTGCCACGACCCTACCGAGGTGCTGAGCGAGCGTCACGACCTCCACCTCAGCGCCGTGCCAGGCCCCGCCGAACCTGGCCCCGACAGGGCCTGGTTGTGCCGAACCACCGTCCGTAGGGTCGAACCATGGACAACCGAGCCGAGGTCCGCGACTTCCTCGCCACCCGCCGCGCACGCCTCTCGCCCGAACAGGCCGGCGTCGTCAGCGCCGGCGGCCAGCGACGCGTCCCCGGGCTCCGACGCGACGAGGT
>Ga0265780_10011817_pt1 | contig 10295 bp, 15 predicted proteins | sample P1T30metagenome_FD_192432 | JGI IMG/M metagenome (GOLD analysis project Ga0265780, IMG submission 192432) | Plant litter microbial communities from East Loma Ridge, Irvine, California - P1 T30 | ecosystem: Environmental > Terrestrial > Plant litter > Unclassified | place: USA: California... | reverse complement strand
AGTAAGTCGTCATGTGAAGTTGCGATCACCGCTTTGTACACGCGCTGACCGCACGTGCAGCCGAGTGCATCTACTCGCGCCGCTGGACGCCCGCCCGCCCAACCTCGTCCTCGTCCAAAGCCGCCGCTCGCCCGCCGTCTGGCGCCTCCATCGCAAGCAATGGCGACGTGGTGGCTGCCGTCCGCAAAGGCATGTCGCATTCCGACGACGAGAAGCTCGTCTTTGGCCTCGTCTTCTCCCTCCGTAACCTCGTTACCAAGCTGGGTGGCGCCGACGACACGTTCCTCTCCTATCGCACCGGCGAGTACAAGCTGCATTACTACGAGACGCCCACGCGCATGAAGTTTGTCATGCTCACCGATACGAAGGTTATCAACCTAAGACAGTATTTGCACCAGATCTGGGCGAATCTGTATGTGGAATACGTGGTCAAGAACCCGCTTGCGCCGACGGAGCACCCAGGCGGTATTGGCGTTGCGAATGAGCTGTTTGAGCGGGGGTTGGAGGCCTTCATCACAGCGGTATTGCCAGTATGAACACGATACCTTGATTGGACTAACAATAGCAAGAGCAGCCTCGGGTAGAAAGTGATGGCACACGGCGCATCAAGGGTCTAGGAAGGCCGCCCAGTGTGTTCAGATAATATAGCTATAGCACCCTGAACCACGGCCACCCCTCACGCGCACACACAAGAACGTCTCCACGCAAGCAACCCACAAACAAGCTCTGCGGTCTTCACATGGCAACCGGCCGAACAAATGGACGAAGGACTGACATACACACAAGCTTCGAGCACACCGGGAGCAGCCGAGCTACCATGCACCCCCGACGCTCCCCGCCCCACATTCATGTACACAGCCTCACTCCAAGGCTAAAGTACATGACGCTATATACACAGCTCCACGAGCTTAGCTTGGACCGGCATGTCCTCCGCTGCGAGCTCGCATCGGGGTGGAAATGGATGGCATAGCAGGATAGCAAACGAATATACTATATTCCATACACATCCAATTTGAACTCATTCCATCGACCTCTCGCATATCGATTTTTAAGTTGAGGTTAATTCAAGGTCAGACTGTATACCATGGGAGCGTTTCTTCTACTAGGCTGACACGTGGTTGAGCAGACGAAAAAGTGCCTTTGGTGGCTTTTAGAAAATGTGAAGTTGATCGATCGGGAGAAGGACATATCATGGAACAACAATGTTTTTTAGTCGTTCTTTTCATGCGTCACTCTCTGCTCTTTTCGAGTCTGGGAGGTTGGGAATTGAGAGGAAGATGAAGGCAGGACTCCCATTTGGCGAAGGTGAGGACACTTGAGTGCTGGTCATCACACCGAAATTCCATGTTTTCGGATGAAGAAGAGACGCAGCCATTCCTGTCTTGCTTGTCTCGTTTTTTGAGTTTGTATTTGAAGCAGCGGAGAGCAGGAGCGGACATTAATTAGTATTTCCTGACTTTTTGTAATCTTCTAGGATAATAGCCTAGCGAACAGCGTCGATTTTTTGGAGATGAGGAGACGAGGAGGCGACCACAGCTCTTTCGTCGCAAGATGTCCAATCGCTTTCGAAGCTCGATCATCAGTTGGATCCACAGTGTTTTAGAAAGAGAGGAGGGACAGTCAGTCATGTAGCGCCACTTCTCTTTTTTTGGTTTTTTGGATATCGACAGAAGATGTGCAGAGGAGAGAGGATTATGTACCACCGACGTGAGCTTTTATGATCAGTTTGAGTGGGGCTGGAGAAGACATGTATCTTTCGAAGGCGGGGAGTGCGAGGCGAAGACCAGGTCTTCTCATAGGCGTTTTGATAGCCCATTTCAGAGCAAACCATCGGGTTTATCTATACTAGTTTTGGGACGAGGGAGGAGAAAGTCATGGCCATATCTTCTGATGCTTTTGGATATCGGTAGGAGGAGTGCGGAGGAGGAAGAAACATCCAGAAGGGTTCTCTGCACTTATTGTTGTAGTCGAGTAAAGTCGGGAAGAAAAGACATCTTATTGTACGTGGTCTTGTTGTGACAGAGACAGCGGCGCTCTCATAGGTATGAATCGCGGTGTTTTCGAGGGCTGCTAAGGTCGTCATCAGAAGAAACCTAACATTGTTTCCAATAGAAAGGGAGAAACAAGGACAGCCATCGAGTCTAAGTAGACGGCTTTTGGAGTCCTGAAGGAAGAAGTGTTGAATGAAAGAAGAGAAGAGAGGTGGCAGGATGGTGTTTATATACACACGCCAAGCACCCGCGCAGTGCTCATAGCTGGTGAGGAAGGTCCTTTTTAGGTCCGCATGAAGAGGTGAACTGTGGTTTTGGAGTGGGAGCAAGAAGCCGGTCTTTCTCATGTCAATCTCGATGCCATGTCTCGGGTGCTGACCATGATCTCGTTCACTTTGGTTTTTGAAGGAGGGGAACGAGGCGCACAGGCATATGTTCCAGATCTCTTGTTTTGGAAGTACAGGGACAGAATTTTGGAATATGCGAGAAGAAGCCAAGCCGCGTAAGGTGTTTATATACATCCGCCAAGGCCCCACGTCGTCTCCATAAGAACCCACTGAACCAATTTTGAGTTCACATGTGCTTTCGGAGTTGAGAGTCTTGGAGGAAAGAAGCGAGAGGTCGGTCTTTCACATGTCCGTGGCGCAGGTACTTTTCTGGTGCCGATCATTCATTCATTGAAATCGTGTTTTGAAAGACGGGCACAGCCATCAGTGATATCCTTCCAAGTTTTGGTAAGCACAAGAAGGAGGTAAGGATAGGTGTAGTGGAGAGCACGCGCCGACAGCGGAGTTTATATGCATTCTCAGAGTGGACCAACTCAGAGCTCATGGAAATGAGAGAAGTTGTTTTTTCTTCCGCATATAGCAGAACGTGGGTGTTTGAAAGTGTTGAAAAGTAGGAGGCGATCTCACTCATGCAAGACGGCAATCGTGCTTTGTGTGCCGATCATGATGTCTTTGCACGCCCGTTTAGAAGACAGGCGCAGCCATTGGATGGACCCGCGCCTTTTTTGGTATATAAATGGAATAGGTGCAGGTGATTGTAGTGAAGAAGACGAGGCAACAGCGGAGTTTATATACACGACAGGTGGGTCACTGCTCAGTGCTCATAACGAGATTTCTGTCTGCTTTTGAATCGCACATTAATCGCTTGGTTATTCATTTCGGTAATTTAGAACCAGTGGTCCACCTCATGCATTCGGCTCTCATGGTTATGTTTCAGATGCTGATCATGTCGCCCTGCTTTGCCGTTTTTGGGAGAGAAACAACGCAGCCATATTGCGCAGAAAATCCTGATTTTTTTGCTGTTCCGACCGTAGAAGTACAGGAAGTCGTAGAAAATGGAGGTCAGGCTCCAGGACAGTGTGTATATACACAAAGAGCTCGAAGCCCTTGCACTCCCATAGGTAGGATTAATGGTCGTTTCACCACATCGTGGATTGGATTCGGCATTTTGTATTCGCGACTAATGTCGAGCGGAAGCTCGGTCTCGCTCATGCGTCGATCTTCCGCTGGTTTTGAAGTTTGGTCATGGTGAGATGGAGCGACTTTTTGGAGGAGAAGAACACAATCATACGTGCTGCTGTGTTCATTTTTGGATTAACGCAGTGAGAATTGCGAATGTTTCTGAGAAGAACAAGAAGAGCCGTCGATCTTGCATTTTATAGGAGAACGGCACCATATCCATCTCGACAAACACCGTCGACTTCCGCACATGAAAGCCTAAACTGCAGCCTTTTGTGTTTGCATACGACAGTGTGATCTTGCTCGTGTGATTACTTCTTTTATGCTTTGACGATTGTCATATGTCTGGCACCATGCTTTTTTGGAGAGAAGAGAAGAGACATATATCGAGTGCTTCGTGTTTTGGATGATAGAAAGAAGAAGTGTAGATGAGAAGAGAAGCCAGGAATTGACGTTTTATACACGGGATGCGTAGCACTATTATGTACAATAACAACAACTTCTGGACATCAAAGCCATTTTCTCTCTTTTCTAGAATATTAGGCGAAAGAGCGTTCCTGCTCATGCGTTCGTTCCTGTCCTATTTCTGCGCTCGTCGTAACAATCTTAACCGGTATTTTTCGGCAAAGAGAAAAGGGCCGACATGCACAGGATATGGTTGTTTTTTGGTATTTGAGAAGGGGAAGTATGGAGCAGAGGAGAAGTCGAAAGCTGTAACTTATATGCACAAGGTGAGTGGAGCCATCACGAACTTCAGGAACTTCTTCTGCACATCCACAATGCGAGCATGTTTTTTGAGAATTCGAGCAAGACGTCAGTCTCACTCATGATTGGTTCGTACTGTAATCTCGATAACTGTCATAACACCGGTAACTAATAAGCTGGCAGGGAGAAAGCAACCATGGACAGGAGCGTACCCGACTTTGGTTTTCGGAACCTCGTGAGAAGGAGTGTAGAGAGGAAGTGGTAAGATCGTAATGAGGGGTTTGTATGCGCGTGCATTGTAAACACCCGCACTGCGCATCCCAAACCCTCGTTGCGCTTTTTTGGACACAGCCGTCGGCTGAAATGTTTCAAGCGGACAAGCCACAGCTCAGTCTGCTGATGTAGACGGCAGGCTCATTCTTTGCATCCTCGTCAATGCTTCCTAACATTGTATTTTAGAGAATGCAGAAAGCAGAAAGCAGACATGCAATCAGATCTTCGATCTTTTAGTGGTGCAGAGGGGCGTAGGAAAGAGGAATGCTTGCAGCTCGCGCATCGGGGATATTGGCAGGGAAACGACGGCGAGCGCATATATGGTAAGTAGTAAGATTTTTGGACATCCATAGTATGCTTATGCGTTTCGGACGTAGCAGCGTAAGCTCTGTCTTCCTCATGAAATAATAATCTCCTTTCTTTCAGTTCTCGACATCGCGAATGAAGGACCCAGTTTCAGGACAACAGAGGAAAGCCATGAAAACTAAATGCCGCTCTTTTGGTAGGCCTTTGAGGGGAGCGTGGCATAGGGAGACTTGGTTACAGATTGTGGTTTATATAATCACTCGCGAGGGTGGGAGGAACACCAAGTGCTCATGTAAGCCAAGTAACACACTTTCAGCATGTCGTGGACTCTAGGCAGCTTTTAGGAGTTTCCAGCGACATCAGGTCGCAGTATGTCTCGTTTAGACCAGGAACTTCCAGGTTCTCGTCATCCCGGTTTCAAGAAACTGTTTCGGAGAAGGGAAGACAGCCATGGAGGAAGTGCATGTGCATTTCAGATATGTCTTGGGGTTGATAGAGCGCAGGAAAGAGGAAGGCTGGGTAGCAGAAAGCCGTGGTTTTATATGCTAGCAGCAACGAAGATACGAGTACTCATGGCATAGTCGACTTCCGGTTTCGTTCATGCGTCGGTCACCCAAGTGTTTCGTGAGATCCAGAGAAAGGGTGCGCTTGTTCATGATATCTATTTACTTCTTTTTTTGGGCGCATATGATAACCTGGAGTGTATTTTTCGAGTCTCAATCGCAGCTATGCCTTGAGGAGCCAGCATTTTGGACAAAACTGAAGGAAGTAGATGTTTGAGAGAGAAGGACAAGGCCGACGGTCGTAGTTTATATACACTGGTGAGGCCGCCTCAACGACCATGGCAAGTGGATATGTATTTTTCCTCGTGTTTGCCGAGTACTTCGCCGAGTTTTACGGAAGTATCGGTGCCAGGCTGGCTTTTCTCATGATATTTGACCATGGGCATTTGGAATTGTCTTCATGGCAAGGGACCAGTAGGCAATCTAGAAGAAGAGGAACAGCCATATGAGGCTGGACGTCTCTTTCGGGAATGCCTTCAGCTAAAGGTAGAATGTAGAGAAATGGTAGATGAAGTCGAGAAGTGTCTAGTATGTATACCCAAAGGCCCAGACTGAGTGCTTTCCCATGGCTGCGCAATATAGATGCTTTAAGACTTAGAGAAGGGCCTTTATACCGGGCTCACAACTCTTGGAGAGACGTCCATGGTTTTGTCCTACCATATCCTTCTGCGAGCACTGGCATAGAACTCGATGCTTCTGGTTTTCGACTTCGAAAAAGACACATGCTTTATAAGCCCGCAGATTTCTGGGAGCGCAAACATTAACAAAACACAGTCCATGTTTTTAGTATTGTGACATCGAGGATGCGACGGTATCAGTTGAAGTTGGAGGAAGAGAAAAAGGATAATATGTGATTCGGCTCTGATTTTTGAGAGCACAAACATGAGTCGAAGCTTCTTGATTTTTGGTGTGTATAAACGACGAAGTGGTTGATAAGGTCTCAGGAGAGGAACAGGAAAGTGGTGTATTTATGTTCATCGCCCGATCACGCGCATACTTTGGTTGCGAGCTCTTTTGCGAGCCAGTTTTGCAGTAGTGATAACAAAACCGAGGAGACAGAAAAGGACATAGAGCCTAAGGCCGAAACATTGAGAGCGCTATTATTAGCGACTGCTCCATCTCCTTTAACAGAGACGTGGTCCTATGCGGAAAGCTGGGAAGAAGACAGGAACATTTTATAGCTGTTCCCTTTTTTCGGAAGGCGCAAAGATTATAGCAGGGGAAGGAACTTATTTGAGTAAATCAATAAGAGGGTGACTACTTGAGAGACAGCGACTTCCGCGAAGAAGGCTGGTGTTTATAAGCTGTCGCCAAGCAGTTCTAGTGCCCGCGCATCCGAAGGAGAACGTGATATTTTCTATACACAGCCATGCGCAATGATAGGTTTAGAGTTTCAGGAGGAGACGGGAACATATTTGATATTCTGTTTCGGTTACAAAGTCACACACATGAAAATGTATGACGTAGGTTTTGGTATGTGAAGACATGTAGTCGTGACAACAGAGTCTCGGGAAGCCGCAGCACATGGGCCCAATCGAGGTTCTTTTTGTGAAGACGGCGACATTGTGAACTCGAGTGTGACCTTTCATATGACAAGACGGGCTTGCATCAACCAGCCCGCGGAGGGAGCAGAAACATTGGCAGTGAATACTTTCATTTTGGACAGCGCAAACATTCGTGCGTTCTCGCTGTTGGTTTTGAACTATGAGTAGGTCGCAGTGATACGAAACTTCCAGAAAGAAGCCAAGGACATGAAGTGTGCGTACGCAATTTTGTAACTAGACAGACATGCCACATAACAGCGGCATTTTTGTTACGTAAAGGTGGCATTGTTGGGAGAGGAAGTCATTCACACGTTCCAGATCGTTTTAGACTTTAAAATCGGGAAAGCTGCATGAACACGTTCGCTCTTACATTTTGCCAGCTGGAGGAAGGAAGATATGAAGACTGAATTTTTCGGGAGCGCAGACATTTCTACTCCCCAGAGAAGTTTTGGTAAAAGCAGAGTTGCTGGTGATAAAGAAAGCAGTGTGCCAGGGGCGAGCCAGATATATATTGCGAGACTAGAGGCGCCTTGTGCACAAAGGTCCGCATTGGTGGTTTTCGAAAGAGAGAAGAACATGCCCTTGTCTTTGGCCGATTTTAAAAGCGTAGATATAGGTGTCGGGGTGTGTGTTTTCTGGTTAATGGAAACAGAAATTTTTGAGAAGGAAGCAAGGCCAAGGGTGGTGACTTTATATGGTTCCCAAGGGCAGCGGCACCTTGGACATAGGATTGTTCGTCTATGCTTCTCGGAGAAAGGAACACATGACGTGATGATTGGTCATTTTGAGCAGTGCAAGCATAGTCGTATCGAATCGGAGTTTTGGTAATCGTCGAAATCGCCGTTGATGGATACAACAAGAAGCTGGATGATAGCTTCGTATCGACACCAGAGCCCGGAGAACACCGCATAGTTGATTCAAAGTTATCTTTCGAAGGGGGAAACATGGTGAATCTTGATGAATATTTTGGAAACACAGACATGGGCGTAATCGTTCTTGATTTTTGGTAAATGGGAAATGCTTTGTTGGAAAAGAAAGCAACCATAGAGGTCGTAGCTTTATATCGGAAGCGCAGCCAGGAGAGCACCACATTGGCGGTTGCCTTTTTGTTTTAGAAGACAGGAACATGTCGGACACAGCGACCAAGTTTGGAGAAACAGACATGCAAAGATTCGTGTCAGGATTTGGTCAGAAGAGCATAGATCGTTGAAGAATGATGGAAGGTTCGCGACTGTCGCTTTATATCGACAGCAGAGCCAGGAGAGCGCCGCCATGGCGTTGGCAGCCGCACTTTTGGCAAAGAGGAGCATCCCACAAGAGTGAGGCAATTTTGGAAACACAGACATTATCTATGTCGGTCATTGTTTTGGTAATGCGCAAAGAGGTGTGTTGGAGGAGGAAGTATCGTACGAGGTCGTGGCTTTATATAGAGGTCCAGCATGGCCGGGAGAGCGCCGCATCGAGGGTTGTCATGTTGATTTGGAGAAGAGATTGATCCTACAAAAGTCCTGAATCTTTGGCGACGCAGACATACAAATACAAGCTTTGTGTTTTGGTAATCGAGAACGATAGGTGTTGGCGTAGCAAGGGACTGACTGACCGACGCATTGTATGCACCTGCGGCGATTTCGGAAAAGCGAAGAACATAACCATAGTGAGTGGGGATTTTGGAAGGCCGCACACATGCCCAAAACCGGCGCCATTTTGATGAGACACGGCGTGTGTGTTGATGAAGGAAGCAGGGTGCTGAAACCGTAGCTTTATAATGATTGTGGAACTAGACCAGCAGTCCATGGTTGTGGGTGCCCCCCGTTTTCAGAAGAGTGAAAGGCATGGTCGAGCACAACACATGTTTCAGGAACTGCAGACATGTTCTGAGGTCTCACGATCTTTTAAAGAAAGTCAGGGGGTATTTTGAGGTAGGAAGAAGAGTGCTGGGGAAGTGGTTTTATAGCGTTCGCAGTGCAGAGGAGAAGTCCATCGCTATTTACACCAGCGACTTTAAAGAGCGGAGAACATGTACACCATATTGGGCGTTTTGTGAAGGCACGGACATTTCCAGTTCATTGCGTCTTTTTGGTCGATCTGGAGGAATAAGTGGTGGTAAGGAGATGTGATCTGCCTGGCCGGCGTATTTATAGCTGTCGGAACACTGAGAAGGAGGCCCATTAGAGCCCAATTAAGGCTTTTTGGTAAGAGGGAAGAACATGGATCTGGTCTTGGGTTTATTTGAGCTTATGTCGACATGCAGCAAGTGCGTCTAAGTTTTGGTAAAGAGTGAAGTGTATGTTGATGAGAAGCAGTGCTCCGCTGACGTGGAGGAACTATGTGTGTTGCAGGACTCAGAAGCGAGTCATGTAGTCGGCAGGACAGTTTTTTGGAAGAGGAAACAACATCAGTTTGCTTCAAAGTCTTTTGGAAGCCCAGACATTTGTCATATTCGGAACTGTTTTCGGAGAAGGCAGACATCATGAACTCGAAGGTCTGTTTTGGTAAATGTATAAGTAAGTATTAATGAGAAGAGATGATGCAACACAGCGGTAGTCTATATATACCGCAAGTCCAGCGAAACCGGGTCATGATACTATCTCTGTGCGGATTTACAGACGACCATGCATAGCCGACAGCATCTTTTGTTTTGAAGCCAGGGCTGCGGAGGTTCCCAACCGGGCAAAGTGATCAAATTTTGACCATGCAACTTTGGTATCGAGGAAACAGGGCTATGCAATGATAGAATATGAGGCATGCAGCACCTCGATCGCCCATCATGAACTCCACGGGAACTTTTCGAGGCAGACAAGACATCGGGCGGACCCGGTAGATTTTTGGAAGAAATTAACGTGTTTTGAGGCTCGTGGGCGGCGGAAGACATGGCTGCGTCCTCGTATTGTTTTGGAATTCCCGAGGGACAAGTGAGAAGTTTGGAAGACGTGATGATTAGCGGACCCAGGGTTTTATATGTACGAGATTGTACGCTAACACCGAAGCTGTGCAAGCGCCGGGATCGTCGTGTATGGCTGATACATGTAAATGGCCATGTGTAGTGTATCGCTGTGCCGGATGACGCCAGAAGGGAAGTGGCTGCACATGTTGCTTCCCTGAGGTCTTTTGAAATTAGTCAAAGAACTTGAACGATACGAAATATGGAGTTTTTGATGTCACGAGGGCAAACTCCATAGCAATCCAATGGAGCAGTACTTTTGTTGTGATAGCGGTGGGTGTAATGGCAATGGAACAAACTCGTTGCATTTGATTGACCCCTTAGAGCTTGCTTATTGAAGGCTGCGATTGGATAGCGGAAGATGATGAAGATGTGCCAATAGCTGTGTTGTTTGCTTCTTCACCGACCTCCATGATTGTCGATCGCTTTCTTCCAAACGTGGTCGTTGTCTCTACCACCAGCCACGGCACGTGGAGCAATCCATCCCTCTCGAGGTACCGGCCCTA
>Ga0265780_10011815_pt1 | contig 10295 bp, 5 predicted proteins | sample P1T30metagenome_FD_192432 | JGI IMG/M metagenome (GOLD analysis project Ga0265780, IMG submission 192432) | Plant litter microbial communities from East Loma Ridge, Irvine, California - P1 T30 | ecosystem: Environmental > Terrestrial > Plant litter > Unclassified | place: USA: California... | reverse complement strand
TCAAATCTCCAGGAGCGCGAAAGATACCGGTATTCATCAACAATAGGGAGGAGTGCATCACTACCGCTACCCAATTTGTGTCGAGTCGCATATGTCCTATCTTCCAAGTTTCCAATGTCACTGGTCACAACTTGGACCTGGTGCGCATGTTCCTCAACGCACTACCGCATCACGGCAATTACGACGCCTCTGCCCCTCTAGAATTTCACGTCAACGACACATTCTCGGTACCTTTCGTTGGTACTGTGGTTTCAGGTGTTGTGAAGTCTGGTGAGATACATTCTGGCGACACGGTTTTGATCGGTCCCGACAGTCTTGGCCAGTTCCAAACGACAAAGGTGCGTTCCGTCGAGCGCAAACGGATACAAGTTCCAGGATGCTCCGCTGGCCAGTCTGCTAGTCTCGCACTGCGCAACGTTCGGCGGAAAGATGTGCGAAAAGGCATGGTCGTTTTGCACAAGGCTGAGAAGCCTGATCCGACAACTGGGATATTACCAGCCCCGAAAGTGTACCGCGAGTTCGTTGCTGAAGTCTTGATCTTGTCGCACGCGACGACTATCAAGACCAAGTACCAGGCTATGCTACACGTTGGACCAGTGTCCCAAACCTGCGCAATCATCGACATCGACCGCCAGTACATCCGCACTGGTGACCGAGCACAGGTAGCCTTCCGCTTCGTACAGCGACCGGAGTACTTAACTGTCGGCGATCGGATACTATTCCGTGAGGGCAGGACGAAAGGATTGGGTATTGTCAAGAGAGTCGGTTATGACTCCAAGCATCCGCTAAACCCGGAGTTGCACAAAGACGACAAGAAGAAGGATGGCCAACCGGACGGGAAGAAGGTGGAAGCATCATGACAGGTTAGAACGTAGAAGTAGGTGGAAGCATCATGACAGGTTAGAACGTAGAAGTTAGCAGAGATCTCATGACCTGCTTGAGCAATCGCATTAGAAGATTGAACAACGTCACGTAATCAACCCTCTAGAGACTACCTAGGTAGCTGTCATGAATGTTGAATGAAACAAATTTGCATAAGAAAATCCCAGCTCGAACGCGTCTTTGCTGTGTCAATTCCACCAAGACCACCAGTATTTTACATGAGAGCGGCTATTCGCACCCAAACGTCGTATTTAATCCGCTAGGTTCGAGGTGCCGCAATGTGTTGAAGGTCATGGTGCTGACAGTCGCGTATCGATAACAGTGTCGCAACGTCGCACCTCCAGTGGCCACAGTAGCAGCTTCAGAGCGACACAGCAGCGCCTGTCGTGACTCACAAACCTCTTCATCGACTTTATCGTTCCACGTGCGGCTTTCCAAAGAACGAATTCATGTTAAGATCGATTAGCCGCGATCAGGAGGATCGCAGCACAACGCGGGCGGACTGCCGCACACTGCGATAATACATGAGAGTATCGCCACGTTTCCCGTGATTCAGGCAGACCTGAAAACCACTGTGGGATTCTGAAAAAGTTGTATCCTTCCACGATGGCAACTACAGACCCCGCAGAGTCGACGCTGTACCCCAAGATCATGACACACATTCCCGAGATCATCGAGCAGCTGCGGCGCTTGAACCGCGATCCTGCCTATCCAGAAGCAAACATCCGTGTGGACCCTGTACCTTTCGTAGGTACAGTCAAACTTCATGGCACGCATGCAGACATACTTGTATACCCTGACGATCGCATCGCCTTTCAATCGCGCAACATAACTGGTCTGTCTGTCGCAAAAGATAACCAAGGGTTCGCGGCAATGATGTCACAGAAGACCGAGGCCATACTGGGACTGCGAGATGTGTACCTGGCACGGTGGAAAGAGTTGAATCCTGGCACATCAATCGAACAAGACTTGCCCATCGTGATTGCCGGTGAATGGATAGGCGATAAGATCCAAAAAGACGTCGCCATCGCACAACTATCACGTCGCTTCGTCATCGTCTCGGTCAACATCAACGGTACATGGCAGAAGGATGAAGACTACTCTGACATCTCCTTGCCGGACTACGATATCTACAACGCCTCAAGAGCTGGCGTCTTCTACACAACACTCTGCCTAGCTGACTACGAACACACAGTATCAGAAGTCGAGCGCATGACCGAAGAAGTCGCCGCTCATTGCCCATTTGCTGCAACTTTCGGTATATCCGGTTTGGGCGAAGGTATCGTCTGGAAACCTGTAGCCCCTCAATACAACGCCGACACCTCTCTGTGGTTCAAAAGCAAAGGAGGAAAGTTCAAGCCTACATTCTTCCGCGTTCCAAAACCACATGAAGGCGCCGATATCATCAAAGAGCGACGCAAAGCAGCTGCAATGGTAGCAGTTGCGTGGTGCTCAGAGCAGCGGTTAGATCAAGGCTGGGATGTGCTGCGTGAGAAAGGTGTTGAGCGAGATGTGAGAGCATTGGGTGACTTTCTGAAGTGGATTCAATATGATATCTTAGAAGAAGAGAAGGGACATATCAAAGAGCATGGTGTGGACGAAGCGGCGCTGAAGATTGAGATTGCTAAGATTGCTAAGCCGTGGTATAGGGCGAAGCTTAGGGAACGGGATGCCGACTGATGTCTAACAAGCGAAAGATAATCATCCAGAAGAAGCTTGCTGAAGTCGACTGCAGATGATGGGTAAAATTGGGAAAGTTTGCGCTCTCACGAGGAGAGCCGCAAACTTCTGGTCCGGCTTATTAGATGGTGCATTTTCCTCAGCCCACTATTCTTCAAAAGTCTTACTTCGCTGGTACCCAGGAGTTTACATCACCTCTTCCGTTTCAAAAATGTCAACAAATCCAACCTCTACCCACATCGACCAAGAAGAGAGTTTTGCAGGAAAAGGAAGTACGGTGCGCGAGGAATCGCCAGAGCCGCCAAGCAATTATACGATCCTTCGCTGTGTCAGTAATTCACTCATCCATTACGTTTACATGTGTCTCCCGAACTCCGCCCTTGAGGAAGCTCGTTCTGCTCTGACCATGGGAACCGACGAGGAATCAGTCACGGAAGCTCTCCTAAAGCGCGTCGTTGTATGGAAGGAGAACCGCACTTCATCGACTAATATGACTTCCGAAATACGTGTTCTTCTGGAAATCCGCCGCCAGACGTCGTTGCATAGCGGCGGTGAACACTGCGTGCAAATATTAGACTACGACGACAAGGAAACCAGGGTCCGGAAGAAGGAGCAGGAATGGCTTGTCATGGCAGCCTCGCCGGTTTGCTGTGACCTTCAGACACTCTACCGTTTCGATCGTATGGCAGCTTTTCCCAAAGCCCTTCTCTGGCTCATCATTACGGAGCTTTCCGATGCCTTCTGGTTTCTACAACGCGTTTGTGATCCCCCCATCGCGCATCGCGAGATATCAAAGAATGGTGTTCTTATCACCTTCCCCCATGAGGCAAATGAGAACAGCGAAAGCACTACTGCTAAGCGACCAAAGATCACTCTGACAGGGTTCGGACACAGCTCCATGCGTAAACATACCGCTTCAAAAGACAAGCCTTGGCGCAAGGCTGCAGAAGACGCCGGAATGTTGGCTTTGGAGATCTATTATCATGTGAAAAAGCATTACGGTGATATTCCTAGAAGGAGGGGGAAGGCCATGATGTTAGGACCGAGTACACTGGACCTCGACGCGCCAAAAGAGGTGGAAAACTTCTTGCAGGTACACGGCGAAGTGAAGAGTTTGGAGCAATTACAAAAAGAGATCGGGAACTTTGCTAAAGAGAAGCTGGAGGAAGTCGGCGACGAGGAGTGGGATGAGTTGAGAAATCTGGTCGCTGAGGCTGCCGAGAGTAAAGGAAGTTGGAAGGCTATCATCAAAGACGTCCTCAGCGGTCAGCCCAAGGACTGGAACGCTATCTAAGCCGTCGACAAGCTGAAGCCCGTAGAAGCGCAACTTAGGAGAATTGAGGAGACAGTTAGCGAGATTGTTACTAAGATAGATTACCTGAGGAGTTAGGAAAAGAAGCTGTGTGATACTAATGAGAGCCGAAGAGTAGCAAGCGTGTGGCTTGCCATCATATCCAAGTGGGTGTGTTCTCAGATACTGGCACCGGCTTGTTCTTGTTCGTTATAGTATTCGCTTCACATCTTGCATTGTCACGTACTTGATGCACTAGCTATAAATCTTGAAAATCTGCAGCCATTGTACTCTACTCAAAGGGCTACAAGCGTTCTCTCCACTTTCCAATAAGCTTAATGGTTTGACTTTTGTTTCTCAAACGTCCAAACCCACTCCAGACAACGCCCGTTCCCTTGTGTGTATTCCCTCATATATCCACTCCGCTTGCCCCCAGGAATTACCAGCTCAGCCGCAAGAGAGAGCTCTTTCTTCCAAGCATCTAAGTAGTGATCTTCCAGACGCCTAGCTTTATTTGCGCTGTCGGTCTCCCCTCGCAAACTCCAATACCACACAAGCTTTTTAGTATCATCAACGACGCCAACGAGGTGCACCTGGAGACGACGAAGCTCGGTATGGCTAGATAAGACTTCGAGGCCAGAGAGGTTAAAGCTAAAGTCTGCCGCGCTGTTGGCGGCTAGTCGCTCATTGGTTGGGCGAACGAGTTTGATGCAAACAGTGTCTAGCGGAGTCGAGGAATTAGCTGTCGCGGCGCTTCTATTGATCTCAGTCCGTGCTACTTCGCTGAGCCGGTAGACTCGTTTTACATCATCGAAAATCATCGGCCAGTCGCACTGGATGAAGATCTCGTGCGTGTGGCACTCTGATGGAGTAATGGCGTCTAAGATATAGCTTTGGGGATGTGTATCTGATATCCGGTTATCCAGGTGCCACGTTGACTTCTGGTGTAGCTGTCGGATGCCTTCGCGCATCATTTGCTTGTTGGTAAGAAGCCATGGGATTTTGTCACTAGCAGATGGTGCTTCAACCGAGTCGTGCCTTCGGTCATAGGTTACCTTGTAGTCTTTAGTATCATACCGCTGGGCAAAGGTCTTTGTATCGTTCCAGAGGTAGTCATAGATGATATCGCGGACTTCGGTTGGCAAGGTCGTGAAGAATGGAGAATTCGACATTGGAGCGGTCGATGATTTTGATTTTCGATATGCTGTCGGAGACCCTAGTCAACTTTCGCTTCGGTTCTTGACGAAGTTGAGAGGTTGAAGTGGAGACTGAGCGAACTATGATCGTGAGATCCAACGCGGCTCGGCATTGTATATATCGGTAAAGGGAGCACTATGAATGCACTGTCCAACGGCGTGGATCAGCAACACAGCGTGAATTGCGCATTGATGACCGTGCATACAGATGTAGCGCAGATATCGGTCGCACATATTGATGGTACTGGGTAGTCGACTGGCCAGGGTGGCGGCTTCGATGCCGCACTTAATCCGGTCCTGTTGTTTCTTAATTGGGAAAACCCCAGAGAAATACGATATACCTCATGTTGAAAACAGGCGAATAGTGCAACCTAGATTGTCAGTCTGAGTATCGTCTCAACCCGCATTACTGAAAGCCTGGATACGCACTAGTATTTCCACTCGAGAGTCTTCGAAGCCTCCAGGAACAGTGCACTTCAGTGTCTGGAGGCATGCTGCGTGCCCTCGATACCAGTCGTCAACGGGATCAAATCTCCAAGAAATTCCGACGAGTGGGTGCGGCTCTGATCAGAGATGCATGATTGCTGATATAGTCGTTTCTGACTTCATCTCGAGCCAAATGCAGACGCAAGCCTAGAAGAGAGATCAAAGGACAGACGAAGAGGTTGCTGTGAGTAACGCAGGTTGAAGACGAAGGCGCAGGATCCGGGTATGTCGACATCGCCTTCTGCTACGCAGGGGATGGCAGGAAGGAGATGCGGAAGTCGCGACTTCGAGCTGGCAATACTTGCCGCCGCAATGACGTTTCCCACGCGCACGGACCAGCCCCACCAAACGCGAACCTGTCGCGTCCTCACGTCGCGTCAGCTACGCCACCCAGCCCTGTCCCCGCACGGAGAAGACATGCCCAGGTGGGTAACACTGTTCGCGACTTCACGAACGAGGACTGTTGTTGAGAATGAGCATGCCCATCCCAAACGGTGCAACATCTCAAAGGACAGGAAGATGGAACTGTAATTTGCTTTCGACTTAATACTAGGACTCCACGACAGAGTTTACAAGAAACTATCTACTCCAACACCTCCAAGACACCAGTTCTCGCAACGCTATGATACAAAGACAAAACAAAGAAAGAGCTCTTCCTGCTACAACACCGTCTAAAACCCAGTATTTACAAATGAGAACAAAGGAACGCCAAATAATGCTAGTGATGATGCAGAACAAAAAAGGAAAAGAGTGATTTTAGGGAAGCTTCTAGTTCCCCCTACCAAGCAACTTCTTGCCTAAAGCCTTCGCTTTCTTCGTCTTCGGACCATCGGTATCTTCTTCCATAACGCTGCCTTCCCGTCCGCTCATACCACTGACGCCACTAATGCCAGTTGCCACACTCGCAGCTCGCATGCTGGCTGCACCGCTACCGGCTCTACCTCTCATGTGTCCGGCGAAAGGTGCGCTGACCCCGGCGATGTGCTTACTCAAGCTATGAATGAGGTTTGCGTGGACTGGTTCTGTGTTGTCTACTCTTGAAAGCTCATCAGCAAAGGCACGTCCGTCATCCACGTCTTCAGGGCCCAGTCCGTTGCTATGATGATTCAAGCCACCCATGATGGAACCGTGTGTTGAGCGTGCTTGATTAGAGGTTGAAGGTGGCTTTGATGATTGGAGCGACGAGCCTTCTTCCGAAACGGTGCTGATGAGACTACCTTGGCGGCCGGATGCGAAAGAACGGCGAGGCATGCGGTCTTCGGCTGAGAGGTCGGAGCCGCCGGGTGAGTGATCGCGCATGGAATTTGAATCGGTGCCGGAGAGATCGGGAGAAGTGTTGAGCATCGTGCTGCTGTTGGCGAGCTGTCGGAGGCGCGACTGTGCTTTGGCTGAAGGTCGGTGGTGCGAGATCTTGTTGCCAACAATTGTGCCGGCGTGGGAGAGGAGCGCCCTCAGGACGTCTTTCTTGAGCTGTGTGACAAGATCTAAGTTAGACCATGTCTTGTTGCGGTACTCAATTGTTGGCATCCTGAAGACCAGATCGTGGACATCTTCAAAATTGCGTGTGCTCTTGCCCTTGTAGGAAAGACACAGTACCATGGACGGGATCTTGAAGTAAGCGACTGTCATGTACTCGCTCGCACGACTCATCATTTCAGTCAGATCATCACTTCTGGCTTCCTTCTTGTTCGTTTTCTTCTCCGCCAGATTGGTGCCGGTGCGGTAGAGCGCAAAGCGTTTCGCAGTTCGATCAGACTCGTTCAGTGTCTGACTTGAGTTGGTAGTACTTGACCGGACGGAGCTTGGTCTTGTAGAGGTATTGGAGCTGTTTCCCAATGTAGGTACTACCAATGCGGAGCTTGGGTGAAGAGTGCGACGAAGCTCTGTTCCACTACGAGAAGGATTGCTGTCTTTGAAGAAACGGAAATAGTGAGCGCTTGGGCGCTTAACCAAGCTCTTCCTCTTTGCGTCAGACTTCTGTACTGGATCGGGGAGCTGGAGTGTGGGCGTAAGTCGTTGTTTGAGCGCTTCCACAGCGCCGTCATCAGCTGAAAGCGAGGCGCTCATACTTGTCGCTCCAGAAATGATGCTATTGGTCTCCTCGTCTTCTTCATCCTGAGTCGGCAGAGTATGCTTGAGTAAGAAGGGCGACGAGTTCGCAGTCTTGCTGTCACCGTACGTAGGGAAGACATATTGCAACAGCTTCTTGCCGATCTGGTACTCCAACTGCACCTTTAATGGATACAACTCAACTTCAAAGTGCTCCACGACAGGGATACCAGCGATCGATTCAAGCGCCACAAAGTACACCTTGAGGCATTTGGCGTTTTCCGGAAGAGTCTGATCTTGCTCCAGGAAAGGTGATATCATCTCTGGGTATAGGGCGTTAGGTAGCAAGTTTAGACCTCGCACTTGCTCAATCTCCAAAGAGTTCGAGTTCGATCCATCGTTGTTGTCTGTGCGGTCGAATGCGACGTTCTTCAGTTGGAATTCTGCTAGTGACTCTGCGCCTTCGCGAAGCAGGTGCCAAACGATGTCTGATGCAGAGACATACATCCGCAAAAGGCCAGTTGAATCTCTTGCTTGAGCACGATCGTCTTGCTTGCGTTGTGCGGTCGTGATCGCCTTCATGACGAAGAAGAGCTCGTCCTCGTAAACAGCCAAGTCTTTCTCAACTTCAATCCTGTCTTCCCAACCTTGCTTGTCCAGGTATTTCTCGTTGATCTGGAAGACATTTTTGATCTCTTCTAATTGCTGGATACGCTCTTGAAGACCCATGACTAGCTTTGGAGCTCCTGCGAGATCGGTGAAGTCGGAAGCAAGCATGATCTTCTCAAGTCGCTCATTACGCGTCTTTTCCAAAGGCTCGTGGTACAGCAAAAGATCTAATACGATGACGTACATCGCATAGTACTGCCTGGAATCGCACAGGGCCCGCACGTGTGGGAAGTCCACCCATAGATGGTCAATACGGCTCTCCATGTTGTCAGCAGATGTGGCCGAGTCGGCAGCCGAGACATCGTCGTTGTACTTCAGGCGCAGCGCGTTGTGCTTGTCGTAGCGCATACTGGCTGAAGTTCGCTGTACCACCCGCTGGAAGCCGAATGGATTGCTATGGAACTCGAACATGACCTCGAAAGGTACCCATGGTGGCCACGCTGAGCCAGCTGGCGTTCCGTACATGCTTCCAGAGTACATGTGGATATCCTCCGGACTGCTAAAGGTCTTTGAGTTGGTGACGAAGATTTGCAAGCTATCCATAGCTGCGATGAACCTTCGTTGAACGAGACCCGAGACCTCGTCCATGACACGGTCCTTGTCCATGATTTGTAGAACCTTGAGCTGCATGCCTTTGGCCGTGACAAGTACCGCAGACTTGGTGTCTTTCTCGCTCTGCAATTGAATCTGCGGTGCAATCAGACGTACGAGATACGAGTTCTGAGAGACGTAATCGTCCGCGACATCTTCATCCGCTTTTGTCGGATTCGCATGTGAAGGGTCACCAGCACCGTTGGATGCACCGTTGGTGCTCTTGCTTTTAGCGTCTTCCTCATCAGCGTCGACAAAATTCCTGCCGTCGCGAAGCAACTGCTCGATTGTTTCGTCAATATTCAGTCCGGCCTCGTTGTCGCCAGCCATGGGTGTTTCGTCAGGTCCAGATGTAGATGGTCCACGAGACTTATTCTGCTCTTCAACAACATCGAGTATGAACTTTACTGCCCTTCGTGACATGTAGTAGACGAATCCTCGACGTTGACTGACTTGGTGTATGTAGCGGAGTATGATGTTCCGTAGGGAGTTGCCCCACTTCAGGTGGATGTTGTGAATGATGAATCGGTTGTTGAAGTCATTGGTGAAGTCCGTGATAGGGTTAGGAGGCGCATCGGCGTGCTTGTGTTCAGGGTCGATAGCATTTTGAGCTTCGTCTGCTTCAAAATACTCATCTTCTGTGTCGGTATCAGCCTCTGCGACAGTGTTGTCTGGTGAAGACGCGGCAGTTTCTAGCCGCTCCAGCAAACTAGCATGCATGGTAGAGAGGAACTCTAGTTTCCGTTGAAGGAACTGGGAATGATTACGCAGAGCCTCAAGACGGCGTTGCGACTCTTGTTGCATGTCTGACGTCTCACGAACGACTTTTAATTCTTGGTCATTGATTGCATGCTGATTAAGAGCAACCTGCTCTTTCACACGTTCAATCCGATGCTCAATCAATTGACATTGTACGCGACGTGGGTCATTCCTTGCCGAAATGACACAATGATGAGTCGGCTCGTTACCGAATGCACTCTTGCGGTGTTTGTCGCCCGAAATGTTGTTGGCATGATCGGTTTGACGGAAGTACGTAAATCGTGGCGCGAATGCTAGCGGGAGAATCTGTGTTTCCGGATGCCGGCGTGACGGCAAGATCCAGCCAAGTTCAATGAAGTCGTCCATATCGACCCATCCTAGATCGTTGTCGGGAATCGTAAACTTCGACAAGTCGGCTGTTAGATACTCCTGGTTGTAGCTAGCGAGATCATCCGCGGTGGCGTTATCAACATCTTCAGAGCCTGTTCCTGCAATGCTTGCAGACACCGCTCGGATGTCTGTCCGGATGAGGTCAAGCTGTACTTGATTGATGCGCATACCAGTCGTCTTGTTTTGCCTGCTGTTTTGTTGGCCTTCAGGCGCTTGGACCAAAGTTCGGAATTCTTCGCGGCGCTGATGGAGATCGAACATGAAACTGTCGAGACGGGCCTTCAGTCCAGTGGCGGCCACAA
>Ga0265780_10011814_pt1 | contig 10297 bp, 9 predicted proteins | sample P1T30metagenome_FD_192432 | JGI IMG/M metagenome (GOLD analysis project Ga0265780, IMG submission 192432) | Plant litter microbial communities from East Loma Ridge, Irvine, California - P1 T30 | ecosystem: Environmental > Terrestrial > Plant litter > Unclassified | place: USA: California... | reverse complement strand
TGTGCCGCGATTCCCTTCTGTTGGCAAATCAAATAGGCTCAGGCCATTCCCCTGAGTACTCAAACCTCACTGTCGAGGTCACTTTGCGCCAAGTCCCTGGCCCTAACATCCGCCCACCTTTCAAGAATATATTCCGGGATTGCAGCACCCTTGGCCCATCTCCTCTGTTGATCCTTGGGAATGAACAACGGCACACCGCTGACCCACTCGGAGGCGAGGTAAGGCACCTTCGGCGCAGTCGCTAGTGCAGCCTTGGTAGCCTGCACGATGCGCTCAGGTATGTCGAGGTGTCTCTCGTTACCACTGCAGTTCCAGTGCATGCGGACATACCCAGGGCGGAGCTGATCCTGCTTCGATTTGAAAACCGACCAGATTGTGCTTGGCTTGTACGGTGTGAACCTGATCAGGTGAGGTGGCACTCCTGAGATAACATGGACCCAATCCAGTATCTTACGGTAAACCCAGAGGCTCGTAGCTTGCTCGATCGCAGCCCATATCCGATAGGAGTAGGCATAGAGCACACATTGGAGCTTGTAGGTGACATAAGTGCGGTAGCCATCATGCTCCAGGATCCTCGTGTATGCCGCCAGATCCAGGCCCTCGTATGCTTTGCGGTCTACAAGCGCCTGAGCAGTTGCGAAGTCGAGCTTGAACTTCGGAGCAGACTGGGTTGCGGTTGTGCGGGCTCCAGGCCCATCTCCGTCCACTGCATCTTCTTTGAACGACATGAGGTATCCGACCTCTGCATCGGCTGCTACTGCAACCTTGTGTGCAGCAAGCGAGCGAACGTATGTAGAGATAGCGGTCGCGATACCTCTCGAGATGCTGTCCTCCTCTAGAGCTTCCCATAAGTTCAAGGGGGCGATGTCGTCGCCTTTGCACTCCGCGGGGAGAGATGAGATCCACTCGTAGACATCACTGTCGAAGCCCTCGGCGCTTTTGCGATTATCTTGGATCATAGTAACAAAGATGGGCTCGACGGCAAAGCCGCAGAACAAGTCCTCTGTGAACTCGGTGACGATCTGGTGAGCAAGGGAAGGGTCGCTCAACTCGAGCAAAGTGTACTTCTCGAAGCGCGCCATGGTTTTGATCTCCGGTCAAATCGATAATGTGACTCAGATATGCAGATTGCCGATTTGGTAGAAGACGGAGGATCGATGTTGCTGTTGAAGCAGAAGAGCTTACACATGGGGGTCGGGCGATGTGTTTTTTAAGACGTTCCGTTTGGCAGTGTGAAAACAGGTGAATGACATTGTGAATTCTAGAGCGTCGTCTTCTTTGTGAATTGTGAATGCTCGAGGGTCGTGCTCTTTGTGAATCCGCAGGGCTGTCCTCTTTGTGGGTCGAGAGGACTGAATGTCTTTGTGAAATCGTGATGAAGGCGAAGCCTCATGTGCCCCGAATTGTATTAGGCGAGGGAATCAAGACTGGCCCAAAGGTTAACTAGCCTCCAAAACACGGCCAATACGAGACGAGCAGGCACCTTCCATGGGCTCTTCGCGTAGCCGTTCCTATACGGAATTTTTCGCATGGATTCATGTTATTGGAACAAAGAACAAGGTGCTCTTTTCGATTTGCACCAACAATGACTTTGTTATAGAAGCAGCTGGCTGAGCGTTCATTCCATTGTTACTAGCAGACACGCTTGATCCAGCTCCGCCGCTGCCACTGCCAGTGCCGCTGCTGCCGTTGACGTATTCGACCTGGTTGGCGTCCTTTGAGGGCGCCAACGGACCATAAGCAGCAAGGTTCTATACAGTTTGAGTTTGCTGTTTGGCAGGGGACAAAGACGAGCAGGATGTGAGTTAACTTCCGTTGCCTTGCTTACAATGTGCTATTGAATAATGTGATTACGGCTACCCAAGGCCGTGTACAGTCGTGATAAATTTCTGTAGAAGGATATAGCTTATCGGCTCTTTTATCGAAGAAAATGGTGTTATTGTAAGCGCGGGTAGAGAATGCAACAGTACATGTAAATGTTTCCTCTTGCGGCTCGCAAGATGCGAGCTTGAAGTGCCTAGAGAGAACAAAAAGCCTCTATCTAGTCCTCTTCGGGACCGCGAGGATATGATCCGCAGCTCCAAGATTCGTTTCGTCTTCTGCACTAAGTTACGCAACACAACATCCAACCATTTCGCAAACGCATCGCTGTCCAATCTTGCCAGAGTCTCAGCATGTCGAAATCCTAGGAAGCCTTCACATGATATCAGCTTCGTCAGCTCGACAGCAATGGAATTTTCCCTTGCGATTCGCTTCGTAGTATCAATTACTCTTCGAATTTCGTCAACCGTTGAGTGGATCATAGGCGCATTATTTCCTCTCGTGTATTTCCCGCCATCTCCCAAGTAGTGCTCATAGAACTCCCACTCCTTCGCAAGACGTTCTGGCTCTCTAGACGCAACGTCTCTGAGATGGGCGTTCCTTGAGACGAACGCCGCAAGCACAAAGCCACCGGGTTTGACCATTTCGAGAGCTGTGAGAAGAACATCTGCTCTCTATTCATCATCAAGAATGTGGTAAAGAGGACCTGGAAGCAGGACGATGTCGTAGAAGCCTGGTCTGTAGAGCTCGAGGTGTGATCGAAGTTTCCGAGCGTCCAAGACCAGGCTGGCTGAGAATTGAACACCGATGTCTTTCGCTTTTTGGTTCGCAAGGTCGACTTCGCCGGATGAGATGTCGCAAATCGCGAGATTGTGACCTCCAAGGGCGAGTGGAATTGCTGTCCGAGTTTTAGTTTTCAGAGCTGTCGCTTGTGAGGAGGATGGAAATACCATAGACGCCCGTCCCACATCCAACGTCTGCTATTCTCAACCCGTGCTCAGAACCAACACATCTCTGAACGGACAGGATAGCTTCATGGATATAGTGAAGTGTAACCTCGTATTCGAGTTTGCCGAGGCAGAGGCGTTGCTCTTCCAAGTCAGCCGTAAATGTATTCTCGCAATCCTATCCAGGCTGGAAGATATTAGCAAGAACTGCGTTTCGTCCACTGCAGACACTACAACTCGCCACCCAAATGGCGAGGCATACAACGGCGAAGGCGTAGAGTTCCGGCCCTGTCCACCCATCTTCCATTGTCTATAGAAGCCACCATCCTACCCTAGAGCGAAGAGCCTGATGGCGATTGCGGCCACAGTCTACGAAGTGTCAGATTTAAGCGGAGGCTCTTCGGTCATGAGGACTTCGATCATGCAGAGGTGGGCACAGTCAAGATTATTGATAATTTGATACACAGTCTCAGCACGAGTTTTCTTGCCTATCGAAAGCCGACGACGGCCACGCACACGTCTAATAATAAAATCAGCGGAACACAACCCATCCAAGCACCGCTATGTAGACAGAGTCACCAGGATCTGATACAGCGATAGCGCAACCTGAAACGGGGTGAAGGCAGTCTGCAAGTCTTCAATCCCCTTCCCCCGAAGAATCATGATCAGTAGCGCCAACAGCAACAAGAGCGTCGTGAGCAAGACGAGATACAACAACAAGCGTGAATAGCAGACCCGCTCGAACGCGAGAAGGCCATGGAAAATTTCGTTCTGCCCGTTCTTCCAGTCCAGCGCGTGTGTGCGCAGCGGCATGGATTTCATCTCGCGGTCGATGGGAATTGTGGTGGCGGAAGAAGAAGAACCAGGCGGTTTCCAGTACTTGCAGTCAGAGCGGTAGTAGCGATCATAAAACTCCTGTGACGAGATGGAACCGCACGGGAGGTTCAGGAAAGGCGGCCGAGGCTTGAAGTCGTACGAGTCGTCACCTTCCGGAGGGAGTGAGTCTTTGATCAACGGCCCGCCGAGTCCCATCCCCCACTTGCCGAAGAGGTAGAACTCGCAGTGGTGGTACTGCCAGATTGAGAAGTAGCGGCGCAGTCGTCCGCGCGTCCGGTCGTATGAAGACTTCAACTCGGCGAAGAAATCACGCTCGGTTATGACATTGGCACACTTGATGGTGGCGAATTGAAGCATACCAAGGTCAACGCAAAGGTAGAGGTAGCGAGTTTCTTGGGTTACGGAATCGGCGTGATGGGCAGGCTGTTGGGAGCACTTTCCGTTTGATCGCAACGTTGTAGAGCTTCGATCAGGAGTATTGGTATCCGCCGGTCGTGTGTACTGCGACAGTTTCTCGCCGCGGTTTGACTCCGCGATCGGTAGGATGTACTCAGTCTCAGATGACTGGAATAACCTCTTGGCCTGGTTGAAGACCCCCCGAAAGGACCAATACTCTGCATTCTTCACACATCGGCCCTCGGTAGTGAGATCCCGGGTGACAATCCCTGAAGCCATTGGCGATGCGCTCAAGAAAGCTGGAGCTGAGGCGAAAGCGGCTTTCAACGCCACGCCAGCAGTCCAAGGAACATCAACATGACGAGCCGTACCATCGAACGATATCCATTGGAGGCGCCAAAACCCTTCCCGGAGAGGATGGTATCTTGGATTTGATGGCCACCAGTTGCGAGCAAGGAGCGTCTTCGATTCGATGAAGTTTCTCAGGCGACTCAGGAGAGGCAGCCTAACAGTGTCAGATTCTTGGAAGATGAACGAGTGCACAGGCAGCCATGAGACCTCGAAGATCAGCAGTTTCAAAGCGTCCTGTTGCAGGAGAGATCCAGTGCCGCTGACCACATCGTCGCCGATAGCCCTATGTATGCGTGATAGATATGGGCGATGCGTGAATTCGAGCAAGCGACGCTTGAAAGATGCACAAGCTCTACTGGCGAGGATGAATTTACTGAGGCCTGCAAGCTGTTGCAGACACGTAGACTGGTAGCTGTTCAGCCCGTCTTGATCAATTCGAGCAGTCGTAGTCGAAGCCGGGCCAGGCTCCACGTGAGTGGCGTCGCTTTCAGGATCAAGCGAGACTTCTGAACGAATCACGAGCCCATGCACTGCCGGGACCGGTATGCTTCTGACCCATAACGCAAGAGCAACGCCCTTCTGCATGGGATTTCCGGCTTCTTTTTTCAGCTCCTGGCCAAGCGAGCCAATGAGACTGCGGACGAACAGGCAGTACTCCTCGATATCGATACCTGGGTCTTGACTCGCCGTCAAGTTGATCAGTTTTGCCTCCTTGTTGCACAGCAGGTCAGGTGCGAGCCGGGCGAGCAGGTTGTCGATACAGCCCAATACACCGTGAGAGGTAGCCAAGCTTGCTGATACCATATCTTGCGAGGGGAACCATCCAGCATTGCCGTTGAACTGGCTTCTCATGGGAATCTCCAAAGCACCACACCTCATCGTCAAGCAGATTAGCGCGGAAGCAATATTGAGTCCTGAGATTGGTGAAGAAGAAGCATTCGCCATATCTATGCCTCCAAAAGGTGTCTCGTTGCTTTGGGTCGGAAGCTGTTGCAATGGAGCGGTCGTTTCCGGTCGCCTCATGCTCAAAAAGACGTTTTGGCTTCCGCTCCTCCCATCGTCATTTTTCTGAAGCTCTGAAGAAAAGGGTTGGGATTCAGACAGTCTAAAGGTAGGAGCAGCTGCTCCAGCCGAAATCCCCTCTTGCAACTCCTGCCACACCGTGAACATTCCATACTTGCTCTCAGCCTGGGTTAAAGAGCAAGCAACGCTTGTTGATCGGCTTTGAGGCTTGTCGGACCATTTTCCCGGTAAGGATGCAGATCCGCGCGCTCGGAAACGCATCTCTTGAGGGAAGTATAGCGGAGCTGGATGAGCTTTGCTGACGCTCTCACGTTTCCCGCCATTGTCAACACTGTTGGTTCTGTTGATGTGGCTGTCGTCGTCGTCGTCGTAGTCCTTACGTCCATGTCCATCACGACTCTCACTCGTCCCATCGCCCGCACGCCTTCCTCCCATTCCCAAGCCCAAACCCAAGCCCAAGTCCACCGACTCTCCACGTTGCTCACAAGTGTCAAAGTCTGTCTTTGTTGAGAGCGAGATTCCAGTCTCGACATCGTCGTTGTCATCGCGAGCCCAGCTCGCAGACGCCGCGTCTCCGTTACGACCATCGCATTTCTGCTTCGCCGAGACAGAAGAGAAAGATGGGGATTTGGTCTCAGACTGCGACATGGATGTTGCCATGGCTTCTCCGAACCTCCAGGCGGAGGTTTCAGTCGTACGTATGCAAGCGTGCAGTGCAGCGCAGTTTCCAAGATGATAGCCAAAATCCGGAATCGTTACTGATAGAGAAGGGAGAAGTAGACTTGAGAGACAAGATCTGGTTCCTTTCAGATAAGCAGGCAAACAGTCAGTGTAAACAAAGGCCTTCTCTCCTCTGTCCAGACCATAACTGGCGAGTGAGCGAGAGACGGTGGACAGAAAAGCAAGACTGCAGAAGCGTAGTCAGTCATTGAGTCTCGGGTACAAAGTCTCAGTTCCAGTCCTATACAAGTAGTCATCCGAACTCACCAGAAGGTGTTTAACTCACTCGCTTGTCGCAAAATGGACCGACGCCAACGAGACGACTGGCTGAGACATACTCCGGGCGGCTCACTTCTTCAATGACAAGTCTTTACACACTCGGTCAGGCGGGTTTGCAATTCTACTGTCAGTCTAGATGATTCCCTCAACCCCAACGTCGTGATTGAGCAAGCAGGCAAGAAAAAGAGATTGAAGAGGCGCGGTCTCAACCTGAGGCTGGGTCTCGGTCTGATACAGGTAGCCATTGAAACTCATCACAGACAGCATCACCGCGAGGATGAGACCGAGCGCCAAAGCAAAAGAGTGGCTGAGTCACATATCATCTGGTTGGCGGCAGCGATAGTAGCTACACACACTCCCGAAATAACCTGCGGCCCTGCAGGTTGCAGTTCATCAAGATGTCTTCCTCAACCTAGTGTCGACCTCATTGCGAAACAGAGACTGAGCGCCAGACTAAAGGGCAGCCGAGTCACAGACTCTCCCGCACCACTACTTTTGCAATCTGCCAGCACATTGTCAGATGTTTAAAAACATCCAAAAGAGTCTGAGTCTTCCTTCGGTCGCCGCTCTGCCTTCAGTGAGCTTCCGTGCACTTTGATCCACAGATCGTTCGTATGAACTGATGGGGTGACTGTGTGAAGTCTCGATGATTGTGTTGCTAGCGAGAAGAGGCGCATTCGCAAGCTCGCAAGCAGCAGGAAAAGGAAGAGCCGGCCGAAAGACAATCTGATGTTCCGTTGCTACTTTCTGCCCGGGAGTCGGGATGCGAAAACAACCAAAAAGAACAAAAAAAGGTAGCAACGACGCCGTGACATTAGCGATAGTCAATCCATGAAGACCAACAACGAACAAAGAGCGAGATACAGTACATAAGATCGGACCCTTTCCCCGCGATTCTTTCTTTGTGAAGAACCTCCAACCCAAGCAGGCTACCCCTTCTTGACAAGGACAGCAATAAGGATCCCGGTCAAAGCCAGGGAAATGGTGATGGGAACGGCAGCATTCTGCAAGTCCGCCGGATGCTTCAAGGCGTAAATCCACACCAGAAAGAGCACGATCCAAGGCATTTGCACCAGGACCACATACACCGCGGCCCACGAGTAAGAGAAGACTTCCACCGCCAGCAAGCCAAAGAAGCACTCGCGCGCGCCGTCGTCCATCGCAACCTTGGTCTTCTTCTTCGGAAGGGCCTGCAGAGCAGCGTTGCCGGCTTGTGATTGTTTGCCTTTCTCCACGTCCGCTTTGCTGCCCGAGGAACGACGAGGTCTCCAGGTAGTCCAGCGTGCGCGCCGGGCGGCATTTGGGCGATAATAACGGTCCTTGAACTCCCTCTGGCTTACCGGGCCATGCGGAGGCAGGCGGTGGGGTGGACGGGGCTCGAAAGCGTAGGATTGATCCGTGGCGTCGGGGAAACCTTCGATCGCGGTGGACGCGAGGTTGACGTCCCATTTGCAGAATTCGTAGAATTTGCAGTGGTCGTATTGCCAGACTGATAGCCAGCGACGAGTGAGACCGCGTGCCTCGTTGTATTTGGACTTGAGCTTCTCGAAGAATGCGGAGTCGGTATGCAATTCATCGCAATCGATGTCGGTGACACGAAGAGGGTCGCTCTTAATGCAGAGATAGATGTGGTGGTGCTTGTCACTGTTCGCATTGTTCTGGTTGCCTACCGAAGCCTGGTCGGATACCAGAGGACCTGGTTGAACACTAGTCCTACCAGGACACCGAGGGCTGTGGTGGGACTATGGACTGTTCTTAACGGTAGCCGATTGGGGTAATGCGGAATGTTGGTCAACGTTTACGACGACTGAAGATGGTCCAGGGAGGGCTTGATTCAGGCTGATATGAAGCGCCACGCTCGAGTGGACGATCTGTGGCGACTTCCACTTGCCAAAAATTCGATTGAGCAACAGGCAGATGCGATTTGCACGCGGTGCCTCTGAAGATCCACTCCCGTCCGTCAGCTGTTTCATGAACTCGGCCGAAGGCACAGGAACTGGATCCAAGAAAGCCGGGGCCGAACCAAACGCGGCTTGTAGTCGCTCTCTGGCATCCTGCGGTACATCAAGGTGGCGGGGAGCACCGCATGACGATGTCCATTGCAGTCGGCAGAAGCCCTCTCGAAGCGAATGTTTCCTCGGACTCAGCGGCCACCAGTCTCCTTCCCCGTGCGTGTGGTCCTCCACGAAAGCTTTCAGACGGTCCGCGAGCGGCAAACGAAAAGAAGCGTGATCAGTAAAGGTCACTAAGTGGCTTGGAACCCACGAGAGTTCCTCGACAACGATCTTGAGATCTTCGGCATGGAGCGTCTTGCCTGCCTCGCCGATAGCCCTGTTGCCAACAGCCTTTGCCATCCGAAGCCAGTGCGGCCTGTGCGCAATGGCCATCAGGTTGGTCTTGAAAGTGGCGTAGGCATTACTTACAAGAATGAAGTCGCAGAACCGAGAGACGTTTTCATCACTCCGCTGCTCCCCATCCTCTTCCCGTTCAGCAAAGCCCGCCGGGCCATTGTGCAGGGCTCCTGAGCGCACTACAAGCTCGTGCACCACATGATCCGGCAGACTCCTGGTCTGCAATGCAAGCGCAAGTCCCACCTGCACGGCGCCCTCGGCTTCGCCCTTCAAATCCCTTCCAAGTGTGTTTATAAGCCGGCGAACACGCACGCAGTACCCAGCAATGCCGATGCTCCGGGTCCTGGTTGACTGTCGAGTTGATGAAGACCATCTCTCCGCGGCACAGCAGATCCGGCGCAAGCGAGGCGAGCAGATCGTCGACGGGAGGCAAAACGTCGCGCATACCGGCCGTTTCAAAGGAGCAGAGGGCGGACGCCAGACGTGTCAATGCGGAAGCGTAATCGAGACCTGCGGGTGATGGAGTTGAAGCGTTTGCAACATTGGTGGAAACCTCGGAGGGCGTCTCGGTGGTCTGGGTTTCAGGCGGTGGAGGCTTGGTTGGCTCTTGGGTGCCGTCCCGATCCTGTCTTCTGCTTGCAACGACCCCATGATGATCAGACGAGGGTAGCGGTAGGTATCCGGGCATTCTAGGCGCAACCGTGCGACGATGCGTTGAAGGTGATCGTTTTACCCAAGTCCGCACATCAGAATCTCCAGCCTTGCTTCTCCTCCGGGGTTCTCGCTCTTCGTTAGCCTTCCCGGCCTCACCAACGGCATTTCCGCCACTCTTCGCAGCTCGCCAGTCTCGGTCTGCCACAAGGCTGTCTGGCATCATTCTCCCAACCGGCTGCACAAGCCCATGCAAAGCGCTACGCGACCTCAAAAGCGGCCCCAGATGACCACGCGAGGGCCTTTGTGCGTTTCCCTCTCCACTCCCCGCCTCGCCGTCAACACTCCCCGGCATTCTACCTTCCCCTCTCGTCTTCGAGATCAACGCCGACACGCTCTCTACGTGGAAATCCTGAGTCTCAGCGGATGGCAGAAAAGAGATTCTGGAACTGGACCTCGAAACGGCGTGGCCTTTGCCGCTGGTGGCAGGGTCGGCGTCGTGCTCGGCGCTCAGGATAGCATAAGCACCTATCTCGTCTGCATGCGAAGCATGCCCTTGTGTGTGTTTTCTTTCAAGTCGGCGTTTGGTTGCATCGGAGACGTCGAGGTCTCTCACGGAACACCTAGTCCGCGGTATCGCCAGGCGATCTGGCGGTGGTGGCGGCGGTGGCGCGGACATCCTCGAGGAGTAGAGTGTGCAAATTAGTAAGAAGATAGGACTGTGATACCGATCGAATCTTTAGGGGGACAAGAACAAACGCCTCTCCTCTCTTTCTCTCTTGTGCGGCACACGTGCGAGCGTTGGTAGGGAAGTGCTTGAGATGAAAAAACTCAAAATGTTAGCGAGAGCTTAGGTATAGAAGAGCAGCGACGAATGTGTCCGTCCGGCCGTCTGGACCACCGATATGATTGCTTTTGAAT
>Ga0265780_10011813_pt1 | contig 10297 bp, 10 predicted proteins | sample P1T30metagenome_FD_192432 | JGI IMG/M metagenome (GOLD analysis project Ga0265780, IMG submission 192432) | Plant litter microbial communities from East Loma Ridge, Irvine, California - P1 T30 | ecosystem: Environmental > Terrestrial > Plant litter > Unclassified | place: USA: California... | reverse complement strand
GCTGGCGATATCGGAACTCGGATGCGACATCGAGATCGACCGGCACGCGCGCGAACTGTTCGAACCAGTATTTCGCGACCATGCCGGCGTAGAAGCTCGTCCCGCAAGCGACGATCGTGACGCGCTTGATCGTGCTGAGGTCGAACTCCGGGATCGGCAAGGTGACCTTGTCCTCAAGCCGCTGGAGATAGGAGCGCAGCGTCTGCGCGACGACGATCGGCTGCTCGTAGATTTCCTTGAGCATATAGTGGCGGTGATTGCCCTTGGAGATCAGCTCGCCGGTAACGCCCGAGATCGTGACCGCACGCTCCACGGGATTGTTGTTCCGGTCGAAAATCTGCGCGCCCTCGCGCGTGATGACCACCCAGTCCCCCTCGTCGAGATAGGCGATCCGCTGTGTGAGCGGCGCAAGTGCAAGCGCGTCCGAACCGAGATAGGTCTCGCCGTCGCCGTAACCCACCACCAGCGGCGAGCCCAATCGCGCGCCGATCAGCAGGTCAGGATGCTGGCGGAACAGGATCGCGAGCGCGAACGCGCCGTGCAGGCGCGGTAGCACCTCGCGCACCGCATCGGCGGGGGCGAGCCCGGCCTCGACCTTCTCACTCACCAGATGCGCAACCACCTCGGTATCGGTCTCGCTGGTGAACACCCGGCCGCGCGTGATCAACTCGTCACGCAGCGTCTTGAAGTTCTCGATGATGCCGTTGTGGACCAGCGCGACCTCTCCGGTCGCATGCGGGTGTGCATTGTTGGTGGTCGGGCCGCCATGCGTCGCCCAGCGCGTGTGCGCAATGCCGGTCTCGCCGGGCAGCGGATGTTCGGCCAGTTCGCGCGCGAGGTTGACGAGCTTGCCCGAGGCACGTCGCCGCTCGATCGCACCATCGAAATCGGTGGCGATGCCGGCCGAGTCGTAACCGCGATATTCAAGCCTGCGCAGCCCGTCCAGCAGCCGATCCGCAACGGGTTCCTTGCCGACGATTCCAACGATTCCACACATGCGATCGGTCCTTGATAAGGCAAGCTGTACGACACCCGCATACCGGGCGTGATCTTAACGGCTCAGGTCTTTCCGGCTTTCCTCGCCTTCGCCGCCTCGCGAAAGCGCGGTGCCCAGCCTTCGCGCATCTCCTGTCGGCCGCGTGCGATCGCGAAACCATCGGCGGGCACGTCGCCGGTGATGACCGAGCCGGCCGCCACCAGCGCACCGTCGCCGATCGCAACCGGCGCGACCAGCGCGCTGTTCGAACCGATAAAGGCACCCGCGCCAATCTTGGTCAGCGACTTGTTGTAACCGTCGTAATTGCAGGTGATCGTGCCAGCGCCGATGTTCGCGCCTGCGCCCACTTCAGCATCGCCGAGATAGGTGAGATGGTTCGCCTTGGCGCCCCGCCCGAGCACAGCCTTCTTCATCTCGACGAAGTTGCCGACATGCGCGTCCTCGCCAACCACCGCACCGGGCCGCAACCGGGCATAAGGGCCGACGATCGCACCGCTCGCCACCTCGGCGCCCTCGATATGGCTGAACGCGCGTAGCGTCACGCCATCCGCGATCGTCGTGCCGGGGCCGAACACCACGTTTGGCTCAATCACCACGTCGCGACCGATCACCGTGTCATGCGCGAACCACACCGTCTCGGGCGCGATCAGCGTCGCGCCGCTCGCCATCGCTTGTGCCCGGCGCGTCTGCTGCCACGCGCCCTCTACCGCCGCTAGTTCGGCACGGCTGTTGACGCCGGCGACTTCGGCAGCGTCGGTCTCGATCACCACGGAAGTACGCCCCTGGGCGGCGGCGAGCAGGACGATGTCGGGCAGGTAATATTCGCCAGCCGCATTGTCGTTGCCGACCTTCGCCAGCAACGGAAACAGATCGGCTGAACGCACAGCCATCAGCCCGGAGTTGCACAGCGTCTCCGCGCGCTCCTCGGGCGACGCATCCTTATACTCGACCATCTTGGCGATCCGCCCCTCGGGCGAGGCGATGATGCGGCCATAGGCGGCAGGGTCGGCTGGGCGAAAGCCGAGCACAACGCACGCCGGCGCGTCCTCGCCCGCGAGCCGATCGAGCATCCGCCGCATCGTCGCCGCGCTCACCAGCGGCACGTCGCCGTAGAGGATCAGCACCGCGCCCGCGAAGCCCGCCAGCGCGGCTTCCGCTTGTGCGACCGCGTGACCGGTGCCGAGTTGCTCGGCCTGGAGCGCCGTCGTCGCACCCAGCGGCGCGACCGCCGCCTCGACCTGCTCGCGGCCGGCGCCCGTCACCACCACCACCCGCTCGGGCGCCAGCGATTCAACGCTGGCCAGCAGATGGAGCAGCATCGGCCGGCTGGCAATCGGGTGCAGGACCTTGTGAAGATCGGACTTCATCCGCGTGCCCTTGCCGGCGGCAAGGATGATCGCGGCAAGTGGCGAAGCGGGGGTTTTCGCGTCCATGGCCACGGCTCTGCCATGAGAGGGTTGCCAATTCCATAGCGCCGGTGTCAGTCGCGGCGACATGACAGATTTTTCCTTCGATATCGTCGGATTCGACCTCGACGGCACCCTTGTCGACAGCAGCGGCGACCTTGCCGCCGCCGTCAATGCGATGCTCGCGCACGATCGCCGGCCGATGCTCGCGGTGCCCGACGTAGTGGCGATGACGGGTGGCGGTGTCACGCGGCTGGTGCGGCTTGCGCTGGAAGCGACCGGGGGTGCTTCGCCCGCCGAGACCGAGCGGCTCCAGGCTGTCATGCTCGCGTCTTACGACGCGAACATCGCGGTGTTGACCCGACCCTATCCCGGCGCGGTGACTGCGATCGAAGAATTGCGGGCGCACGGCGTGCGTACCGCGATCGTCACCAACAAACTCGCCGCTTTGTCCGAAAAGCTGCTCGAAACGTTGAGGCTACGGCCCTTGTTCGACACGCTGATCGGTGGCGACACGATGGGTCCGGGCAGGCAAAAGCCCGATCCGGCGATGCTGTACGAGATGACGCGACGGCTCGGCGGCGGTCGCGCCGCGTTCGTCGGCGATACGATGTTCGACGTGACCGCGGCGCGGAGTGCGGACATGCCGGTCGTGGTGGTGAACTTCGGCCGCGAGCCTGTCGATGCGTTCGGTGCGGACGCGGTGATCGACCATTTCGACGCGCTGATCCCTGCGCTTGAGGGGCTGGCATGACACGCCGGACGGTGACACTGCGGCTGCTGTTCTGGGCGGCGATGATCTTCGCGGTCACGATGGCGGTGGTGCGGCACCCGCCCCACACGCCGGTCGACGGGTTCGGCGACAAGTTCGAACATATGCTCGCGTTCGCGACGATGTCGGCGCTGGCGGCAGCGGCCTATCCGCGCTTTCCACTCGCGCGGATCGGCGAGCGGCTGTCGTTCCTCGGCGCGTTGATCGAGGTGGTGCAGTCGATCCCCGAACTCCACCGCGACTGCGACATCCGCGACTGGATCGCCGATACGCTGGCGATCACGGTGGTGCTGCTGATCGCGGGACTGGTTCGCCGCAACCGCGCGCAGTCGACAGCATCGGATCGGGGCAACTCGCCGGAGTGACTACCGGCGTTCGATCGACACCCGGAACTTGGGGGTAAGGGCGCAATCGGAAGGCGCCGTACCGAAGGCCGCGTGGTCGAGACAATTAGCCACGATCGCGGCCCCAACGCTTGACGCCACTTGCCATTCCACCCCCGACTTCACTCAGGCGCCGTTCTCTCACGCCAACCAGCGCCACGCCACTTGGTCCACAAATGCCGGGCCAGCATTGCCGGCGGCATACGCAACCAGTGCGACCGGACGTAGAAACCCAACCGCGTGACCGGCCGGGTCGCGCGGCCCCATCCGTCGCGCGCCGTGACCCGGCGGAGGCACAGACGGTCGCCGGGCGACAGCGTCGCGCCCGCGCCATACAGCGCCGCCGCCAGCCGCACCGCCCGGTCGACCGCATCGGCGAGGCCGTGATGCTCGGCGCGCTCGACCAGCCCCTCAACGCCGTAGTCGGCGAGGAGGCAGTGGACGTCCCACAGGTTGCGCGTCGGTGCGCGACAGCATCGCCAGCCCCCCCGGCGACGTCGTGCGCAGCGGCACCGCGTCCGCGAGCAGCGCCTCCGCGTCCGGGGTGATTCGCGCGGTGAGCGGCAGGATCGTGTGGTGGACGTCGATCATCCGGTCGCGGTCACGGTGGATCAGCGGCGGCAGTTCGTGCATCCAGCGGCGGTAATAGGCATCGTCATAGGGATCGGGCTTGACCCATTCCCAGCCCGCGGCCAGCAGCGCACGCTCGACCGCATCGAGGCTGGCGTGCGGCACGAGAATGTCGAGATCGCCGATCGAACGTCCCTGCCCCGCCATCAGCCCGGCGGCGACGAACGCGGTGCCTTTCAGCAGCAGCACTGGCACCCCGAGCGGCGCGAGCGCACGCCGCGCCGCTTCGGCCTCCCACAAGGCGAGCGTGCGGCCATGCTCGGCAGAGGCGCGCGCGTCGGCGAGGATGCGCGTCACCGCCGGCGGCATCGCCATGCCCTGCAACCGCCAGCCGAGCGTGCCGATCATCTGCTCCGCGCGCGCGATCGCGAGCAAGTCGGTCCAGCCGCGCGCGTCGAGCGCCGCCGCGTCGCCGGGCGAGCGCAGGATGCGCGCGAGCAGCCAGCCGTCGCTCACAACGCGCGCCATAACGCCTCGACCTGGGCAAGCGCACCCGCCGTGTCCGGATAGTCGATCGCACGCGCCGGGATCGCGCGCACCAGCCCGGTCAACGCTTCGAACCCGCGCGCGCCGAGCGCGACGTAGTTGGTCGAGGCTTGCGTCAGCCGCACGAACACCTCGCCCGGGGCGACCGGCCGCACATCGGGCGCGAAGCCGTAGCGCGGGAACAGCAGCAGCGCCGGGGTGCCCGGCTGGTCCATCGCCGCCACCGACGCTACATCGGGAACGAGGTGGCGGATCGTGCCCTTCGGCGTACCCTCGATCAGCGGCCCGAAGCGTGCATCCGGCACCGCCGCCTCGACCACGGGAATGGCCGCGTTCTTCAGGCTGACGAGGCGCGGGAAGGCGTGGGCAAGGCCGGTCGCAGGGTCGATCAGCGCGAACTCGTCGCCCATCAGCCGCCAGCCGCGCCGCGACAGCAGCGCCGCGAGCGTCGATTTGCCCGAGCCGGACTCGCCGGTCATCAGCAGCACGCGCCCGTCACGCTCGACCGCTGAGGCGTGGAGCAGCAGGTAACGGCGCTGGCCGAGCGCCATTTGCAGGTTCATCGCCATCTCGGCGGCGAGCAGCCCCTGCGCAAGCGGCAGCGGCGCGGCATCGGGCAGCACGAAATCGCCGCCGAGCATCACCGCCGGGCGGATCACGCGCCGCCACGGCCGCGCCGCGAACAGCCGCACCGTGAAATCCGGCACGCCGTCTTCGAGCGCGGGGTAGCCGCCATAGAGCGTTTCTAGCTGGCGAATCGGCGCCCGCCAGTCCGATCCGACCCGGAACCCGACCGGGCCGATGCGAACCGAGAAAGTGTGCCTCATGCCGTGCTGACCAGCCCGGCCGCGACCAGTTCGTCAAGCCGCGCCGCCAGTGCGGCCTCGTCGGCATCGAGCAGGTCGTAGCGCTCGCTCAGTCGCGCGGTCAGCCCGGCAAGCGTCAGCCCTGCACCGTTCAACGCGGCGAGGATCTCCGGCGCGGGCGACGCGACGAGGTGCGTGATGCCCGAGGCGCGGTGATAGATTGCGGTGAAATCGTCGAGTGGCACGATCCGCAAGGCGTCCGACCGAGCGGCGCGGTACAGCATCGCCACGGCCTCAGCCGCGCGGCATCTGCAACGATGCGAAGCAGGTGAAGCCGCTCGTCCCCGAATGGAGGTTGCGGACGTAGTTCATATAGGCCTGGCTGCGTTCGTATTCGACGCCGGGCAGATTGCCGCCGGCGAGCGCCTGTTTGACGTCCTGCCCCTTCAGCGGGCGGCTCGGCGGGGCGAACGCGCCAGCCGTACCGCTCGTCACCACCGAGCCGTCGGCGGCGATCCAGCCGGCGCCGTGGCCGGGGTCGGGCACCGGGATCGAACAATGCACGATCGACACCGCCGTCGCGGCGAGCGCGGGACGAATCGAAACGACCGCGCTCGCGCCGACCGCGCCGATCATCAGCGCGCGGCGGCTGGTGGTGCCGCTCGCCCCCGGGGCTTCGCTGTGCTGATCGGCGTCTTCGCTCATCACCCGTCCTTTACGTCCCCGCCCTTTCACATTCGCGAATCGCTGGCAAGCAAGGCTATCGCAGTTAACGACGTTTCGACTACGGCGGCGGGGCGCTACACGCTTACACCGTTCGGCCGATCCAGAGGCGCCAGGGGAACCGCATGATCAACGGCTTCGGTCTTCGCACGCTTGCAGCACTCGCCATCATCGTGGTCGCGGCGTGCGCGGTGTTCCTGCTCGGCGACGTACAGGCGTCGCTCGTCACGCTGGTCGGCGGGATCGCCGCCGTTCTCGCCGCCGCCGGCACCGGAGAAGACGCGGCCGAAGCGCCCGTCCCCGCGCACGAAGCCGACGAAACGCCCGATCCGATCCACGGGGTGATCGGCGCGGTCGTCGAGCCGATCCTGATCGTCAGCGGCGGACAGGTCAGCCATGCCAACGGCGCCGCCCGGACGCTGCTCGGCCAGCACATCATCGGGCAGGACGTCCGCCTCGCGATCCGCCACCCCGGCGCCGCCGAACGGCTGATGAGCCCGCTGACCGATACCGCACAGCCGCCGGTCAACCTCGTCGGCCTGGGCGCACGCGAGCAGCGTTGGGAGATGCGGATCGGTGATACCGCCGACGAACGGCGCATCGTCCACTTGGTCGACCAGACCGGCAGCTATGCGGCCGAGCGGATGCGGGTCGATTTCGTCGCCAACGCCAGCCACGAACTGCGCACGCCGCTCGCCTCGATCCTCGGCTATATCGAGACGCTGGGCGACGAAGCGGGCGACGAGAAGGAGCTGCGCGACCGCTTCCTCAAGATCATGTTCGACGAGGCGCGTCGGATGCAGCGCCTGGTCGAGGATCTCATCTCGCTGTCGCGGATCGAGGCGGAGAAATACCGCCTGCCCGATCGCGCGGTCGATCTCGCCGGGCTGATCGCGGAGGTGCGTGGCAGCATCCTGGACGCGCAGGGCGAAGGCGGCCCGGCGATCGTCGCGGATGTGGCGGCGGACGTGCCCCCGGTCTCGGGCGACCGCGCCCAGTTGAGCCAGGTGCTCCACAACCTCGTCGGCAATGCGCGGAAATATGGCCGCAAGGGCGCGCCCGTCACGATCCGGCTCGAACAGCACGCGACCGGCATGGTGCGCGTGGCGGTGAGCGACGAGGGCGACGGCATTCCACCCGAACATATCCCGCGCTTGACCGAACGCTTCTACCGTGTCGATCCCGGCCGCAGCCGTGCGGCGGGCGGCACCGGGCTCGGCCTATCGATCGTCAAGCACATCGTCGAGCGGCACCGCGGGCGGCTCGACATCGAGAGCACGCTTGGAAAAGGCACCACGGTGACGATGTTGATCCCGGCGCACGGAAACGCTGTCATAAAAAGGTAACCGAACCGTCACACAGGCTGGCTTCGCGGGTGATAGCGCGAGTCCGGGGACGATCAGCGACCCGCCTGGAGAAGTCCTCATGCACGGAAAGGTTGCATTGCTCGCCGCGTCCGCGCTCGCGACCGTTCTGGGCGGCTGTACCGATCAGGCCGATGTCGGCGGCATGGGCTCGCGTGATCAGATCAAGGTGGTCGGCTCCTCGACGGTGTTCCCCTTCACCACGGTGGTCGCCGAACAGTTCGTCGAGAAGACCCCGGGAGCGAAATCGCCGGTGATCGAATCGACCGGCACCGGCGGCGGGATGAAGCTGTTCTGCGCGGGCATCGGCGCGGCCCACCCCGATGTCGAGGATGCTTCGCGCCGGATGAAGCGATCCGAATATGCGGCATGCAAGGCGAACGGCGTCGGCGATGTTCTCGAAGTGCAGGTCGGGCTCGACGGCATCGCCTTTGCGGAGGCGAAGGACGGCCCCGGCATGCGGCTCACCATCGCCGACCTGTTCCGCGCGATGACCGCGACGGTCGACGGCAAGCCCAACGCCACACGGACCTGGCAGGACGTCAACCCGGCGCTGCCGCCCACGCCGATCCAGGTCTACGGTCCGCCCGCGACCAGCGGCACGCGCGATGCGTTCGCGGAGCTGATCCTTGCGCGCGGCTGCGAGGCATTACGGCCCGACGCGGCAGCGCTGAAAGACAAGGACGCCGATGCGTTCGCCCGGACATGCACCCGCATCCGCGAGGACGGCGCCTATATCGACGCAGGCGAGAACGACAATCTGATCGTCCAGAAACTTCAGTCCAACGCGAACGCGATCGGCATCTTCGGCTATTCGTACCTCGAGGAAAACAAGGACAAACTGAACGGCATCGCGATCAACGGTGTGGCGCCGACCTACCAGACGATTTCGCAGAACCGCTACCCCGGCTCGCGGCCGCTCTACCTCTATGTCAAGAAGGCGCATCTTGGTGCGATCCGGGGTCTGCGCGAGTTCATCAGGCTGTACGCCGCGTCGTGGAACCCGGGCGGCCCGCTGGTCGCCAAGGGGCTGATCGCCTCGCCCGAGGCGGTGCGGCAGGTCGCCGCCGCCACGGTGAACGGCGAAACGCCGCTCGATCCGCGCAAACTGCTCTGAACAGGCGTATCTTTTGTCGCTTCTCGTCCTCTTCTTCCTGATCGCGGGGCTTGGCCTGATCGCCTGGCTGGCGGCGCGGATGCGTGCCACGCGCTTCCGCCGCGCGAGCAAGGGTCGGTTCAGTTCGCTGCCGTCGCATCATGGCGCGTTCGTCGCGATGTGGACGGTGCTGCCCGCCGCGATTTTCCTCGCGGTGTGGGCGTCGTGCGCGCCCGGACTCGTCACCGACCGGGTGCTGACCTCGCCTGCCGCGATCCACCTGCCTGCGGCGGAGTTCGAGCGCGCCGCGATCCTGTCCGAAGCGCGTAACCTTGCGCGCGGCAACGGCTTCGGCACGCCGACCCCGCTCGCAGCGACACTCGCCCCCGCCTACGCCGCCGCGCAGACCCGCGCCGACTGGATCGGCGGGGGCGTGGCGCTGCTGCTCGCCTTTGCGTTCGGGCTATGGGCGTTCACCCGCGTCCGCCCCGATTTCAAGGCGCGCAACCAGATCGAGCGACTGGTCATGGCGCTGCTGCTCGCCGCCTCGCTGATCGCGATCCTGACGACGATGGGGATCGTCGCCTCGCTGCTGTTCGAATCCGCGCGCTTCTTCGGGATGGTCCCGCTCGGCGAGTTCCTGTTCGGCACGCACTGGAGCCCGCAGGTGATCGACGCGCGTGATCCGGGTGCATCGCTCGGTGCGGTGCCGTTGTTCTGGGGGACGTTCTTCATCGGCGCGGTGATCGCGATGGTCGTCGCGATCCCGCTCGGGCTGATGACCGCGATCTACCTCACGCAATATGCCCGCCCGCGCGTGCGGCTGTGGATGAAGCCGATCATCGAGGTGCTGGCTGGCGTACCCACCGTCGTCTACGGCTATTTCGCCGCGCTGACCGTCGCGCCGATCGTGCGCGATTTGGCGGTGGCGATCGGCATACGCTGGGCAAGTTCGGAAAGCGCGCTTGCGGCCGGTTTGGTTATGGGGATCATGATTATCCCGTTCGTTTCCTCGATGGCGGACGATTCGATCACCGCTGTGCCCGCCGCGATGCGCGATGGCAGCCTGGCGATGGGCGCGACGCAATCCGAGACGATCCGGCGCGTGCTGCTGCCAGCCGCCCTGCCCGGCGTGGTCGGCGGGGTGCTGCTCGCGGTGAGCCGCGCGATCGGTGAGACGATGATCGTGGTAATGGCGGCATCGGGGGTGGCGACGCTGACGCTCAACCCGTTCGCGCCCGCCACCACCGTCACCAAGCAGATCGTCGACCTGCTGACCGGCGAGGCCGAGTTCGACAGCCCCAAGACGCTTGCCGCGTTCGCGCTCGGGCTGACGTTGTTCGTCATCACCTTCCTCCTCAACATCGTCGCGCTGACGGTCGTGAAACGGTATCGCGAAGCCTATGAGTGAGCGCGCCCCCACCACCGGCGTGCCGGCCCCGACCGATTGGCGCGGCGCGGCGCACCAGCGCCGCATCAGGAAGCGTTACGCGGCCGAGCGGCGCTTCCGCTGGCTTGGTCTTGGCGCGGTGCTGCTGTCGGCCGGCTTTCTGATCGTGTTGCTCGTGTCAATGCTGGCCGGCGGGCTCGGCGGTTTCGTGCAGACGCAGATCGCTTTGCCGATCGACTTCGCC
>Ga0265780_10011812_pt1 | contig 10297 bp, 9 predicted proteins | sample P1T30metagenome_FD_192432 | JGI IMG/M metagenome (GOLD analysis project Ga0265780, IMG submission 192432) | Plant litter microbial communities from East Loma Ridge, Irvine, California - P1 T30 | ecosystem: Environmental > Terrestrial > Plant litter > Unclassified | place: USA: California... | reverse complement strand
TACATAAAGATTGCGTCTCAGATGTAGACTCAGTATTCTCAGGTCCTCAATATTGCTCCTGTGATCTGCTTGTCGATGCAAAGCCGACATGACGATATTCTTACGCTTGTCAATCGGGTTCTGGAAGAGGAGAATTGCTTTCCTCCGTTGTCTCCAATAACCTGTATTCCTTCCAGAGGTGGTTTCTTGCTTCATGACACTGTCAACTGGCTCGGAATTCTATTCGGTTGAAGATGCGCGTTGAGTCGCCATTGGTAATGTCGAGGAGTGACTTCTGGGAACATCTTTTCTGGTGGTTGAGTTTGTATGCTGACTGACCCACGAGAAGATGCCAGTTCGCTCGAGAGATATTGTTACCGTAAAAACATATCGGGTTCTCATAGTCTTCTTCATTAACAGAAATCAGTCTATCTAAGAATCGCCCCAGCCTACACCATGAATCATGCTACGGCGTTGTATCAAGGCGTCTTCCCAACCAAAAGAATATTGGAAGTTGGGGTGATTGCAAGAGAATACCAAGGGACTGCGATTGCGGTTGCGACTGCGCGTGGACTTGTGAAACCTCTCATTGTGCTCTAGCAAGGCATCTTTCGAATCGAAAATCGTACCGCAATCTAGGTTCATGCAAGGGAATCTCCATGAAATTTGTGTGCACATCACGTCTGTGTATTGCGAGGTTACTCCTGCGCTATCTACCCGTGAAAGATGCAACGCAATCCTAGACATCGCATACAAGGGGCTCTTGATATTTTTGAGTAGTCTGTTGGGTTGACCGCACCAAAGAACCAGATACCGAAGTACCCATAGCGACACGCTGTAACACCACCGGACTGCTGCTATACGTGAGATTCGTATGAAGGCTAACCCGCTTGGATAATGGTGGCAGAGTGGCCAAGTTTCCAGTGAGCTGTGATAGTGCGTGGATATTATTTTCAAGAGACACTTTCGCTGTGGTATAGTGGAACGAGCTTGTAGGACTAATATTTGATAGCAATTCGGCTAGTTCTAATCTCTCCAAGTTCCCGGTCAAGTCATTGAACGTGGTGCCGGTTGCATCATCCAAGAGAGTGTGGGGGTCGTTCATCGTCAAATCATTGACATGTTCTTTAGCCAGTAGCAATTTGCTAGGGAGACAGCAAGCTTCAAAGTATATCCCACTCAGAGGAATCGTAAAGTCCGATGATCGGGAATAGACATACTTCAGTATCTCCAGTAGTGTAGAGATCTTTGGGGCGGACTTTCGGATCATGAGAAAGCATGCCAGTGATCAGTAACCTGTGAACTCGTGTGTTGTCCCATGAATCTTTAAAAAGTGGAATCATCAACTCTTCCAGATTCTCGAGATTTTCATAGAAAGGCTTCCCCGTCCATGGGATCTTGTAGCTGTGTCTCGAAGCTCCACTCGTGCCAAACGATACCCTATCTCCAGGTATATGCAACCCAGAGCAAATATGTGCTCTGGTTTTCCCCGTGGTGCACCTGTAGCACGTTCAGGAGCATAATATCTCAGCGTTATTCTATCGTCACCATTGGTGACGCTGTTAGTAAGCTGTGAAGTATTTTTAGACCACCCGAAGTCCGCCAGCCACAAGCCTCTTGCGGAGAGAAGAATTTGTGAGGGGTTGAGGTCTTTGTGTCTAATATCTTGCTCATATAGATAAGCCACCGCTTGCCCTATACAACCCAGCTTCTTACATAAGTATTCGAGCAAGCTCTGGTACATCATGGATATATATTCAATGCCGTAGTCTTGGTCGCATGATCTGGCTCGAGAGGGAACCAAAGGTTCAAGGTTCTCAACGACGGATCTGATGTCATCTTCTGACGATTTCGTTGTCGAAGCCAACTATTCGATGGAGTCGCCTAAGTAATCAAGACCCCCCAAGAACGAGGCTAAATCACAGTGGGTAACAGGCCAGATAAGCATCCCAAGCTCAATGCCACCTTTGTATCGACGTACATAGGATCTGATGAGCTCAACAACATGGTGATGTCGATGTTTCTAGATCTTGCTTAAGATCTTGACTTCGTTTAATTCCTGTTTAGTAAGACTGCGTGCTCGAGTAGAGATCCGTTTCAAGGCAACGGCAATCACGTCGATTTCCGTTTCGTCGACAGAGCCGCCTCCGCCACGTCCTAGGAAGCCAGTGGACTGGAAGGGCATTTTGTCTGCGTGCCCAAGCTCCAAGACCAGGCTTGCATGCGAAGCAACCTTGACATCACATACTTTCGTCGTGAATTCGCCCAGCTAGCAAAAAGTTATACCAAAAGGCCAGCAATTTTTCTCGGATCATCTGCGTTAGGCACTGTAGCGAAAAGCGACGGCGCCCGTGTGGCATGGAGCCGAAGATACAGTACCTCGAGGGCAGTACTGAAGCGCAATGATCCAGAACCGTTCAAGCTTGGTCGCTTGCTAGGCAAGGGTGGCTGGGGAGACGTTCCTGAGACTGATCTAGACGGGACAGTCGTAGCTCTTAAGAGGGTGTACTTCCGCGACACGGCTCGGGAACGGCCCAGATATACAAACGAGCTAGGGATTCTGGAGAAGCTCTCCGGGAAGCGACATCGCCATATTGTTGAGCTTATTGGGTGTTATGAGCTTCCATCTCAACGTTTCTATCAGCTAGGTCTCCTGATTTGGCCTGTTGCTCAATGCGATCTCTCTGCATATCTAGGCTATTTGGACACCCTGCAAAAATCTACAGTGTTTAGAACAGCCAACAAGCATACTGTCTTGCTCGAGATATTCCACGAAGAAAAGGATGCTCTGGACGAGATATGTAGGCTCTTGGGCATTTCTCTGGAAACCTCAACATCAGATCGTTGCAACAGTCTTGAAGAACGGCTGCCAGAGATCTATGAAAGATCGCGGCGTTACCTCTATACCATCTTTGGCTGTTTAGCCAGCGCCACCGCATACCTGCATAACGACCAAACGATCAGACACAAAGATATCAAGCCGTCGCAGGTTCGTCCATCTTCGAATGGCCTCTGGTTGACAGATTGTGGATGGTCCCTGGATATTTCCGAGCTGAGCAACAGCGCAACAGACAACAGTGCTACTGTATCAGCCAGGTACCATGCACCCGAAAGAGTAACAAGAGGAGAGCGCTATTGTGGAAGACCAGAGGACGTCTTCTGGCTAGGTTGCGTCTACTTGGAGATGATAAACCGAGTATGCGAGGTTCCTAGCGGCAATGTCAGTGCATGGCAGGGAAAAGGCTTTTTATAGAAGGAAAACCTACATCGAATCGTCAACTGGCTGGAACTGCCGCCCATAAGCAACCAATGCAGCCAGAGAGCATAGCATCTCGCGCAGCTCCTCAAAAGGATGATAGCCCACGACGACGAGGCGCGGCCACATATCAGAGAAGTGGTGAAGGAACTAGCTGTGGACTTCCAGGATGGGCTCTCCTTTTTTTTGGCGCTTGCTGCTCTTGAAACCAAGCACTGTCACACATGTCATGAACCGGCGTCAACCGCTAATGCATTAGAAACACACCCTGACTGATCCACCGGGAGCTTCCATCACTTCCCTTCTCTCTGGTGTAGCGCAAAAACTACGCTTCTCTCAAGAAAAACAGTCTAGTTTCAACTTCGACAATAAACAACAATATGCTGTTTCTCGAATAGGGTTGCCTGCTCTTCTACGTATGGAGCCTCAAGACATAATGAATTAGGATGCGAGCGCAAGACAACACGGTCCCAAATTGATCATGGCGGGAGCATGCATCCCATTCTTTCATTTATTATCGCGATAGGTAGCGCCGAAAAATGTCACCATGTCCAGCACAGATATGGTGCTGTAATATATGGCATCCGTCCAATAAAGGTAAGTGATATGGGAGATCGGAGGTAAAACGCTGGATCTCGAGGGGTCAACGGTTCTAGAGTTGTCTGCTGTGTCATCTTAGCACAGCATCGGCAGGTGGAGATAATGTCCGATAGTGATGTTGAGGCTAGTTTCCTCCGCATAGATACCGCGGAGTCATCTGGGCAGTATAGAGCCTCGCTGCCAAGCGATCGCAAGGCTGTCAGCGTCGTCACCAAAGCCTGTCTAATCTGTGACCTGGTCGGTGGTCCCAGAGAGAAATGCGACAATGTCGATCGTCCGTCGAGGCAGTGTTGTGGATGTTTGATTAAAAAAGCACCGTCTGGAGTCTTGGGTCAATGCTTGGAACACAGGACTAGAACGGGGCTGGTGGTGCCGGATGCCACCGCGACACGCTGCCGGCATATTAGCGGCATGTCAAGCCTGGGCACGCCCAGAGCCGCATAGGGCTTCGTCGCGAGACTGGAGCTTGCGCGAGGCGGACGTTCATGTACACAAGGACCTTCATGGGGCTCGTCGAGGAGGGTTTCAGACGTTCTGTTGATTACGACACTACTGAGCCGCTCGCGACGGTTCGCAAATCGGGATCGCATTGCGTCCAGCGGAAACAATGCTGGGACCACCCGTGCGGAAGCGAATAGGACAATTTGTCCGAGTTTCTGTGCATGTCGCCAAGATGCTTGGGGTTTGGAACATGAAACACATGATGCTCTCCACATCTTGGCGGCAGCGGGAACAACCAGGATTATTTTGGTGAGCGCAAGGCTTGGCTACAGCTTAAGCGTGTTTCGACAAGTCGTTGACGTTCCTCTAATCATTCTAAACTGAGGCGAATACCAAGAAACAATCTATGCGTTCCGCTTGTCATGGGCTCATGACGGTCCACAGTAGCGGTAGTACGACTGGAATAGATGAAGAAAAGTGGTTTGGTGATGGAGGTTACACGGGCGAAGGTGTACAATCCTACATGGCATTATATTGACGTCCGTGAGGATGTGCAAAGTCGTCAGGTATAAGTACCACACAGTTCGCCAGTGTGAAAATATCATCGCAGTCACCGGCTTTCGATACTAACCACCACATTCATTCTTTTACCACATTCACTTCTTCTTGAACATATTCAATCACTCTTTTCTACGACAACATGAAGGCTGTTGCTATTTTCTCCCTGCTCGCGCCCATGGTGGCCGAAGCCCATTACATCATGAACCTACTCGTCGTCAACGGCGCCACCATCGGTGGTGACTACGCCTACGCCCGCAAGAACAGCAACACGTACATGCCGTCCTTCACCAGCGAGATTGTCAACTCCCCCGACCTCCGCTGCAACAAGGGTGCTAAGGCCGGCAGCACCGGCACCTACACTGTCAAGGCCGGCGACAAGCTCGGCTTCAAGCTTGCCTACAACGAGAAGATCGAGCACCCCGGCTGTGGCTTTGTCTACATCTCCAAGGCTCCCGGCAAGGTCAACGACTACGACGGCTCTGGCGAGTGGACCAAGGTCATGCAGTCCTGCCTCAGCAACCCGAGCTCCCCTGGTACTGACACTGCCTGGGCGACTTGGCAAAAGGACCGCCTGGAGTGGACCATCCAGAAGAGCATCCCTGCTGGCGAGTACCTTGTGCGTGCTGAGCACATCGCCATCCACGAGGGTCACGTCGGCAAGGCTCAATTCTACATGGAGTGCTTCCAGCTCAACATCCAGTCCTCCGGTACTGGCAAGCTCGGCCCCACTGTCAAGATTCCCGGTCTCTACAGCGCTCAGGACCCCGGTATTGCTTTCAACAAGTGGAACAACCCCAAGTCTTACACCGTCCCCGGCCCCCAGCTTTACAGCGGACAGTAAGCGACTCGAGCTGCTTAGCTGGCTTGACAGTGTTCTACCTTCTTCTCACTTCGAATCGTAAGCACGGCACATGACGATGGGAAATGGACAAGGAACAGTGTATGGAGTAGAGGCTCCCGACACAAGAAGGATAGCGCATGGATACTGGAGTGTGTTTTGCACGGCGAAAAATCTTTAGAATTGGTTTAGTTTAGAGCCCGGTTACTTGGCTTGTTGCATAGGCTAGCGCAGTCAACTGATACGATCTTGATCAATATATTGCAATAAACCACAGCCTGAGACCTTCTTATGAGATATTATGTGATTGAACATTGCGTGGCGAGTGGCTAGCTGACGGGAAGTGCCGGATCAACATGTGGAAGCTGATCTCGGCAGTTGCGCATGTCGTATTCAGAAAAAACTAGGTACGTCGCCTTACTCAAATCCTTAGAACTCGATATGAGCCTCACCGATCAAGCTGCTGGGACTACTGTTTATACCCAGCTTTTATCCTTCTCTACTATGCTCGCGATCAATTGCACACACAAAAAAATTACTACTTCATGCGTCTTACGCCACACGAAAACGGATGTCAAAAGTACAAGTAACTTCCCCACTTGAATGTAATCTAATTGAAACTACATATTCGGGCGCCCCCTACTATCCTGTGACAACAAAAATGATGGTAAAGAAAAAACTAATAATAATAACAAAAACCATCCTACCTCAGAAACCCATCTGCATCGTACAAACTGCCCGGCGTGCCAAACCCATCTCCCAACACCCGCCCATTCGGGCTCGTAATCTGAATGCGCACATTCGGCGTTCCAACGCCCAGTACACTGCGGTTTCTATACCGCGAACTATGTCTCTTCTTGTTAGTATGCGAATGCGCAGCTGCATCACCATCTTCGTGGCCCGGCGACGACGCGTCTCTTGCGACTTCAAAGTCGCGTTTCCTGCCTTGTTTTGAAGGAGGAGTGGCGGGTGTGGAGGATGCAAGGGACCTGTTGCGATCTTTTGGTTTGGTGGAAGATGACGATGATGGTCGTGGTTGTGGTGGCGTGTTTGAAGTCCAGAATTTCTCGCCGTCTTCCCAGAAGCTGCTTGAGCGTTGTGATGCTCCTGCTGTGGTATCTTCTTCTTCTACTACGCCGACGTTTGTTGAACACTCGGGTTGGACGGTGAAGATGGATGTTATGCTAGTGTCTTCACCTAGGTCGAGCATGGTACATCCTTCATCGTAATCTTCCAGTATACTTCCCACCAGCCGCTTTCCCTCGGCTTCGTCAAGCTCAATGCAACGTTCATCCTCTTCTGGTTCGTCTAGCCAGCTTTCGTCGCCGGGAACTTGCATGCTGTCTTCTCGACCTAGTCTCAAGTATCGTCGCTCGCCCCATCCAGTCTTTGCCTTCTTGGCGTCCGCCGCATCAGAGTTCATGCGCCTTAGTGCGGCGATGGACGAGCGCAAAGGCCGAGCAGGTGATCCGCGTGGCCCGCGTGGTCCGTGTGATGGAGGAGTGAGCCTTGGTAGCTCGGCGAAGTTGATGGATAGATTGCTGTTCGGCAGTTTCGCATGGCTTGGCCGTGGCGAACAAGGGAATACGGGACTTGGAAGTTCTATAGGCGAGGACGTAGGGGACGACGATGGCGAGGCAAATGTGTAGTTGGAGCTGGATTGTGCAGAGACCCCATGACCCATTGTGGGCGAGTCACTAATGACCAAAGTTGGCGGGCTCGAGGGAAACGCAGCATCCAGAAGAGGATTAAACACTAATCGCGCCGATGCAGGTGATGTTGGTACGGCTAGAATTGGTCGACTACTATTCGGAGACTGGAAGATACTGGCGTTCCCCTCATCAAAGCTACTGTCAAGCATACTAAAAGCATCCTTGCTGATTATCGATGGATTGATGGTGTCGGCCGATTCCTCTGGGATAGTAGTGGCGTGAATGGGCAGGTTGTATGCCGAGTAAGTACCTAATGTGAAACTTGGCGAAGAAAACGTCTTTGGTGAAACTGGAGGTGAGTCGTGGTACCGCAGCCGATCGACGTCGATGGTTTTCTGTGAACTGACAGATGACTCTTCCGGAATGGTGACAAATGCGGACTGAAAAGCTCGCGAATTGGGGTTTGTTGGGGTTTGGTATATGCAACTGGGGTTTTCGGGATCATATTCATCGATATTGATTATGCTAGATGTCGAAAGCGACCGGTCCCGCTGAGAGTTTTGTATTCCGAATGGGTACTGTTGTAGAAATGGCGTCTCAGGGGTCCAATTCCCACCAAAGTTGTGCAGCCGGGCGGGAGGAAAGGAGAGCGGACGGGTCATGTCAACATCCATTGGCTCGATGACGGAAGCCGCCGTGGGAAATTTCGATAAACTGAAAATAGAGCCATCACTCAAACGCTTCTGTTCCCGTTCTGACAAGTGAGGGAGGATGTGATCGGTGGGTGAGACTACAAAGGATTGGTCGTAGCCTACAAGCGTAAGTTCGGGAGAGGTCGATGTTAGGGAAGCTCGTAGCGTGGTTGCGTTGAACTTCAGCTCAGGCGCAAAGGTCGAAGAGCGAGCCGGGGATGTCAGTGAACGCGTATTTGATGACAATAATCCTACTACACCGGTAGACTTGTTCAAAGGACCACCTGGTATTACGTCAATTCCCTTATCCATTGCCCAGGACACACTTGCTGGTCGACTAGGTGGGCCATGGATGGTTGGCACCAGAGATATCCGAACACTATTCTTCCGTCGATGTCCTTGGCGGGCTCCTGGGCTGCCTTTCAAGGCAGATGGTTTTCCAGTTGGCGAGTTGGAGGTATAGTCCCATTGGAACGGATTTCCTCCGCTACTTCTCGAAGACGTCTGCGAGGGCTGACGTTTGGGCTGACGCATAGCTCCAGTCAGGCTTTGTGGGTTGTTGGTCGCCGTGAATTGACGTTCTGGCGATCCAGCTGCAGATACCATGGTCTTCGATTTACGCTTCGGCGTTATCGTGTTTCGCGATGCGGCAGGGCTGGCTGGTGAGGAGGTCAACTTGCTCAAAGCGAGGGCTTGCGCTCTCATGGCTGCGGTAGACAATTCTGAACTTGTACGATTTGTGTTGTTGGAGTTGCATTCCTTTTGTAATTCGGGGGATTCTGTAGTACCAAGTGAGAATCGGGCTCGAGGACTAGACTTGCTACGAAGATCCAGCGTATCTCGAAAGGATCTTCCCACAACGAGAGAAGAGCCCTTTGCATTAGGCTTGGTAATCTTTTGCCCGCTAAACTTGGTTGCTTGGGGCACGACAGGACTCGAACGTGTAGCAAGTATCGAAGTGTCAGCAGAGCCGAAGCTGGAGATTGAGAGTTGAGAAGGTGCATGCTTGAGTTGGCTGCGTCGCCTGGCTTCACTCTTGATACGAGCAATATCCAATGGAAGAGGAGGAAGTATTATATCTGGCGCTTTCCCAGACAGCTGGCTACAGAGACTGGCAGATCTCGCTCGCAGTTGGGGGCGTGAGGGTGAAGCGGATAGTGTTCCAGCCACAGACCGTGCTCGTAAGAGGCGCATGCTACCATCTGGGCCTTCGGAAGATCGGCTAGCCAACTGATCGTCTGAGCCATTTATATTGACATTTTGGTTTTGGTTGCGGAAGACAGGGTGGTCGCGAAGCAAGGACTGGGTCGAAGACGCTCGGCTTGTATAGTCTCTGGACAGGGCTAAGGAAGTCCTGCTCATGTCCAAGTGTGTACTGTTCAGCACCGGTATCAACGGTGACAGCTTTGGGTCTTCTACGACTGTGGAGAGTCTGGAAACCTTTATCTTCCTCATCTGAACGCCGTGTCCAGATAATCGACGCGCCGAGAATGGCCATGAGAGTCGGTTGTATCTTTTTGCCCCATCAGTAGGTGGGGCTGGCACATAATGCGCAGGAACAGTGTTTGATTCTGTCGACCGAAAAGTCTCTACAGATGTCAAAGCACCCCATCCTGATGCTCTGTTGAATGGTAAAACCGTGTTTCGTCTCAAGACAGCGCGCGGCCTTGATACCGATTCTTGCCTTGCCTCCTTCTGGACCTGCGTAATCATAACGCCTCTTTGCTCCAAATCTGCAAGGAGTCTTTTGTGTGTTTTTCTGGCTTGTACGAGTCGGAATACCAGCCAGACTAAAGCGCACAGCAGGATTGCACCAATACTGCTAACAACTGCGACAATAGTCATGGTACTCAGCTGCGCGCCCGGGGTTTCGCGCACATGAATGTGAGCCATAGCCGCTGTGGTGTGAGCCGTGATTGTTCCAACGTTCGATGTTCCGTAGTCGAGGAGTGATGTGTCGGTCTGCTTTAGTGGCTCGATTTGCGCTGTTGGTCTTGAGGTCGTGTCGTAAGCTCGATGTTATTAGATTGCGTAGTGTTTCCCACTGTATTAGGTCCTCCTCTTGATGAATTACTCCGTCCCGTCTCCAAAAGAATCGACGCAAACAAGCAAGCGACCAACGCAACAACGTCTGTAGCAAAAGTTATTGCGAACCTTTCCGAACAGAGCGGGAACGTGCATGTAAACATACAAGCTGGTGCAGTTCCGCTTCAATATTCGTTGTCAGGGTAAATAGAGGAATGCAGGCGAAAATATGAAGAACAAAACAAGAGGGCTG
>Ga0265780_10011811_pt1 | contig 10297 bp, 10 predicted proteins | sample P1T30metagenome_FD_192432 | JGI IMG/M metagenome (GOLD analysis project Ga0265780, IMG submission 192432) | Plant litter microbial communities from East Loma Ridge, Irvine, California - P1 T30 | ecosystem: Environmental > Terrestrial > Plant litter > Unclassified | place: USA: California... | reverse complement strand
AGGGGCTGAAGCGCACCACCCTGCGGGCCGTCGACGACGTGTCGTTCGACCTGCTGCCCGGCCGGACCGTCGCGCTCGTAGGGGAGTCCGGCTCGGTCAAGTCCACCATCGCGCGGATGCTCGCCAAGCTCGAGACCAGGACGCGCGGCTCGATCGACGTACGGCTCGAGGACGGCACCCCCGTCGAGGGCAGCATGTACCGGCGGCACGTGCAGATGGTGTTCCAGGACCCGTTCGCCTCGCTCAACCCGTTCCACTCGATCGAGCACCACATCGCCCGGCCGCTGCAGCTGCACCACCGGGCCCGCGGCGCCGACGAGACCGCCGACAAGGTGCGGGAACTGCTCGGCCGGGTGAACCTCGACGAGGACTTCGCGTCGCGGCGGCCGCACGAGCTCTCCGGCGGGCAGCGGCAGCGCGTCGCCATCGCCCGCGCACTCGCCCCGGGCGCCCATGTGCTCATCGCCGACGAACCCGTGTCGATGCTCGACGTCTCGATCCGCCTGAGCGTGCTCAACCTGCTCGGCCGGCTGCAGCGCGAGGACGAGCTCGCCGTGCTCTACATCACGCACGACCTGGCGACCGCGCGGCACTTCTCCGACGAGATCCTCGTGCTCTACCGCGGCCGGGTCGTCGAGCGGGGACCGTCGGACGCCGTCATCCTCGACCCGCACCACGACTACACCCGGCTGCTCGCCGAGGCCGCCCCCGATCCGGAGCGCACCGAGCGCCGGATCACCGCGGGGCCGCCGCTCGACCGGACGAAGATCGACAACACCACCTGCTACGACCACACGGTCGGCAACTGGGTGTCGAGCGAGCCCGCACCGGTCGGGGCGCGATGAGCAACGGGCCGACGTTCGTCGACTGGGTCACCGACGGGTTCGCGGCACGGTTCCGCGTCGGTGCGGACCAGCCCGCGGCGCTCGTGTCCTTCGTGCCAGCCGGCGGAGCGTCGGCTGGCGGAGCGCTCGCCGACGGGCCGGACGACCCGCAGCCGCTCGTCGAGCTGACGACGATCGGGCACGGGCGGTTCCCGGGCGGGTTCCGGCACGTGGACTCCACGATCGGGGCGCGACTGCGCCCCGTGTCGCACCACGGGCACGACGACGGGACCGACCTGTGGTTCCGGATCGTGCAGGCGGACGCGGCCACGGGCCTCCAGGCCGAGTCGGTGTTCCGGGCGCGCGCCGGCGTGCCCGCGTTCCGGACGTGGACCGAGGTGTCCGCCGAGCACGGTGAGCACGTCGTCGACTTCGTCTCGTCGTTCGCGACCGGGGCGTTCCTGACCGACTCGAGCGCCACCGTCGACGAGCTCGCCCTCGTGCACGCCGACAACGACTGGGCAGCGGAGAGCCGTTGGCGGACCGATCCGCTGCGGTCGATCGGGCTCGCGGCGATCGACCGGGAAGCCCAGCACCACCCGCCCCGTAGCCGCGCCGTCGTGCAGAACCGCGGCTCGTGGTCGACGGGCGAGGCGCTGCCGATCGGGGTGCTGCGGGCGGAGGACGCTGTGTCGCTTCCGTACGCGCTCGTCTGGCAGGTCGAGCACAACGGGCCGTGGCTGTACGAGCTCGGGGAGACCCGGCGGCACGCGTACCTGCTGCTGAGCGGCCCAACCGACCAGGAACACCAGTGGACCACCGTCGTCACACCCGAGCAGCCGTTCACCTCGGTGCCGGTGTCCGTCGGCATCGCCGGGTCGATCGACGACGCATTCGGGGTGCTCACCCGGCAGCGTCGGGCGTTCCGGCACGTACGGGAGGCCGACCGCGCCCTGCCCCTGGTGTTCAACGACTACATGAACACGCTCATGGGCGACCCGACCACCGAGAAGCTCCTGCCGCTCATCGACGCGGCCGCCGACGCCGGAGCGGACCTGTTCTGCATCGACGCCGGCTGGTACGCCGAGGGGCACTGGTGGGACACCGTCGGAGCGTGGGAGGAAGCGGCGTCGCGGTTCCCGACGGAGCTCGGAGCCGTCATCGACCACATCCGTGCGCGCGGCATGCAGGCCGGCCTCTGGCTCGAACCCGAGGTCATCGGCATCCACTCGCCGCTGGCCTCGACCCTGCCGCCGTCCGCGTTCGTCGAGCACCACGGGGTCCGGGTCGCGGAGCACGGGCGGCACCTGCTCGACCTGCGCTCGCCGGAGGCCCGCGCGCACCTCGACGCGGTGGTCGACCGGCTCGTCGGGGAGCTCGGGGTGACGTTCTTCAAGATGGACAACAACACCATGACGGGGCCGTTCGTCGGGATGCTCGACCACCAGCGGGCGCTGCTCGACTGGCTCGACGCGGTGCAGGAGCGGTACCCGGCACTGCTCATCGAGAACTGCGCCTCGGGAGCGATGCGCGCCGACTGGGCCATGCTGTCCCGCCTGCACATGCAGTCGACGTCGGACCAGCAGGACCCGGTGTTGTCCGCCACGATCGCCGCCGCCGCTCCCGCTGCGATGCTGCCCGAACAGGCGGGGAACTGGGCGTACCCGGCGCCGACGATGGACCCGGAGCTGTTCACGCTGTCGCTCGTGAACGGGGTGCTCGGGCGGATGTACCTGTCCGGGTACCTGAACGAGATGTCGTCGTCGCAGCGGGCGGTGGTCGGTGACGCCATCGCGGCGCACCGGCAGGTCCTGGACGTCGTCGAGGCGTCCGTCCCGGTCTGGCCCCTCGGGCTGCCCGCCTGGGAGGACCCCTGGGTCGCACTCGGCCTGCACGCCGCCTCGGGCGACCTGTACCTGTCGGTGTGGTCGCTCCCCGGTGCGTCGGCGTCGGCGTCGGTGTCGCTGCCGCTGCCGGCGTTCGCCGGGCAGACGGTGGTCGTCGAGCCGCTGTTCCCGACGGCACTCGGGTCGTGGTCCGTGGCGTGGGACGCCGCTTCGGGCTCGCTCGAGGTCGCGAACGGCGGATCGACCCCCACAGCGCGGGTGCTCCGCGTCCGGTCGCAGGAGGCGGACGCGGGGGCCTGAGCGGGCGCGCGTCGCGATGGCAGGGCGCGCGCCGGCGCGGACGGGAGGCACGGTGCGGGCAGGCACCGTGCCTCCCGTTTCGTCGGTGGTCGCGTCCACGGCGGGGGGGGGGGGGGCAGGACGGGATCCCCGCTCGTGCACGTCGGCGGGATGCTCCTGGCGACGTTCGCCGCGCTGCTGGAGACCAGGCTGTTCGTCGTGACAGCGGTCGCCATCGTGCTCGCGTTCGTCCTCATCGTCACGTCGGTCTTCCTCTTCGTGCTCGGGGTGCCACGGTGCTGGTACCGCGACGTGCTCGACCAGCGGTGAGCGACAGAAGCTCGCCCGCGCGCGCCGGACTCGTTATCGTGGACGGGCATCACGACAGGGGGAGCAGAACGTGACTGATGGTTGGCGAATCGACCCGGGACCCGCGCGCGGTGCCATCGACAACGCGGAAGGGGAGACCCAGGAGTTCCCGACCCTCGAGACGGACCTCGTATCGGCCTTGAGCGACGCCCTCGCGGCGCTCGGCGGACACGGGCCCTCGACCGCGGCGAAGCTCGCGTCGATCCAGTCGAACCCGTTCGAGATCGACCTGCTCGCCGCTCAGCAGCACATCGAGCGGGCGATCAGTGCCACGCGACAAGCGATCGGCGCCTACGAGGCCGGCGACGAGCAGATGGCGGCGACCTACGAGAACGGTATCCCGCAGTGATCTCCACGAGCGACCTGCAGGAACTGCCCGACCCTGCTGCACTCGAATCGGCGGCCACAGCGCTCGGTACCTTCGGATCACACGTCGTCGCGCGGGTCGAGGCGGTGTCGACCGAGTGGAAGGGACTCGCCGCCGCCGACGTCTACCAGACGCCCGAACGTGACATCGTGCTCGACGCGATGAACAACCCTGCACTCATCGCCGAGATGATCAAGCAGAACGCGGACTTCGCGGCGACAGCGTTGCAGACCTACGCGTCGACCGTGTCCGGACTGCAGACCCGACGGGCCTCGATCCTCACGGACATCGCCGATGCCAACGAGGCGGAGCGGCAAGCGGCGCAGCAGCCCGATTCGAACAGCGCGGAACCCACACCGTCCCCGACCCCCGGCCCTGATCCCGCGACGTCGTCGAGTCACGTCCGAGAGCTCATCGCGACCTTCAACGCGAACGCGCAGCAGGCCGACCAGGACTGCGCCGACGCACTCGGTCGGCTCGAGAAGTACAGCAAGACCGCCGTGCAGGCCTTCGTCGACGTCGTCGGCGGATCCGGTGTCGTCGGCACCGGTGTCGGTGTCGGATCGTCGGTCGCGGAGGGCGCGCTCGAGCGGTGGCGGCGCATCCACATCGTGCCGGAATCGTCGATCAACGTGCAGCTGACGATCCCCATGTGGGACGAGATGGACAACGGCGTCAAGTACTGGAAGACGCCGAGCGGTGTGCTTTCGCCGCATCCTCCGACGCCGCCCGAACTCCGGCTCACCGGACCGACGTCGAGTCACAGCACGTTCGTCACCGATCCCGAGGTGTCGCGCGGTGCGCTCCCGACCTGGGCGAAGCACCTCGGGAAAGCGCTCGGCATCGGGGGCGCCGCGCTCACCCTCTACTCCGCCGGCCAGGAGCAGTGGGTCGAGGACGGCGAGGAACACCCGGAGTGGTCGACCTCACAGCGCATCGAGAGCAGCCTCGAGAACGTCGTCATCGTCGGCGGGTCCTCGGTCATCCTCGGAACCATCGGCGCGTCCGTCGGCGCGTCGGTCGGTGCCGCTGCCGGTGCGGCAGTGGGAGCGGGCGGGGGCACGGTCGTCCTGCCGGTCATCGGGACGATCGGTGTCGGCGCACTCGGTGGAGCCGTCGGCGGGGTCGTCGGCGGTGCTGCCGGAGGTTGGGCGGGCGGCGAAGCGGGCGAAGCACTCGGCACCTGGGGCAAGGAGAACTTCTACGATGGGTCCGAAGCCCAGCGATGGGTGCGAGACACGTGGAAGAAGGTGTTCGGATGACCCCGCTCGGGTTCGTCGTCGTGCTGTTCGCCATCGGGCTCCTCTTCGGCGGCCTCGGAGCGCTGGCCTACGCCGGCGTCTGGCGTTCGTGGATCGGTCGGCTCCACCAGAACGTCGTCTTCGGGTGGTTCTGGTTGGGACTCGCGGTGCTGTCGATGGGACTCGCGGCGAGCTTCATCCGAACGCCGGTCTTCGGGTTCTCCTTCGTGTTCGCGGTCGCCGCCGCCGTGACCGGTGCGCTCGGCCTGTGGATCCTGCTGTCCGGCGTTCCGCGACGGCTCCAGCCCCGTTGGTACCGAGTGGAGCGTGAACGGTGAGCGCCCCGACCGAGGTCGGACCGATGAGCCTGCCGCTGCCGTCGAACTGGGAACGGATCGAGTCGTCCGACAACGTCGTCGTCCTCGCCGCGCCCGAGGTCCCCGAGGCGAGGTTCCGCCCCAACATCGTGCTGACCACGGCGCTCGCCGAGGCGCCACTGCACGTGGTGTCGTCGAACGCGATCGCGTCGATCCTCGCGCTGCAGCCTCGCGCACAGGTGTTCGCGGTCGAACCGAACGACCTCGACGACGTGCTCGGCGTGCCGTCCCGGACCGTCGAGTGGGGCTACGAAGCGGAGCACACCACGGTGCTGGTGCGCCAGTGGATCGCCGTGATCGGTCGACACCAGGTGCACGTCACCGGCAGCTGTGCGGTCGAGGAGTTCATCGACTTCGTCCCGTTCTTCCGGAGTGTGCTGGCAGCGGCATCGATCGCCGACACCGGGGCGGACGACGACCCCTCGACCGGACGCATCGACCACTCCGACGTCCCCGACGACAACCCGTCGGCGTCGCCACGGATCGATCCGGGCGCATCGGGCCGGATCGGCGCGACACTCGAAGCCCTCGACGGTGTCGTCCTCGCCCAGCCCCGCCCGGTGGGCCGCTGGATGCTCAGCGACGAAGCGCTCCAGCACCTGTGGTCGCTACGGGGCCGGGGCATCATCTCGCGCGGGAGGCGCCGGTCGCCCGAGGGAGTCGAACTCGCCGAGGCAGGTCTCACCGGCGCGCTCGGTGCGCTCGTCGGCGACGGGCAGCGGATCGCGAACCTGCTCGAACGACCCGGCTACCGGTACGGAGCCGCGGCGGACCACGCTGGTCGGTCGGTCGAGTGGAGCATGTGGCTCGGCGGCGACACCGCGCTGGTGCGCGCACGAGGCAACGTCGCCGACCTGGTCGACGACCGGTTGCGCGACGACACCATCGCGCAGTACGACGTGGTGCCCGCGGGCCGCGCCGTCGGGCACCTGCTCGCCTGGGCGCGGGTATCGCCGGCCTGGGCGATCGCCAGCGACGACGAACTCGTCCTGCCGGCGGAGGTCGTCGACGCACGGATCGCATCAGTCGGGATGCCCGACGGTGCCGCCCCGATCTCCGGGTTCGTGGCAGATCGCCTGTGGCGCGAGCCCGTCTGGATCCGCCTCCGTGTGTGGGGAGACCGGACGCCGTACGGGCTGGACGTCATCGCTGCCGGTGCTGCCGGATGGTTCCGCCGCGACGTGCTGGACGACGGACGGGTGCGGCTGGAGCCGATGCCGTCCGGGTCCGTCCTCCGATCCGTGCTGGCGGTCTTCCGCGCGCCGGACGGGTCGAAGGCTCAGTAGTCCGGGCGGATCCTCGCCGTTCGAACTCAGCTTCGTCAAGAGCGAATAGATCGACGAGGTGTCAGCGGAGCAGACCGAGCTCCATCGCCCGGGTCACCGCGCGGGTGCGGTCGTTCACGCCGAGCTTCTCGAAGACGTGGCCGAGGTGCGTCTTCACCGTGGCCTCGCTGAGGAACAGCGCGCGGCCGATCGCCGGGTTGCTGTTGCCCTGGGCGACGAGGCGCAGGACGTCGAGCTCACGCGGGGTCAGCGAAGGGCCGGCCGCGGCGGGGAGCGCGCCTGTCGCTCGGCGGACGAGTGCTGCGGCCGCGGAGGGCGCGAGCGCGGTCTCGCCCCGTGCGGTCGCCCGGACGCCGGCGAGGATCTCGGACTCCGGGGCAGCCTTGAGCAGGTAGCCGGTGGCGCCGGCCTCGATGGCCGCGAGGATCTGGTCGTCGGACTCGTACGTGGTCAGGATCAGGACGCTGACGCCGGGGGCGGCGGCGAGGATCTCCGCCGTCGCCGCATCGCCGTCGAGCACGGGCATCCGGAGGTCCATGAGCACGACGTCGGGCCGTTCTGCCAGTGCCACCGTCACCGCGGCGCGGCCGTCGCTGGCCTGGCCGACGACCTCGACGTCGTCGGCGTCCTGCAGCAGGGCCACGATGCCCGACCGGACGATCGGATGGTCATCGGCGACCACGACGCGGATCACCGGGTCACCTCCGCCACGGGGTGACGATCGGCGGACGGGAGGCCCGGCTCGGCTCCGGTGGGCAGGCTCGCGTCGACGACGGTGCCGCCGCCAGGGCTGCTCGTGATCGTGCAGGCACCGCCGGAGAGCGCCAACCGTTCGTGGAGGCCGCGGAGACCGTGCCCGGCCGTCGGGACGGCCGTGTCGAAGCCGATGCCGTCGTCGGTCACGCGGACGCCGACGCGTTCGGACGCGTGCTGCAGGACGATGCGGACGGAGCCGGCGTCGGCGTGCGCACGGATGTTCGCGAGGGACTCTTGGACGACCCGGAGCAGCACGACCTGGGCGTCGCGGTCGAGCGGGCCGTCGGTCGCGTCGACGGCGACGGGCGTGCCGGTCTCGCGGGTGTAGCGCTCGGCCAGACGGTGCAGGGCCCCAGCCAGGCTGCCGCTCTTGGCACCGGCGACCCCGGCGGCGATGAGGGCGCGGGAGTCCTCGAGGGCGGCACGCGCGGACTCTTCGAGGACCATCAGTCGTTCGTCGAGTGCGGCACCGCGGTCGTTCGCCAGGTCCTTGCGGGCACGTTCGGTGAGCATGACGATGCCGGCGAGGTTCTGCGCGACGGTGTCGTGGATCTCGCGGGCCAGGCGCTCCCGTTCGCTCGCGACGCCCGCGCTGCGGTGGGCATCGGCGAGGGACTGCTGGGTGGCGCGGAGTTCGTCGAGGAGCTGGCGGCGCTCCTCGGACAGGCCGGCGACGCTCGAGATCCACACGCCCATCGCACAGGCACCGATCACGCTGATGCCCTCGATGAGCAGCGTGCTGACGAGGGCGTCCGGGCCGCCGGAGACCTGCAGGCCGATGCCGCTCGCGACGCCGACCGCGACCGAGAGCAGGACGGCGGTGCGGACCCGTTCGGACTGCACCCAGACCAGCGGGAACGCGATGCACTGCACGAACGCGGTGCTCGGCACGACGGCGGGCAGCACCAGGGCGGCGACGAGGACCAGCGGCAGGAAGGCCGCGGCGGCACGGGGGCTGTCGTAGCCGCGGTGGCCGAACACGGCGTAGGCGACGACGAGCACCACGACCGCGGTGAACGCCGGCCAGCGGGTACCCCACGGTGACCACCCGAACACGGTGATCACGGCGGTGAGGAGCATCGTGGCCGCGAAGAAGACGTGCAACCACCGGTTGCGCATCCACGTCTCACCGTTCATGTGCCCAGCATCCCACCAGCGGGGCGCCATCAGGCGTCCTTGCGGTTCCACCGGAACGTCAGCAGGCAGGCCACCGTGCCCAGGACCAGCCACGCTGCCAACACGAGGGCTCCGAGGCCGAGGTGCCACGCGCCTCCCGGCTCACCCGACTCGAACGCACCGGGCAGGAAGACGGACCGCATGCCGGACGCCATCCAGCGCAGGGGGAAGACGGACGCGACGTCCTGCAACCAGGTGGGGAGCTGCGTGAAGGGCAGGTAGACGCCGGAGATGAACTGCAGCACCAGGACGATCGGGACGATGGTGGCGGTGGCGCGCCGGCCCTCGCGGGGGAGCGCCGAGACCGCGATGCCGAGGACGCAGCTGGTGGCGATGCCGAGGACCATCACCCCGGCGAAGACACCCCAGTTGCTCGCGTCGGTCGGCAGGTCGACGCCGAACACCAGGCTCGCGATCGCCAGCAGCAGGGCCGTCTGCACGAGCGTGGTGACGAGGACCATCCCGATCTTGCCGACGAAGTACGACAGGACGGGCAGCGGTGTGCCGCCGAGGCGCTTCAACGTGCCGTCGCTGCGCTCGCCGGCGATGTCGACGCCGAGCGACTGCGTGCCGGAGAGCAGGATGCCCGTCGCCACCAGGCCGGGCAGGTAGTAGGTGGCGTAGTCGACGCTGACGTCGGGGCCGGCCTGGATGTCGGCGGCGCCGGAGAACGCCACCGAGAACAGCGCCAGCATGATGATCGGGAACAGGAAGGTGAAGAAGACCGCGTCGGGAGCGCGGAAGTAGGTGCGGATCTCGTACGAGATGCGGCTGGTCGCTGTCTTCACTTCTGTCCCACCATGTCGAGGTAGACGTCCTCGAGGGACGGACGGATGACTTCGAGGTCGTGCATGGGCGAGGTGCTGCTGCGGATGAGCGCCGTCGGGTCGGTCGTGCGCTCGTCGTGGTGTCCGCCGTCGTCGTCACGCCAGCGGACCCGGGGCGTGCGGGCCTCGGCGCCGCCGATCTCGTCGATGGGTGCGAGGTCGAGGAGCTTCCCGTCGGCGATGACCGCCGCCCGGTCGGCGAGCTGGGCGGCTTCGTCGAGGTAGTGCGTGGTGAGCAGGATCGTCGTGCCCTCGTGCTGCACCCGGCGCAGGAGGTCCCAGAACTGCCGGCGGGCCTCGGGGTCGAAGCCCGTGGTCGGTTCGTCGAGGAACAGGACCTCCGGGCGACCGATGATGCCGAGGGCGACATCGACGCGGCGGCGCTGGCCACCCGACAAGCGGCTGATGCGGGCGTTGCGCTGCGTCTCGAGCCCCGTCGCGGTGAGGAGCTCCTCGACGCTGCGGTGCTTCGGGTAGAGCGTCGCGAAGTGGTTCAGCTGCTCGGCGACGGTGACGTTCGGGGACTCCGCGCTGGTCTGCAGGACGATGCCGATGCGTGCGTTGTGGCTGCGGCTCGTCCGTGCCGGGTCGTGACCGAGGACGCGGACCTCTCCGGCGGTGCGGGAGCGGTACCCCTCGAGGATCTCGACCGTCGTGGACTTGCCGGCACCGTTGGGGCCGAGGAGCGCGAAGGTCTCGCCCCGGTCGATCGTGAAGGAGACGTCGTCCACGGCTCGTTTGCCGGTGGCGTACTGCTTGCCGAGGTGCTGGACCTCGATGGCGGGGGACTCGGGCATGGGTCCAGCTTCGCCGCCGGGGCGCCGTGGGGGATCGACCGGGGCGGTGGTGTCGGCATCGTCCGATCGGGGGATGGTGCCGGCGGGGAAGGTGGTTCGGTTTCCGGCCGTGACGGTTCTGGTTCGCGATCGTCGGGGATCGTGAACCGGA
>Ga0265780_10011810_pt1 | contig 10298 bp, 6 predicted proteins | sample P1T30metagenome_FD_192432 | JGI IMG/M metagenome (GOLD analysis project Ga0265780, IMG submission 192432) | Plant litter microbial communities from East Loma Ridge, Irvine, California - P1 T30 | ecosystem: Environmental > Terrestrial > Plant litter > Unclassified | place: USA: California... | reverse complement strand
GTCGGCGATGCGGTTCAGGATCGTCGCGCGTTCGGCGGGCGAGGTCTTGCCCCAGGCATCCTTCGCGGCATGGGCGGCGTCGAGCGCCAGCTCGATGTCCTCGGGACCGGAGCGCGCCACTTCGCAGAAGGGCTGGCCGGTGATCGGCGTCAGGTTCGGGAAGTAGTCGCCCCGCAAGGGCGCCACGAACTCCCCGCCGATGTAGTTGTCGTAGCGCTGCTTGAAGGGGTTGGCAACGCCGAGCTTGCTGATGTCCGCGAGATTCATGTCGTCCTCTTCCTGTTGTTGGTGGGTCCCCGTCCGGTTCGCTGCGCCATGCATGTCCGGAACTGAAACACTGCCGCGCCGGCTGTCCTGTTTTAGAACAGTTGGAGCGCCGTGCATGCCGCCCTCTCCCCGGGCGGCTGCGCGCAGCGTCAGCAGAGTCCAGCCTATGCAAGCGCCGTGCCATTCCGGCCGCCTCGCGCATGGCAGAGAACTTGCTTCGTCAGTCGCACGACATTTGCGGAGACGTGCATGGTCCAGCTTCCCCAGCGGCGCAGACCGCTTGCCCTGATGTGTGCGGCCGGCGCCGTGCTGGCTGCTTCCGCGAACGCGGCCGCGGATCCGGAGACGGTGCCGGTGGTCGTGGTTACCGGCAGCCGCATCGAGCACGACAGCTTCGACTTCCCGGCCGCGATTGATGTCGTCGATGCCGGGCGCATCGGTAATGCCCAGCTGCGGGTGAATGCCTCGGAAGCGCTGGCGGCGGTGCCGGGACTGGTGGTGCTGAACCGCCAGAACTACGCGCAGGATCTGCAGATCTCGTCACGCGGCTTTGGCGCCCGCTCCGCCTTCGGGGTGCGCGGCGTGCGCCTGATTGCCGACGGGATTCCCGCTTCGATGCCCGATGGCCAGGGCCAGGCAGCTAGCTTCAATCTCGACATGGCCGAGCGCATCGAGGTGCTGCGCGGACCGTTCTCCGCCCTGTACGGGAATCATTCCGGCGGCGTGGTGCAATTGTTTACTCGCGATGGGCGGGGCCGGCCGACGCTGGCGACCACCATCTCGGGCGGCAGCGACGGCATCCGCAAGGTCGACCTCAATGCCCAGGGCGAGACCGGCGGCGTCGGCTACGTGATCGATGCCTCGCGCTTCGATACCGATGGCTACCGCGCCCACAGCGCCGCGCGCCGCGAGCAGGCCCTGGCCAAGCTCAGCCTGCGCCCGGGCGCGGCCAGCCGTCTGACCATCACCGCCAGCAGCCTGAACCAGGACGACACGCAAGACCCGCTCGGCGTCACCTGGGCCACCTTCCGGCGCGATCCGCGCGCGGGGGAGATCGACAGCACCGACACGCAGGTGCCGAACCGCACGCTGGCCGACCGCTACGACACCCGCAAGAGCATCGACCACCAGCAGGCCGGCGCCGCCTTCGAGCAGCGCTTCGGCGCGGACCGCGTGCGCATCACGGCCTATGTGGGCAAGCGGCAAGTGATCCAGTACCAGGCGTTCTCGCGCGGCTTCCAGGCGCCGCCTTCCCATTCGGGCGGCGTGGTCGATTTCGACCGCGATTTCTACGGTGCGGAGCTGCAGTGGATCGCCGTGCGCGAACTGGCTGGCGGCAAGCTCAGCACGACAGCAGGACTCGAGTATGGCCGCTCGCGCGATGACCGGCAGGGCTTCGAGAACTTCGCCGGCGCCCAGCTGGGAGTCCGGGGCGCGTTGCGGCGCAGCGAGATCGACACGCTGTCGAACCTCGATCCCTACTTGCAGACCGAATGGGCGGACGGGCCCTGGGTACTGACGGCCGGCTTGCGCCGCAGCAGCCTGAAGGTAGACGTGGACGATCGCTTTGCCGGCAACGGCGTCGACAGCGGTTCGGTCGACTACAGCCGCGTCACGCCGGTCGCGGGCGTGTTGTACAAGGTGTCGGAGTCGCTGAACGTCTACGCCAGCGTGGCGCGTGGCTTCGAGACGCCGACTCTCAACGAACTGTTCTATTCGAGCGGCGGCGGCGGCTTCAACTTCGGGCTGGCGCCGGCGCGCAGCAAGCATCTGGAACTGGGAGCCAAGCTGCGGCTGGGTGAGGACACGCGCGTGAATGCGGCGCTGTTCCAGGCGCGCACCGAGGACGAGATGGTGGTCGAGAGCGCCGCCGGTGGCCGCACGGCGTATCGCAATGCCAGTTCCACCTTGCGCCGCGGCGCGGAATTGTCGCTGGAGTCGGCGCTGGGGGCCGGCTTCAGCGCACGCGCCGCCCTGACCCTGCTGCGTGCGACCTATGAGACCGGTTTCGGCAACGTCGCCGCGGGCAAGCGTTTGCCGGGTGTGCCGCGCGCCAGCGCCTATGCCGAGCTGGCCTGGAAGGATGCGGCCGAACGGCTCGATGCGGCAGTCGAGACCATCGCCTCGAGCAAGATCTATGTGGAAGATACGAACCTGGAAAACGCCGCACCAAGCTATGCGGTGGTCAACCTGCGCGTCCAGGCGCGCCAGTCAGTCGAGCGCTGGCGCCTCAAGCAGTTCGTACGGCTGAACAATGTCTTCGATCGGGACTACGTCGGCTCGGTGATCGTCGGCGACAGCAACCGGCGCTATTACGAAGCGGCGCCCGGCCGCCAGTGGATGGCGGGTGTCAGCGCCGACTACACCTTCTGAAAAGGTTCAGAAGGTGTAGCGTACGCCGGCAATGAAGGTGCGCGGCGCACCCGGCGCCACGAAGCGGGCATGTTCGGAATCGACCTCATCTTCGTGCGGCCGCAGCTGCCGGCCGTTCGGGAACAGGTCGGGGGCGACGGCGCCGAAAGTTTCGTAGCGGCGGTCGAACAGGTTGCTGACGCGGGCGAACAATTCCCACTTCGGCGTCGGACGGTAGCTGGCGCGCAGGCCCACCAGGGCATAGCCGCGCACCCGCCAGTCGGCGCGCTCGGGCTCTTCGCCTTCTTCCAAGTCTTCGATCAGCCCGTCCTCGTTGCCTTGTGATATCAGGCTGCTGGATGCCTGCAGCTCGGCGCCGAAAGTCAGTTGCGAACTTGCGGTCCAGTCAAGCGACAACTTGCCGCTGTGCCGCGGCAGGCCGGCCAATCGCATGCCGCGCCGCACCTCGACGTTGCGCGCGCCGGTGAACAACTCGCCGTCGGCGTCGTATTCCGCTTCCAGGTAGCTGTAGGCCAGGCGCATGCCAAAGGAGCCGAACTGTTGCGCTGCGGTGAGGTCCAAGCCTTGGTGGCGGGTGCGCTCGAAGTTGGAGAAATAGCCCTGGCGTGAAGGCGAGCTGAGGAAGAGGATATCGTCGCGGTTGACTGTGCGGTGCAGCGACAGCGAGTAATTGCCGTCCTGCAGGCGGCCGCGCACGCCGGCCTCGACTGTGCGTGCGATCACTTGTTTCAGGTAGGGGTCGGCTTGCAGGCCGACCGGCAGGCGGCAGGGGTTTTCCGGGTCGGCGCAGCCGAGCTCGATGACGGTCGGCACCCGGTTTCCTTGCGCGATGTTGGCGAACACCGTGGCATTGCCGACCTGGCGGGTGATGCCAAGCGAGGGATTCAGGCGGGTATAAGTAAAGCGTTCGCGCGGCTGGACGCCGCGTTCGTTGGTCAGCGTGTTCTCGACACGGGCGCGGTTGAAACGTGCGCTTGCGGTCAGCTGGGTGGCGGCGTCGATGGCCCAGCTGCCTGCGGCGTACACGCCCCAGGTGCGTGAAGTGCCGATGACCGAGGAGGACGGTTCGCGTTCTTCGTCGGGGTCGCCAATCACTTCCCGTGTGTCCGTGACGAACGCCTCTTGTTCGAACTGGGCGTATTCGGCGTCGCTGTGGTCGAAGGTGATGCCGGCGTCCAGGCGCCAGGGTCCGCGCCGGGTGCTAAAGGCGGCGCTGAGGCCGCGGCTTTCCTGGCGCGTGCTGGTGGTATTCAGTACGCCGGGATGCAGGGCGGCACCTTCGGCCTGGGTGAAGCCGCACTCGTCCGGCTCGCGCGCTGCCCCGCTGCTGTCAAAGCCGTCTTCGCAGTCTTCCACGTAGTCGTCGTATTCTTCGCTGACGTCGCCATTGACGGTGTCGCGGCGGCTATTGCGGGCATAGGCAGTGGCGCTCAGTTCGGTGTCCCTGCTGAAGCGGTGGATCAGGTTGAGCGTTCCCTGCAACAGACGATTGCGGGTAGTGTCGGGGTGGGTGTACACGGCGCGCCGGTCATCCCCATACAGCGGATCCGGCAGCAAGCCGTTGCCCAGCAGACGGCTGCGCCCGCCCAGCAAGGTGGCGGACCAGTCGGTGGCGCCGAGCGAGCGGCCGACTTTCACCAGCATATTGCCCAGGTGGCCGGACGAATGGTCGCGCCAGCCTTCGTCATCGAACCAGGTGCCGCCAATGAAGCTGTGCCAGCCGTTGTTGCCGCGCCAGCCATAGGCCAGGTCGGCACGCCGCCTGCCTTCGTCGGTGAGCGACAGTTCGAGCTCGCCTCCGGGGTGGCTCAGTCCGGACTTGGTGGTGAAGGCGAGCGCGCCGCCCAGGGTATTTAGTCCATACAGTGGATTCGCGCCGGGAACCAGCAGCAGGCTGCCGATCGCGGACTCGGGCAGCATGTCCCAGTTGACGACGTCGCCGAAGGCTTCATTGACACGCACGCCATCCAGGTAGACCGAAATGCCCTGCGAAGTGCCCAGCACCGGCGAGGCGCGGAAACCACGGAAGGTCAGGTCGTTCTGGAAAGGGCTGCCTGAGGTTTCGTTGACGTTCACGCCGGTGAGATTGCGCGACAGGAACTCGGCCAGATTTTCTCCACCGGCCTTGCGGAAGGTTTTGTCGGTGGCAAGTTGTACCGGATACGGCAGCAGGTCGCGTTCGATTCCGAGGCCAGGCAAGGGTGCCAGGCCGACGACCTCCACCACCGGGATCACCGCTGCCGGCTTGTCGATGCGCTCGGGGTCCGCAGCGGCGGCGCACGGCGTCAGCACGGCTGCGGCGACAAGGCATCCGACGCCGGACGTCGGATGACGAGAGAGGAGTGCATGCTGGATGGCGGCGCGGAGTTGCATGAGCTGTCCCTTGTCTGAACACTGGTCAGATCTGTCACAGCAAAGGGCGTGCCATGGATGAGACAGGGGGAGTGGGTGTTGCAGCTGTTCTGAAATGGAACAGTTTTGGAGGTAGGTGTGTTCAGGTGTGGTGAACACCTTTCAAAACCAAGGTCAACTTAGGCACCGGCCTGCGCCGGTGCGACGGTTCAGAGGATAGTGGGGGAGGAATGCTGCATTTATTCCCTGCGTTACCCGCAAAACCGTCGCCCCGGCGCAGGCCCTAACGTGTGCCCACAATCCTGAAATCTCAGTTCGGCGTATGCTGACTTGATGATTTCAGGATTGCGGAGGCAGTCATGAACACGGAAAAACTGCTCGCTGATGAGCACTGCATTGGGCTGTTTGGTGACGAACGGTTTAGCAAGAATGGTATTCTGCTCTTCAAGCGGATGATTGAGCGCAAGACGGTGTGTCTACGGCAACTGAGTGACAAACGGTCCGAGCAAAAGCAATATCACCGTTTTCTGGAGAGCCCCAACGTGACGTGGCAGGAGATCCTCCGACATGGCAGCGCACGTACCGCGAAAGCGGCGATCGGACGTCACGTTCTGGCCATTCAAGACACCAGCGAATTTGATTTCAGCCCTCACCGGAGACGCACTGCCGGACTAGGGCCAACCAGCGGCGGCAAGGGCTATGGCCTGTTCCTGCATCCAGTGCTGGCTGTCGACGCCCTGAACCATGATTGCCTGGGCATCGCCCATTTGTCGACCTGGGTACGTGACGATTCGGATCAACCCAAGCGTTCGCGTCGTCCCATCGAGGAAAAAGAGTCGATGCATTGGCTTGATGGCGCGCTCGGCGCCGCCCGATGCCTGCAGCAGGCTGCGATGGTGACAGTCGTGGCAGATCGCGAAAGCGACATCTACGAAGAATGGGACCGTGTTCCTGATGAACGTGTCCATCTGCTCACACGCGCACACTACGACCGTCAGATCGAGGGTGGCGGCACGGTGTGCCAATGGCTGGAAAAACAGCCGGTCAAGTCAACCATCGTTCTGAACGTCCCGGCCAGAGCTGCATCCAAGGCGTACCACAGCGCGGGCGGCGCACGAACCAAAGCACGCACGGCCCATGAAGCGCACGCTGACATTCGTTTCGGCCAAGTGAAAATCAAACGCCCACAGGGATGCCATGCAAAGCAGGCGAGCATCGCGCTATCAGTTGTGGAAGTGCGAGAACGGCCTGAGACAGTACCCGAAGGTGAAGAGTCGGTGCACTGGATCCTCCTGACCACTCACCATGTGCAGCAAGTCGAACAGGCACTTCAAATCGTCGCTTGGTACGAACAGCGCTGGCAGATCGAACAGCTATTTCGGACGCTGAAAAAACAAGGTTTCGACCTTGAATCGAGTCAGCTTGAGCAATCCGAAGAACTGCTCAAGCTAACTACCATCGCGACATTAGCCGCCGTGCGCACGCTTCAACTGGTGAACGCGCGCGATAACCAGACAGACCAACCAGCCAGTGATGCCTTCGACGACGAAGAGATCGAGGTGCTGGGCAAGCTTCAAGAGAAACTGGAAGGTAAGACTGCCAAGTTAAAGAACCAATTCGTTACTCGCAGCATGGCATGGGCGGCTTGGATCATCGCCCGCTTGGGCGGATGGACAGGCTACGCCAGTGAGGCAAAGGCCGGCCCTATCACCATGCTGCACGGTCTCCAGCGGTTTGACGGGATGATGCAGGGCTGGAGACTTGCAAGGTTGTGGGTATAGGTTAGGGCCTCCGCCGGGACGACGTTCATAAGTAGCCGGCAAACGGTGGCCATTGTGACCACAAGCTGAAAAACCGTCGTTCCGGCGAAGGCCGGAACCCAATTTTGCAAGCACATCACTCCGTCTGCTAGCACCACATCCCTTACAATCCCCCCATGAAACTCAACACCTCTCCCATCGCCGCCATCGCCACCGCCCCCGGCCGCGGCGGCATCGGCGTGGTCCGCGCCTCCGGCAAGTCCCTGCCTGACCTGATCGACGCCCTGTTCCCCGGCGTGACCCTGGCCCCCCGCCACGCCACCTACATCCCGTTCAAGGCCGCCAATGGCGACGTGATCGACGAAGGCCTGGCCCTGTACTTCAAGGGTCCGCATTCCTACACCGGCGAGGACGTGCTCGAGCTGCAGGGCCACGGTGGCCCGGTGGTGTTGCAGATGCTGCTCGCGCGCGTGCTGGAAGCCGGCGCCCCTCTGGGCCTGCGCCTGGCCGAACCCGGCGAATTCACCCGCCGCGCCTTCCTGAACGACAAGCTCGATCTGGCCCAGGCCGAAGCCGTGGCCGACCTGATCGACGCTTCCACCGAAGCCGCCGCGAAGTCGGCCTCGCAATCGCTGTCCGGCGCCTTCTCGAAAGTCGTCCACACGCTGGTCGACCGGACCATCAACCTGCGCATGCTGGTCGAGGCCACGCTCGACTTCCCGGAAGAGGAGATCGACTTCCTCGAAAAGTCGAATGCGCGCGGCCAGCTGGCCGGCATCATCGAGGCGCTGGAAAACGTGTTCCGCCAGGCGGCGCAAGGCGCGCTTTTACGCGAAGGCCTGAACGTAGTACTGGTGGGGCAGCCGAACGTGGGCAAGTCCTCACTCCTCAATGCGCTGGCCGGCTCCGACGTCGCCATCGTCACCCCGATCGCCGGCACCACCCGCGACAAGGTGACCGAGACGATCCAGGTCGAAGGCATCCCGCTCAACATCATCGACACCGCCGGCATCCGCACCGATGAAGGCATCGATGCGGTCGAGCGCATCGGCATCGAGCGTACCTGGGGCGAAGTCGGCAAGGCTGACGTGATCCTGCACCTGCTGGACGCCAGCCTGGGGCCGAGCGCGGAAGACGAACGGATCGTCGCCGCCTTCCCGCAAGGGGTGCCGGTGGTGCGCATCTGGAACAAGATCGATTTGTCCGGCCACCAGCCGTCGATCGATACGTCGCCGGATGCGACCCACCTGTATCTGTCGGCCAACGAGCATCTCGGCATCGAACTGCTGCGCACCGAGTTGCTGCGCATCGCCGGCTGGCAGCAGACCGGCGAATCGCTGTATCTCGCGCGCGAACGCCACCTGGTCGCCCTGCGCGCCGCCCGCGAGCACCTGGAGTTCGCCCGCCAGCACGCCATGCAGGACGACCAGTCGCTCGACCTGTTCGCCGAAGAGCTGCGCCTGGCGCAGGACCAGCTCTCCAGCATCACCGGCCAGTTCACGCCCGACGATCTCCTCGGCGTCATCTTCAGCCGATTCTGCATCGGCAAGTAGGCGTGTTCAAGCAGCCGGTGAACATTCGCATCCTTATGCTAGGCTAGCGCATCAGTCGAGGAGGGCGCATGGCGATAGGTAAGCGACAATTCATGAAAGCAGGTGCGGCCTTACTCACGTGCGGCCTGCTCTCCTCCTGCGCCACCCTGACCGGCCCGCGCAAAGTCGAGATCCCGCTGCACAAGCTGCAGGCCGGCCTGGAGCGCCGCTTCCCCATCAATCACCGCCTGCTGCAGATCTTCGACATCCGCCTCTCGCGCCCGATGCTGTCGATCCAACCCGAGCAAGACCGCGTCGCAGTCGCCCTCGACGCCTCGATCTCGCCGCCGTTCGCCAACGACGCCTGGGCCGGCAGCGTGGCCTTTTCCGGCCGCCTCTACGTGGACCCCGGCCGTCCCGCCGTGATGATGGCCGAGCCGCGCGTCGACCGCCTGACAATCGGCGCCAACCCGGAAGCGGAGCGCCAGCTCACGCGCGTGGCGAATTCCATGATCGACACGGTGGTGCGCGACACGCCCGTCTATTCCTTCGACCCCAACGACCTGCGCTACGCCGGCATCCAGTACGTCCCGACCCGTATCGAAACCACACGGTCTGGTCTGCTCGTAACACTCGAGCCGGCGAAGTAGCATTTATGCGACGCGCACCCTAATTAACATTAAGTTATTATTTTTGCGCTCAATTTGTCGATTACTGCACGCTTCCTGCAAGAATTGTTGTGGGTTTGTTGAATCGGCCATTGGAGATTGCAGAGGCGGCCCATTCGGGGCACACTGGAACGCAGATACCTGCCCGCAGCGCGTGCCCGCTGCGGCCCATGCTTGAGGTTTCTCATAGGCACGATGTTCCGCTGAAGTAATCTTGGTCGAACTTCAGTCTGTTGCAGGGGGGGTAATCTTGGAAACGATACAGGAAAGTTTTCCGGACAATGGGCTGGCCACCGAGCCGGTGCTTGCCTCCGCGACCGGGGTCGCCACAGGCAGGCCATCCCGTCTGAGCCTGCCTGCAAAGGGGTCGTGCTGGTATTGCGAGAAGCCGCTCGACAGCGTGCGCCGTTTCTGTGGCAAACCCTGCGCCGATTCCTTCGACGAAGAAGCGGAATTTACCCGCTGAGCTGCTTGTCGTGGCCGGCGAGCGCCGGCCGCAGCATGGTCAGCGCACCTTCGAAATCGAAGCACGCCACCGCCGCCTGCAGCTGCGCCATGCGCGGCGCGCCCAGCAGGGTGCGCAATCCCGCACCGTGTTCCGCGATGAGATCCTGCGCCGCGCTGTCGCCCAGGTCGAGCAGGGCGCACAGGCGTGCGACCTGCGCGTCGTCCAGGGGTGGCGCCGGCGCGGCTTCCGCAGGGGCGGGCGCCGCCAGCAGCACGTCCAGCTGCGCCATCACCTGTTCCAGTTCCGCCTCCAGCCGCTCCAATAGTGCGTCCTCCGGCGCGCGGCCGGCGCGCAGGGCCTGCTCGAGCGCGAGTGCGCCCTGGCGCAGGCCACGCGCCTCGATCATCGCGGCCGCACCCTTGAGCGTATGGGCCTGGCGCTGGGCCAGCACCAGGTCGCCCGCATCGAACGCGGCGCGCAGGCGCACCACGGCGTCGCGGTAATCAAAGCGAAAGCGCGCCAGCACCCGCCCGTACATCTCGGTATCGCCCGTCATCCGTTCCAGGCCGGCGGCATAGTCGAACGCCGGCTCCGTGTGATCGAAAGCCTCGGCGTTCATTTCGTCGTGAACGACCATTCGCGGCTCACCGGCGCGCCATTGACGGTGCCGGCGAAGCTGACGTCGTAGGTGGTGGCGGCGCGCAGCGGGTCCAGCGGGACGATCGCGGCGGCGGTGCGCTGGGAGGCGCTGCCGGATGGATTGACCGTCTGTACCTGCAGGTTGGCGCCGCCGCGCGGACGCACCGAGAAGGTCTGCACCGTGACCGGCGCGTCGATGTTGGCGTGCACGCTGATCGGGTAGCCGACCGTGTTGCGGTTCGGGACCGGGTCCGGCTGC
>Ga0265780_10011809_pt1 | contig 10298 bp, 8 predicted proteins | sample P1T30metagenome_FD_192432 | JGI IMG/M metagenome (GOLD analysis project Ga0265780, IMG submission 192432) | Plant litter microbial communities from East Loma Ridge, Irvine, California - P1 T30 | ecosystem: Environmental > Terrestrial > Plant litter > Unclassified | place: USA: California... | reverse complement strand
CTCATTAGGGCAAAGGAATCATGGTAAACAGGAGCAAAGGAATCATGGTCGATTGGGTAACCCTTAGGGTTGCTACTCACCCAAATACAAAGGAATCATGGTAATTCCTTTGTCTTCTATAGTTAGGGGCAATACACGTAGAAGATGGATTAAGCCTTACCGGGGAAGCATACCTTACGTCTATATAGGTCGCTTACCTCGGATCAGGCGGCTATTCTTATCCAAGCCAGGATAGGGCATTATAGGTTAAATCAATATCTCTCCCGAATAGGAGTAGTAGACGAGGCAAAATGCAGTTGTGGAAACGGCGAGGAGACGATTAGATATCTTATCCTCTCGTGTCCGAGGTGGACGGACGAGCGTAGAGAGTTACGCGAGACCGTAGGCGCGAGGTTAGGTGACGTATCCTACCTCCTAGGAGGGTAGGGTTCGAGAAAGGATGTGAGGACGGGAAAGCTTTTAGATAAGTTAGTCCTAAAGAGAAATGGAAGTCGGATATCGAGGTAGTGAAAGCTACTATCCGGTTTCTGGAAAAGACAGGCAGGTTGACCTATCAGCCGGAGGCTGAGTAGGCAACCATAGGGATAGATCACTCTTATTCATGAGCGAAGGTAGCGAATTTCTTTTGTAAGTAAGGTCACTCTCTAGGGACGGCTCATACGGTCACCGTGAATAGCCTGATTGAATCAAACAAACAAACAAACAAGATGGGGGGTAGACCCTCAACTTCTTCGAACCCTACCCCTACCCTCCTCTGCCTTGACACTTTGATCTGTCACTTAAGAAGAACCGTCCTCGACCTACATCTATGCCGCATTTTCTTCTTCTATACTTGACTCTACCTGTTCCTCCCTACTCTCCCTTATCCGAACAACCGGATCAGCTCGCATAATCTATTGCTCTCTATCCCGCTCTAATCCACTTCACTCTTGAAGAACCTTTCCAGTGCCTTCTACCCGTCTCGCTCTACCTCTTCTATAAAATCCGCGTCTTCTTCTACCTATGACTATACCTCCTTTACTCTTAACCCTACATATAATAACGCTATTACAACGTTCCTTGCCAATCCGCTCTACCGACAAACCCTACCTGTCCCCGAACCCTCCCTCTCGCATCTTTGCTATCTAACTCAGCATCTCCCTTACTCGCTTCTCGGCTCCTCTATCCATTCTATCTGATCTGCTCCTCTCTTTATCATCTCCGTTAAAAATTCATCTCTTACATACTCGTCGAACGGATGATCCCTCACCTCCCGCCCTGTTGCTACCTTGCACACTAGATAGACCCCTTCCCAACTACGCAGCTTTGCTATGAATCGCCTTGATTTTGCCCCTGCTCCCCTTTCTCCTCTTAATCCGTCCGCCTCTACCTCTTCGTCTTGTTTTCGAGAGTCTGCTATACGCCGCTCTCGGATCCATACTATAAGTTCGATCATCAAAGCCGTTACGTTACTTATCAGCTCTCCCTAAATCCGTCTCTCGTGTCTTAATCCCAGCTATCGTGCATATTCGCCCTAGTTACTATGATTTCCTCGGAATCTAACCTTGTTTACGACCGCTACTCCGCTCCTAGCCGACATCGTTCTCCTAACCATTAATGCTATCACGTTCGGCTATTAACATGTTTCCTTACTATCCTGTCCTGTCCTATACAGCCTTTGACTTAGTCCGCATTTGAAGCAGCTATAACTACGAGCTTTAAATCTGATCGACTCGCGGAACTTTTCAATCTCTGCTCCGTTGTCTCTCGCTCCTTGCTCCTCGTTGTTGTCTTGCTCTCGCTACTGCTCCTGCTATAGACACTATCCTCTCTCGTGCTGCTAATCGATGTCCGGCTCGTCTATAGACTCGACAAAACATACCACGTAATCGTCCGAGAGTTCATCTAGCGTTTCCTCGACGAGTTAACGCTCCGTCGCTGCCCGAACGTAGCTCCTCTCGAGAGCCGTTAGCCCTTTACCGCACCCGTCGCATTTTGCTATGTTCGTATCGCTTCCGCATTCGATCTCCTTATTATCGAGATACAAACTCATTACCCGCCTTCTATACTCCTTTATTATGATAAATTCGCATATCATCTTCTTATCTAACCCTCCCTTGTTAGATGATAACATCCTCTCCACTTTCCCCTCCTTAACTATAATGATCGAGTCGACATCTTCGCCTGCTCGTCTAGCTCGTCCCGACTCTTATACAAAGTCTATCATACTATACGGTAGATCCACGTGTAGAATAAAGACGATACCCGGGAAGTCGACGCCCGTTCCTAACGCTAACGTTGCTATAATCAGCCCGCCCTTCTCTAGCCACGACTGTAGTCTTTCTTCGTTATCTACCGCCCCGGCGTGATAGTAAGCATACTCTAGTTCATTTGCTAGACCTTCGCATTAAGTCCTGCTTCGACTATATACGACCCCTTTTCGCAGTCCGAGATGCTTTTTCATCCGTCTATAAAGCTATATAGCGCCTTCTTTAAGCGTGCCCGGTTTATACCGTTCCACGATATACCTCGTCTTAACTCGCGTCGTTACTACCCGGATATACCGTGCTATCTGCGTAGCTATACTTACCTCTAGCTCGAACTCTAACAGCACCGGGAGTGTAGCTATAAGCATGATCGTCGGTACTTTTAAGCCCCGTACTGCTCGGACTTATGTAAGTTTCGGCCTCTAGTCGCTTGCCGTGAACGTTAGATAACTCTTATCTACGAACACTCTCCGGAGAATGCCCTTTGCATTTAGTAGTTATACGTAGCTGAGAAATTGACCTTCTATAACAAAGTCTGCACTTACGAAAACTAGCGCCGCCGGGTTTTGCTCTCCGGGTTTGTATTCGATATAATCGATCCGTGCCTTCGTCGCGGTCGACACTAGATTGTTTACGAGCGCCCGATACGGCACTACTACAATTATCACGCCGGGATCGTCTAGACAAGCCGGCGCCATGAATAGCGAGCTCTTCCCTCTACCTATCGGTAGCACGACTACTAGCGGAGTCCTCTACTCGCCCGATACTATCACTCGCAGAGCCTCCCTTTGTTCTTCGGACCTAAACGTAACATCTTCGCATCCTAAGACCTTCCGTATAGCCTTCTTAATCTCTTCTTCGCCTATAACACGACCGCTCTATACCTCCCGGCTCGACGATAGCGCTATCGACCTGTAAAGCAGCGGCGACGCCTCGAGCTAAGCTATCGTCGGCGGTATCGTTAGTCCCTATCTAGTAGACGTCTGCGGTATCTGTCGCTACCACTGCTGTTACTGCTGTAGAAGCGGAGTGTAGTCAACTTAACGGAACTGTTAAAGAGAGCGCGGGGTCTCCTATCCCCTAATTCCTAGTCCTCCCGTTGATCCACTCTATAAACCAGATAACGGTACTAAAGTTGACTATACGTTACTTCTAGTACCTCCTACCCTCGGTGTGAAATCGGTATCCGTAACCGGCGTTAACCTTGCTTAACCGTCCTGACCTCCTTCTCCGAACCACTATCTACTCCCTAACTCGGTAGACGCTTTACCTCCCGCCCCTCTTCCTTCGGACGGATTTTCTTAACCTCTAAGATCCCGATTTACCGCCGCCTACCCCGTAATCCTATTGTTTCTTATCATCGTCTCTATCCTCCTTTCCCTTTCTAGCTACTCACCCGCTGCATTTATGCTTATGTTTCTAGCATACGTCCCTCTCTTCTGACCTCTCTTACCGTAGCTCGCTAACTCCAAGAATTCATGCTATTGTCGACTAAGCGGCCTAAAAGTGTCGATCGAGCGACTGCTTATATGCTTCACTATGTCTATAGAAACTCCGTAGCGGTTCACTCCCACTTCCGCTCCTCTACCTGCCGACATCTCTAATATATCGTCGTCTTCCACTTCCGCCTCTTCGACTTCTATTGTCTCTTCGGTATAGCCTCGAGCAAATTGCTTACCTATAACTTTACGACTAATGCTGATCGCTACGTGTCGGTAATCGTGCGTTATCAAGCGCGTCCCGAGTCGTTTCTGCGATTCTCGAACTACGATCCGTATTAATCGATCCGTCTCCTACGGTCCCTACTCGTTAGCCTAAATGTAATCGCTCTACCCGCTGCCTTTAACCTATACCGATAGATACTCCTATACCGGTTATACGTAAGCAAGATATACTGCTAGCACCTAACCGACTCGCTACGGTAAGAAGCGCGGGATGACCTTCGGCTTATCCATCTATAACTGCGACTTATGATAGCGTATTACGAAGACTATCTGCCCGTATATCACGAAGATGTTACGGTCTTATAAGTAGCCGTTCTTAAAGCGTAGCGTTGTCATCTCCGTGCCCCTCGCCGGCTGCCCTCCGGTTAAGTGTATATAGAATAGTAGCAGCTCACGAAAGCGATCGATCTTCCTCAAATACCTCCGTACGTGCGGCATTACCTACGACCTCTGATTTCGCATCTTACTACCGTCCTTGTCGGATAGTATACGTTTTAGCGTCCATTTTCGCTTCTCCCGTAATCCATTATAAGCGTTATCGATGAACGATATACCTCTCTTTATCTAAGTCATATCGTCTCGTAGTTCGTTAAGCGGAACCTCGAACCGATCTTCTACCCCTACGTATAAGAGATCTTTCTATAGTATGTCTTCTGCTTCGGTAATTGCCTCTTACACTATACTCTTAAATCGAGAAAGTGCGATCGGCCTACCTCGATACGACAGTACTAGTCGATCCTCGGACTAAGAAACAGCGCTAGCGTTACCGTGATTCATCGCTAAGTGTTTACCGTAAGCGAGCATGCTTAGCATCTTGCTTATCATACTATACGAGCCGTCGGCGAGATATTCCCCTCGTACCTACCTGAAACGTTTGTCGTCTTCCTCGTCCTAATCCTCCCTTTCAGCAGACGGTAAGATAATCTCGACTGCCAACACCTATACGTAGTACACGACGCCGGCTAGCATATATGAGAAATCATTCGCCTAACGCAATCGACCGATCTCTTCATCGACTCCTAGCATAGCTAGAAAATGTAGAACCGCACTCTTGAACACATCTCTACGCACTCTTTAAAAGATAAGAGACTCGTAGAAGTCGAGCAGAGCCTTCATCTGATCCGTTGCTTCCTAGCCTCCCTATATCGCCGTTTGCAAATTCCTTACTAGCTCTTTCTGCTCGTCTTGCTACGGAAACAATCGACGGGCATCTTTATAGACGTCGGTAATAGTCTTAGCATCTCGGTTATGTATTCCGCTATTCATTACTTTATCTCCGTTATCACTAATGATGTCTTCGCTTTCCTCGTCGCTTTCTCTCTGCTCGTCCGGACTTATCTTAGCCGTACCATTCTCGACACTTTCTAGCACTCGTAGATAGTAGTAGAGCAACCGAGCAGTATATACTACGTATCTTTGCTAACTATCGCTATTCTGTAGCCTCGCTAGCGGCCTCACGTCTGCCTCTGCTTACTTTGCGCTCCGAAGCTATCGGCGGGTTTCGTAATCTAGAGTCGACAATCCGCTTACACATCGTTCGATAAGACTGCTATTCAATTCCACTACCTTCTGAAGCAATTTTTCTTCGCGATCGGGCAGTCGACTCGCTCGACTTAGATGCTTAAGATTGCATCCTGCTAGATGCTCTACCTACTATGTCCTTTTGAACTAAAGCGTATGATCGGTTTTTGCGACCTCTGCATCTGCAACCTCGAGCGTCTCCTGATGTCTATCAACGGCCGCGTCCCACTCTCCGAAAACACTAGATAGATTAATCTCGTCTAGTGTTGTCTAACGACTTTCGACTCTTCCCGTAGTAATTCGTCCTATACCCTCCTCATCATCGTCTGCACTCCGTTCATCGTGCTCCTGATCAGTATAATCGACAGTGAAATATCTCTATAACCTAGCTAACTTAAAAAAAGTTTGAACCTAAACAGAATGCCAGTGCTCTCGATCCTCTTTTGACGACCTCCAGTCATGCGTTCTGTTGCAGTGTTTGCGTATTTCATCCCGACTGATCGAGATCTGCTCACATTCCGGCTCCTCGCAGATGAACGCGCGTGTCGGTTTTCCCAATTCCTGAAACGGGGTTTGAAACGGCGGGGGTAACGGTACATCCTTCGGCTTATATAAATCATAGCCATCAAATGCTGTGACAACTGCTCTCTTTTCTGCATCTTTGCCTAAGTGAAAGATACGTAAGTGCTATGTGACACTGCTAATCGCATACTTGTGCTCGCGACAGATGATGACCCTATATTCCGGTATCCATTGTAAGATCGTGTCTGCGTTGTTCATCGTGATTGCCGTAGTACTTTTGATCGTCTTGCTGCGGATGCTTTGCTTTAAAGTGCTTCGCGTGTCTCGCGTGCCCGACGCGTCTCTGCTGAAGCGGGCTGTTCCCACACTCTCCGATGCCATTTTGCGGCTATATCGTCTAGTCACGATACCGGTGCAAGTATTGTTTTCAAGCTTACAGAATCTTCTCAGTCGAACATAGTTTGTTTTAAATTATAGTCCAGATGTGTCTCAGCATTATACGGGTAGTAAGTCGTAGTAGTAGTAAACCTGGGGGCTGTTGATGTGGGGGCTGTTGATGTTCAAGCGGGCTAACCTAAAACGGACATGGGGGCTGTTGACGTCAACAGGCCCCTACGGGTCATATTGGCAAGGCCTCATATTGGTTAGGTGCAAAAGCTATACCGTTGGATACCGACGGTACAGCGGTTGCCGCTGCCGAGGCGAACATCGATGAATCACAGGGTACAGTGAATGTTGCGTTCGACAGCGACTGGTAAAAGGCTTTGGCCACCGAGGATGGTCTTAAGGATGTCGAAAGCGGCAAGGAATGAGTGATAAAGCCAGGCTCAAGCCACCAATATGTAGCACTTACGTCGTGACGATACCTATTGAACGGCAAGGCGTGGTCGCTTCTGTTATTGAATGTTGCCAACATTGGTGCGGGAATATGTTGTCACTGATAGCAGTTGTGCTTGTTCCGCTTCGGAAGTTCTTTCCACTTATGACGGAAGAGGACATCTTCTCCGCGATGATAGTTTCTCCAACTTTGAATGAAGCCAAAACCTTCCCCACTAAGATGTTTTAGGTGGCTCGCCTAGTAGTGACTGACTGCTGAGTCTGCACAAAAACGATCGACTCAATGTAGCAAGTAAGCTACTGTGGGACGTATCGACAGTGGGTTCGATAGCCCGCGATTGATATAAGAGAAGTAACAGACTGAAGTCTTACGATTGTTCTTGCTACACCACTATCTTGCATCTTCTAGCTGTACACTTTACGACCATGTACGGCCTTATCTTCGGTGCAGTCGCCATCGCACTTGGCATCGTGCTCACCCTAGGAAAATGGACCTTTGATTACTTCAGAGACCCCAAAGGTCTCAGACGCTTCCCTAACTTCGCACCTTTTGCGGGTATCACAAACATACCATACATGCTTCTTTCGCACGCGAATTCCCGCTCTCAAGCCTTATACGAACAACATGCCCAGGGCGTTCCTATCATCCGAACTGGTCCCAATTCAGTCTCCGTCAGCGATATGCGTGGCATCAAAGACATCTATGGCCACGCGTCAAAGTGTACGAAAGACGCCAATTATGTCGTTCAAGCTGGCACGCACTGTCATCTTGCCGATGTTGTTGACAAGCCCGAGCATGCACGCAAGCGAAAAGTTCTGTCTTCCGCATATGCCATCAAGAATCTCGAGAATTGGGAGTTCAAAGTGGCAGACAAAGTCGAACACATGATTGCTCAATTTGACAAACGCTGCTCGACCGAAGAGCAAGATATCGTTGTCGACTACCGCCCATGGACGAACTACTTCACCATCGATGCCATTGCTGACATCGGTCTTACCCACCGCATGAACTTCCTCGTCAACGGCAGTTCGCAAACGACCTCCATGCGACCTGACAGCTCTCTGCACCAAGTTGACTTCCGCGACTGTCTCTATGCCAACTCGAAAGCCACCTCAGTTCTCTCTTACTCTTACGACTGGTTCCAGCGTCTCACAAGGCTCAGCAAACTGCACCCGTACTTCAACAAGCTATGGAAACTCAACGACGGCTGGGACGGTATCCCACGTCACCTCGCCACCGAGCGATGGAAACGCTACGAGGCCGGCGAGGAACTCGACGACTTCTTCGAAGCCCTCATGCAAGACCGCAATGGCGCCCAGCACAAACTCGAATGGGGCGAGATCGTCGCAGAGATCACCATTATGCTGAACGCAGGGAGCACCACCACCGCTATCTCCATGGCCAACGTCATGTACCAGCTGATCAAGCATCCGGAGAGCATGGCCAAAGTCCGCCGCGAAATCGACGACGCGCTGGACGAAGACGAGGTCGTCGCGCCTTACGAAACCGTCAAGCACTTACCCTACCTCCGAGCCTGTCTAGACGAATCGCTGCGCCTCTTCCCTCCCATCTCCCAAGGCCTAACGCGCGCCACGCCCCCCGAAGGCTGCTACGTGGCCGGCGACTTCATCGCCGGCGATACGACGGTTGCTGTCAGCGCTTACGTCGCACACCGCGACCCCAGCGTTTTCCCCGAGCCCGAGCGGTTCAGACCTGAACGCTGGCTCGGCGAGGAAGGCAAAGAGCTAGGCCCTTATTTCATTGCTTTCTCCGCTGGCGCTCGCGGTTGCATCGGCCGCAATATCGCTTACCTGGAGCAGACGGTGTTGCTGGCAAGTATGTTGCACCGGTACGATTTTGAATTTGCTAGGCCTGGCTTTGAGCCTGGGAGGTATGAGTGGCAGAACTTGCACTTGACTGAACTACCGGTTAAGATTAGACGGAGGGAGATGATGGGAGAGAAATTCTGGGCATAGCACAGTTGAAAGGATGGTGGTTGCTAACGTTAGGACAAGCTTTCAATTGTTTATTGGTTGTCTTTATGGTATGAAATTATGACGTTCACGTTTCCTTTAACGGTGGTAAATCGAGATTTCGGTGGAAGCCAGGCATTGGTGTTGGATGCTAGCTAGTACCTAAGCTCAATGTGAACCTATATATATTGGTCGTTGCTCACTGCAGAGTGAATAAACATGCCAATGGTGAATTCGATTGAAGTTTGATCAGGCGTTCAGTACGAGCCCGAGCTTTGAGCACTGCACGATTGACGGTGTGGTGGTTGCCTATGTTGCATCAAGCTTCAGGCAATTTATCCTATGGTGTCGAAGCGTGATATTGATAATTCCACATCTGCGTCTCACGGTTGCGGATTGAGCTCTCGGTGGAAGCCGGGGTACTGGAGGGTCAGCAGTATCCGAGACCAATGGATCCATTTGTGCATCAGGTGTTACTTAATGCTCATCGCAGGGTGAATGAAGCTTCAAGGTGGCTTCGATTGATATTGTCTCAGGCCTCGGTAACTATGAGCCTAATGTTGTGGCCGCGATTTTGGCCGTAGTACCGGTTCCTGGCGCTAAATTCTACATCATGATGTGATCACCAAAAAGTTGGGACAGGGCACTGAGGGTAGCTCACTTGAATCATGGCGACATCTGACATGTTGCTTATCGTAGGTTTGCAGGTCTCCTATGTGAGACATGTCAGATACCGCTCTTAGCCATCCGAACTTGATACCCGTCGTCTTTCTGAAGAAAGCCAATCCTCGCTGATACTTCACTTAGGGCTTGATTCATGGATTCCACATCCTATCATTCGGTCTCTTCTATCACTCTGCTTCTTCTATCTTGCCATTCTTTTTGGAGCAATTCGGTTGTTGGTTGCGTCGTACAGCTCATGCTGGCTTGCACGGCTTTGAAAAACTCTATGACTACTGCGTTTTCGCTGGGCTAAGTTGGCCATGTACTGGCCGCCTATTTGCCGAATGTCGGTCTGATGTTTAGGCAGTTGTGTGGGGCTTAGCAGGAACGGTCACTGTTTTTGAGCGTGTGATGAGCTGTGGGGTTCGCACTCTCGACTTGACCACCAGACAGGGCGAGGTCAATGACTGGTCCAAGTGTCTTCACTAGATCGTAGTGATTTCATCAGTGGCTGTGTCTTGCACATCGGAACTTTTGCTTCAAGGTCGGAAGCAGTTTATATGCATTCTAACGTCATTGTAGGGGAGTTCGGACAGTACGGGAGTTCGGACAGAATTTTAGACTATCTATCTGGATTTCGATCTACTACTCGCTACGATAATACAATCACTCTCACTCTCGGATATATCTTCGTCTATACTCTCTTCTTCCTCTTCCTCGATTTCGGGAGTCGTAGCCTTTATCGTTCGTCTCTTTTTCGCCTTTACCTTCGACGCTTCCGCCTCCGCTTTCTCGACGACTTCGAGGATTT
>Ga0265780_10011807_pt1 | contig 10299 bp, 6 predicted proteins | sample P1T30metagenome_FD_192432 | JGI IMG/M metagenome (GOLD analysis project Ga0265780, IMG submission 192432) | Plant litter microbial communities from East Loma Ridge, Irvine, California - P1 T30 | ecosystem: Environmental > Terrestrial > Plant litter > Unclassified | place: USA: California... | reverse complement strand
TACCAGATCATGCCGGACCGTTTCGCCAATGGCGACCCGTCCAACGACAATGTCGCCGGCATGCTCGACAAGGCCGACCGCAAGGGTGGCCTGGGCCGCCACGGTGGCGACATCCAGGGCGCGATCAATCACCTCGATTACATCGCGGGCATGGGTTTCACGCAGCTGTGGCCGACGCCGCTCATCGAAAACAACGGGCCGGGCTACTCGTACCACGGCTATGCGGCCACCGACCTGTACAAGATCGACCCGCGCTACGGCAGCAACGAGGACTTCGTGCGCCTGTCGACGGAGGCTGGCAAGCGCGGCATCGGCATCATCCAGGACGTGGTGCTGTCGCACATCGGCTCGCACCACTGGTGGATGAAGGACTTGCCGGCGCCGGACTGGATCAACTACGACAACAAGTTCGTGCCGACGCAGCATTACCACACGGCGGTGCAAGACCCGTACGGATCGAAAGAAGACGCCGACAACTTCACGCGCGGCTGGTTCGTCAAGAGCATGCCCGACCTGAACCAGTCCAATCCGCTGCTGGCCAACTACATCATCCAGAACAATATCTGGTGGATCGAATACGCGAAGCTGTCGGGCCTGCGCATCGACACCTTCGGCTATTCGGACAGCGCGTTCCTGTCCGACTACACGCGCCGCATCATGGCGGAATATCCGAACCTGAACCTGGTCGGTGAAGAATGGAGCACCAAGGTGCCGGTGGTCGCGCGCTGGCAGCGCGGCAAGGTCAACTTCGACGGCTACCGCGCCTACACGCCAAGCCTGATGGACTTCCCGGTGGCCGAAGCGATGCGCACGGCGCTGGCAGACAAGGAAGGCGGCAACGTGTTCAGTGACGTGTACGAGACGCTGTCGCTCGACTACCTGTACCCGGAGCCGGGCAACCTGGTGCTGTTCGCGGACAACCACGATATGTCGCGCATCTACAGCGTCGCCGGGGAAGACTTCGACAAGTACAAGATGGCGATGGTGTTCATGATGACGGCGCCGCGCATCCCGCAGTTCTACGTCGGCGACGAGCTGCTGTTTACCAGCCCGACCAAGAACCGCGACGACGCCAGCTACCGCATCCCGTTCCCGGGTGGCTGGGCTGGCGACAAGGTCAATGCCTTTACCGGTGTGGGCCTGAAGGACAAGCCGCGCGCGGCGCAGGCATTCGTGCGCAAGCTGACCAACTGGCGCAAGGGCCAGCCGGTGATCCACAATGGCCGCATGATGCATTACGGGCCGCAGAACAACACCTACGTTTACTTCCGCTATAGTGGAAACGGCAGCGAGGGCAAGAAGGTGCTGGTCGCGTTCAACAACAATGCCAAAGAGATGGCGCTCGATGTGGACCGCTTCCGCGAAATGCTCACGGGCGTGACCAGCGGCGTGGATGTCTTGACCGGCAAGACGTTCGACCTGCGCTCCAAGCTGACGCTGGCGCCGCGCGCGTCGGTCATTTTGGAGTTGGAGACGCCACAATGAAGCGCAGCGCGATCGCGCTGGCCGCCCTCTTCGCCTGCAGCGGGGTGCAGGCGCAACTGCAGGCGCAACCGGACGCCGCGCTGTTCGTGCGCGGCGCCTTCAATGGCTGGGGCACGGCCGATGCGCTGGCGCCGCAGGGCAAAGGGATCTACCAAGCCGACGTCAAGGTCGCGCCGGGCAACCACGCATTTAAACTCGGCAGCAGCGACTGGGCTGCCGAGTGGGTGATCGATCCGGACAAGAGCGTCAACTTGGCGCCCGGTGAGACGCACGTGCTGCAGCGCCAGTCCGGGCCGGAGACGTTCCTGTTCGTGCGCACGTCGGGGACGTACCGCTTCACGCTCGACGCGAGCGATCCAGCCAGGCCGGCGCTCAAGGTCACACGCATTGCGGACGCGAATAACGCCAACGCGCCAGATCCGCACGCCGGCCATGCAGTCGTCGTGTCCGAATCGTGGCCGACCTGGGACGGCAAGACGGAAACCGTGCGCTACTCGACGCCGGACGCGAATGCGCCGCTGCGCCAGTACGTCCAGTCGAGCACCATGAGCTTGCGCGATCCCGGCCCGCAGCACGTGGCCTACGCCGAGCAGGATGGCCTGCCGCGCGCCCGCACCGGCAACCTCGCCTTCGACGCGCTGTTCGCATTGGCCGGCGCCGAAATGCGGCTCAATGCGGTCAGCCAGATCAAGGACGGCAACTACAACGGCGGCAACGCGATCGACTGCGACTGCTTCTCCACCGGCGAGAAATGGGCGTATGTGTGGACGCGCGACCTGTCGTACGCGGCCGACCTGGGCCTGGCCCTGCTCGACCCGCAGCGCGTGCGCAATTCGCTCGACTTCAAGCTCTCGGGCTGGCGCGATGGCGTCGAACCCGTCGCGCAGATTCCTGCTTCCGCCGACGGCCTGCAGATCGTGCAGGACACCGGCAGCGGCGGCAGCTGGCCGGTGAGCACCGACCGCCTGACCTGGGCGGTCGCGGCCGAAGAAACGCTGCGCACGCTGCCGGCGGCCGAACGCGCGCCGTTTGCGAAGAAGGCATTGGCGGCGCTGTCGAACACGATCGAGATCGACCGCGTGGCGGCGTTCGACGCGGCCACGGGCCTGTACACGGGCGAAGAATCGTTCCTCGACTGGCGCGACCAGAGTTACGCGGCGTGGATGCCGGGCGACCTGGCGTCGATGGCCAGCGCCAAGGCGCTGTCGACCAATGTCGTGATGTTCCAGGCCTTGCAACTGGCGGCGAAGCTGGCGCGCGAACAGGGCGATGCGGCGACAGCCGATCGCTATACGCGCTGGGCCCGTGATCTGAAACGCGCGATCAACAGGGAATTGTGGCTGGCCGACGAAGGCATGTACAGCAGCCTCACCGCCGGCCACCTCGACGGCGCGCCGCTGCACAAATTCGACTGGCTCGGCCAGGCGCTCGCGATCGTCAGCGGCGTGGCCGATGCACGGCAGACCGCGTCGATCCTGGCGCGCTATCCGCACGGGCCGATGGGCGCGCCGGTGATCTGGCCGCAGCAGATCGGCGCGCCGGTGTACCACAACCGCGCCATCTGGCCATTCGTCACGGCGTACGGCTTGCGCGCCGCGGTGCACGGCAACAACGCGGCGGTGGCCGATGCCGCGTACCAGACACTGATGCGCGGCGCGGCAGTGAACCTGTCGAACATGGAAAACCTCGAGTGGTTGTCGGGGCAACCGCTGCTGCTCGACGAGAAGACGCCGGGCTTGAGTGGTCCCGTGATCAATTCGCGCCGCCAGTTGTGGTCCGTCGGCGGGTACCTTGGCATGGTGATCGAGAACGTGTTCGGGGTGAGCGCGCTCGATGATGGCATCGCGCTGCGGCCGTTCGTGACCGCGAAGCTGCGGCGCGAGACGTTCGGCGACGCCAGCGAGATCGCACTCCACGACCTGCGCCTGCACGGCAAGCGCATCGATGTGGTGCTGCGCCTGCCGCCAGCAGCGAAGGGCGATGGCGTTCATCGGGTCGAACGCATCGTCCTGAACGGCAAGCCGGTCAAAAACACGCTGCGCATGGGCGACTTGCTCGCTGCAAATCGCGTGGAAATCACATTGGGCAAGCTTGTCGCCGGCGACGGGACGATCCGCCGCGTGACAGCCAGTCCGTATGAAGAATCACCCGTCACGTTCGGGCCGCGCGAGCCGCTGATCGAGGCGCTGGCGCGTCAATCCCCTGGCGCGGTGGGGCTGACGATCGGCGCCAATGGCAATGGGGCGAACGTGATTTACCGCGTCTACCGCGACGGCAGGCTGGTCGCCGACAAGCTGCCGGCCGGTGCGTGGATCGACCGCAAGGCCGGCGTGGCGTCGTGCTACGCCGTGGAGGCGCGTTTCGTCGACAGTGGCAATGTCAGCCATCACAGCCAGCCGCGCTGCATCGATGCCGGTATCGAGATTGGCATTGCCGACCCGCGCGTGACGTCGAACCTGACGGCCACCGCGCCGGATGCCCGCTTCGCCCTGCCCGCCCTGCGCGACTGGGGCCGGCCGCAAGACCGCTTTGCGGTGGATGGCATTCGCATCGATGGCGCGGGCGACTATCGTGTCCAGGTGCGCTATCACAACGGCGCGAACCAGGTGAACCTGGGGATCAGCGGCGGCGTGAAGTGGCTGGCGCTCAAGGACCATGCCGGCAAGGTGGTGGCGCAGGGTGCGATCCAGTTGCCACATGCGCCGCTGTTCAAGGGCGCAACGCCAACCGTGTACTCGACACCGCTGGCAGCAAAGTTGAAGGTGGGCAGCTACCGCCTGGAGATGACGGACTTCTTCAATATGAGTTATCTGGAGAGTAACCGCACCTTCACCGGCGCGGGTGGGGCTGAACCGGCGAACCGGTTTGATATTCATGGGGTGCGGGTACTGCGGGTGAATTAGTACCCGCTCACCCAAAGCCGTCGTTCCCGCGGAGGCGGGAACCCAAGTTTTCCGCACGCCGGTAGCATCGAACGTAGCCACCAATCATGCAAACTTAGGTTCTCGCCAAGGCGCCCGGCGAGGGCGGGAACGACGGTGTCTTCAGCACGCCAGAAGCATCAAACGTCGCTACCAAGCATGCAAACTCAGGTTCGCGCCTACGCGGGAACGACGGTGTTGCCAGCGTCCGGGCTGACCACCGGCTCCGTCTCCGGCGGCGCCAGCAACAGCTTGAGCCGCCCTTCCAGCACCCGAAACTCGAACGGCGTCGCCATCTTGCTCACCTCGCCATCGACGGCGACCTTCAAGCGCTTGCGCCCGTACAGCGACGGCGTTCTCACCGTCATGCGCTTGAACGAAAACGCGACCACGTCGTCGGCGCCGCCCAGTTTGCCCAGCGCACCACGCACCAGCAGCCCCAGCAGCCCGAGCTTGCCCATCGGCTTGGGCGCCAGCGCCGCCAGCTGCCCGTCTTCGACCGCGTCGGTCAGTTGCTCCATCCCGACCTGCTCCATCTGCAAGCGGTTGTTGCCCACAAACAGCGTCGTGGTGCGCAGGCGCTGCTCCTTGCCATCGAGCTCGAGCCGGATGTGCAGGTGGCGGTGTGCCCGCAACGTCATCTTGATGGCCGAGAGAAACGCGACGACCCGGCTGCGACCATATTCGCGCTTGTCGTGTTCGCGCTCTTCGAGCAGCGCCGGATACAGGCCGACACTCGCATTGACGAGGAAAATCTTGTCGTTGAGCATGCCCACCTGCACCGGCTTGATCGTGGCGCGCAGCAGTGCATGCACGGCATCGGCCAGGTCTTCGGGAATGCCGTGGGTGCGCCCGAAATAGTTGAAGGTGCCCTGCGGCAGCACGCCGAACGGGCAACCCGCCAGCACCGCCTGGTGCGCCACCGTATTGATGGTGCCGTCGCCGCCAGCCGCCACCAGCACGCCATTGCTGGCGACGGCCTTTGCGGCCAGGTCGCGCGCAATCTGTTCGAGCCGCTCGGGCTCGTCGACCACTTCCAGATGGCACACGCGGCCACCCGCCGCCATGACCTCGTTGATGGTAGAGATGCGCATCTCGGTTTCGGCGTGCCCCGACCCCGCGTTCAGGACGATGAAGAAAGGAGCGTCAGGTAACAACTCGGTGGCTGGCATCGCGGGATCGATTCGGTAAGAGATGGTTGATCGAAATTGCAACCATCGTATCACCAGCGTTGCCGCCGCTAGGTGCGTTACTCAACCGTCGCGTGCAGGCGCCAGATCGGCCATGTAGACGTTGACGGCCGGCTGGTCGGGGGCCAGCACGGTCAGGCGCTCGAAGCGCAGGCCCAGGCGCAGCAGCAACGTGATCGACGCCGCGTTTGCCGGCGCCGTGAACGCCGCCAGGCGCCCGATGCCGAGTGCGCGTGCATGCGCCATCACGGCCTGCGCCGCCTCGAGCGCATACCCCTGCCCCCGCGCCTCGGGCAGGAACGCGTAGCCAATATCGACATGCTCGAGGAATTCGCGCTTGACGAGGCCGGACAGGCCGAGCGGCGCCCCGCCCCCGACAGGTTCGACGAGATAGAGCGAATGGCCGTACCTGGCCTGCATGGCGATCGGGCCGTCGCGCAGCGCGCCTCGCGCGGCCTCGACGGTATGCAGATTGCGCTGGCCGATGTGTTCGATGAAAGCCGGGTCGTTGACGAGCTGCAGGAAGAACGGCGCATCGGTCTCGGTCACGAGGCGCAACCGCAAGCGATCGGTACGTAAAATAACCATCACACTCCTGATGCGTCGTCGGCCGTCGGCCAGTGATCGGGGTCATGCAGCAACTGGTACATCACATAGGCATCCACATACCCCAGGCGCTTGTGGCGAAACGCCTTGGGCAAGGTGCCGACAATGGAAAACCCGAGCTTCTTCCACAGACCGATGGCCGGGCCATTGGTGCTGACCACATGGTTGAACTGCATCGCCAGATAGCCGTGGCTGCGCGCCTGATCCAGGCTGTGCTTGCCCAGCATGCGGCCAATACCCGCGCCCTGCGCTGCCGGGCTGACCATGAACGAGGCATTGGCCACGTGGTGGCCGCGCCCCACCTGGTTCGGCACCAGCCGGTACATGCCAAGCACCCGTCCGCCTGCGCTTACCGCGACAAAACTGCGCACACCGTGGCCCAGCCAGTACTGATAAGCAGCCTCGCGCGACGTCGCGGTGGTAAATACATAGCTCTCACCCGAGACGATATGGGCGCAGAAAATAGTCCAGATCGACTCGAAATCGGATTCGAGCGCCGGACGAATAACAATATCTTTCACAACAGCCTACTACAGGAGTGCCAGAACCAGGACGGTCCGCTATTTTGCCTGAAAATACACGAATTATCACGCTCTATATTGACATTCTAGCTACGGCTGAGGCGGAAGTCCGCGTTGTCAGGCCGGCCCGCCAGGTGCAAACGGCTGGCGCTCGATGGCGCTTCGGCCACGACCTGGCCGCGTCGCAACACCAGGCGCCGCGCGGCGCGCAGGCGGATCGCCTCGACGGTCGAGCCGGCATCGAGGATCACGAGGTCGGCGTGACAGCCCGGCGCCAGGCCGTAGCCTTCCAGGCCGAGGATGCGCGCCGGCGTTTCGGTGATGGCGGTAAAACACGATTGCATCGCTTCCAGTCCCGTCATCTGCGCCACGTGCAAGCCCATGTGCGCCACCTCGAGCATATCGCCAGAGCCCATGCCGTACCACGGGTCGAGCACGCAATCGTGGCCGAAGGCGACATCGACGCCGGCGGCCATCAGCTCGGGCACGCGCGTCATGCCGCGCCGCTTCGGGTAGGTGTCGTTGCGGCCCTGCAGCGTGATGTTGATGAGCGGATTGGCGATGGCGGCCACGCCGCTCTCCGCAATCAAGGGGATCAGCTTGCTCACATAATAATTGTCCATCGAGTGCATCGACGTCAGGTGCGAGCCGGCCACCCTGCCCTGCAGTCCGAGGCGCTGCGTTTCGTACGCGAGCGTCTCGATATGGCGCGACATCGGATCGTCGCTCTCGTCGCAGTGCATGTCCACGCGCAAGCCGCGCTCGGCCGCGAATTCGCACAGCAGGCGCACCGATTCGGCGCCCTGCGCCATCGTGCGCTCGAAGTGCGGGATGCCGCCGACAACATCGACGCCCATGTCGATCGAGCGCTTCAGATTGGCGAACGCGTTCGCGCTGCGCAGCACGCCATCTTGCGGAAAGGCAACCAGTTCCAGATGCAGGTATGGCGCTACCCGGCGCTTGACTTCCAGCAGCGCCTCGACCGCCAGCAGCCGGTCGTCGCACACATCGACATGGGTGCGGATCGCCAGCAGGCCGCGCGCCACCGCCCAGTCGCAATAACGCAACGCCCGCTCGATCAGCGCATCCTGGCTCAGCTGCGGTTTCAGCTCGCCCCATAGCGCGATCCCCTCGAGCAGGGTGCCGCTGCGATTCACGCGCGGCAAGCCGTAGCTCAGCGTGGCGTCCATATGGAAATGGGCGTCGACGAATGGCGGGCTGACCAGGTCGCCGGCAGCATCGATCTCGCGTACGCCACGCGCTGCCAGTTGCGGCGCGAGCGTGGCGATGCGGCCGTCGAGAATGCCGATATCGATGCCGGTGCGGCCATCGGGCAGCGTGGCGTTGCGGATGATGAGGTCCATGGTGACTCCAGGTAGATGTGGGTCGATTGTAGCAACTGAGCGCGAGCGAACACGATAGTGCTGCAGCGCAAGATTACCCTCTGAAAATAAGCAACCCGTGCGCGTTGCACGGCCTAACAATCGTCGGTACACTGACTTTATTGCAGCGCGCCATACTTGATCGATAGGAAACCCCATGACTTTACTCTCCGAGCAGTTGTCCGCAGCATCGAGCAATTACCTGACTGCACCGATTAACGCCCAGATCACCGTCCTCAATGCATTGGCGACCCAGGCGCTCGATAACGCCAGCCGCATCACGGCGCTGAACCTGTCCACGTCCCAAGAGGCCCTCGAGCGCTCGGCGCAGACCGCGCGCCAGCTGATCGGCGCGCGCGACGCGCGTGACCTCGCCGTGCTGCGCAGCCATGCCGAAGAACAGGTACGCAGCCTGTTTGCCTACAGCCGCGAATTGTTCGGCATCGCCACGAGCGTGCAGCCGCTCCTGCCGCGCACCGCGATGCCCGAGGCACTGGCGGCGCCGGTCGAGCAGGCCACGCAAGATGCGATCGATGCCGGCAAGGAAGCCATCGAGACCGCGCAGGCTGCGGCCGAGCGCACGATCGATGCAGTGGCGGCTGCGCCAGCGCCTGAACCTGTCGTCGTCGCGCCAGAGCCCGAACCTGCGCCGGAACCGGAACCACAGGCTGTCGCACCCGAGACGCCCCCGACAGCCGAGGCGGTGGCCATCGTGCTGCAGGAAACGACGCTGGAAGACGCACTGCCGGTGGCGCTGAAGGCCCCTCCGGCCAAGCCCACACCGATTGCCACGGCCGCCGGCAATGGCGCCGCACTGGCAGCCATGCCTGCGGAACCGGCAGCCGCGCCGGTCGAGCGGCGCGATCCGGAGTCGACGCCGACGCCCACCACGCCGCGCCGACGCCGCAAGTAATCTTTCAACAAGCAAGCGCTTCGACGACGGTACTGCGCTGCGCCAAATAGGCAAAACGACTACACTAGCGGGCTCTGGCCCGCTTTTTTTTCGGGCGCAACAGCAAGGAATTCGAATGAGTTTGTCCAGGCTGATCGGCGGCTTCGTGCGCCGGCATTGGCAATCCTATGCCTCATCGGCCGTGATGCTCGTCGGCGTGGCGATCTGCACGGTCCTCATCCCCCGCAAGGTCGGCGCACTGGTCGACGCCCTCGCCGCCAACCGGCTGGGCCAGCAAGACCTCTTGACCGGCATCGCGCAAGTGATCGGCCTGGGTATCGCCATCTACGTGCTGCGCGTGTGCTGGCGCATCCGCCTGTACTCGGCCGCCTACCAGCTCGGCGTCGAGCTGCGCACGCGCCTGTACGCGCGCCTGGCCGCGCAGGGCCCCGCCTTCTACCAGCGCCAGCGCACCGGCGACCTGATGGCGCTGGCCACCAACGACATCGACGCCATCGAGATGGCCGCCGGCGAAGCGCTGCTGGCCGCGTTCGACGGCACGCTCACGCTGGTGATGGTGCTGGGGATCATGACGCTGGGCGTCGACTGGCGCCTGGCGCTGGTGGCGCTGCTGCCGTTCCCGCTGATGGGTCTCGCGTTCTGGTACATCTCGACCCACATCCACAAGGCCGAAGGCGACGCGCTCAAGGGCTTCTCGGCACTGAACGACCATGTGCAAGAGTCGCTGTCGGGTGTGCGCACGCTGCGCGCCCTGGGCCTGGAAGAGCGCAGCGCCACGCAGTTCGGCGTGCTCACGGCAAATGCGGCCCAGGCCAGCCTCACTGCACAGAAATGGGAGGCGGCCTACGAACCGGCCGTCGGCCTGGCCCTGACTGCCGCCACCGGCCTGACGCTGGGCCTGGGCGGCTACCTGGTCTGGCAAAACCAACTCACGGTCGGCGCGCTGACCAGTTTCACGATGTACCTGGGCCAGCTGATCTGGCCGATGTTCGCCGCCGGCTGGGTACTGACGCTCATCGAACGGGGCCGCGCCGGCATGGCGCGCCTGCAGCCGCTGCTCGAAGCGCCGCTGTCGGTCGAAGACACGGGCACGTTCGACGCCGTGGGCCAGGGCCCGCTGGTGCTCGACGGCGTCACATTTACGTATGGCGTGAACGATGGCGTGGATGCAGGCACCACACAGGCACAGACACAGGCGCCGGCGCTGGCCGGTGTATCCGTTACGCTCGAACCCGGCCAGACGCTGGGCCTCGTCGGCCCGACCGGTTCCGGAAAATCGAC